>Ga0307378_10000913_pt1 | contig 49302 bp, 56 predicted proteins | sample UN1MG_FD_202238 | JGI IMG/M metagenome (GOLD analysis project Ga0307378, IMG submission 202238) | Soil microbial communities from Risofladan, Vaasa, Finland - UN-1 | ecosystem: Environmental > Terrestrial > Soil > Coastal area > Acid sulfate soil | place: Finland: Risofladan, Vaasa | collected... | reverse complement strand
CCTTCGGCGTCGATCGCTTCGGTGCTGGCATCATCGAGATCCGCGACGTTCCACTGAGAGATTTCAACTCCGGGGAACTTCTGGTTGAGGCTTACGGCTGCATCCGGGGCGGTGCCCGTTGCGTCGATCGCACTCTTCACCGAACTCTCGGCGCTCTTTGACGGTGGCGGGGGCGGAGGTGGCGGAACCACTTTATGAGGGGCGGCGGCTTTCTTGACCTCTTCGGGATCGAGACCGAACTCAAGCTGATCCTCAGCGAGTCCCGTTGCGATCCGGCGCTCTGCTCCTTTGACTAAGGCACCTTCTGCCAGAACTCCGGACCCATACCAACTCGGGCGATCATTGCTGCTCACGTCCTGAATCAGTAATCCGGATGGCGAGATCGCGTTGACGATCCCAAGTGCTTCGGTTTCACCCTGCGCGGTGACGAGGTTTACGCCCGTAGCGGCGGAGAGTCGGGCACCCTCGGTCGCTCTCTGTGCCCATTCGGCGGCGGAGAGTCCGGGGGGAACTTGTTCGACTGCCATCACGACAAGCTGGTTGTTCGTGTAAACGATGAACTCAGCTTCCGGGTTTCCCTGTCGCAAAACTGCAACCATTGCCGACATCTGGCGACCGGTCCGCAGTCTCCGGCGATCTCCTATAGGAACCCCTTCCCATGCTGCCCGGTTCGGTTCGGTGAGGGCGATCTTTTCGCCTGACTTCATCGAGTGGAAGTCGTTGCCGTTGGTGATCACGAAGTCCTCCATCGATCCGCCAACCTCAGCAACCCAATCCTCAAGTATTGCTTGGTGGGCAAGGTCGGCGGCTGACGGGCTTGTATTTCCAGAGGGGTGATTGTGGGCGATAAAGAACTTGCGCTCCGTTGCGCCCTTTTCCCGTGCCCGTTGGTATGCGGCTTCGACGAGTTCAGGGCTGATCGGAACATTCAACAAAGACCCCATCGAAAGGGTCTCCGAGTGGATCACCCGGTTCGCCTCATCGACAAAGGCAATCTTGACGGACTCCTGATAAGGGGAGCGCATCGCCATCTGTGCCTGAACAAAGTCCTGAGTGGATTGGATTACCGCTCCAACCATGTCGAACGCTTTCTGGATTCCCTTCACGTGCGCGGCGAGGATCACGCTGATCCGTTCCCCGGCTGAGAGGCGTTTGCGTGCGTTCTCTGTAACGATCCCGACCGGACCGAGAAGCATCTCCGCGTCTAAGTCGGTGACGGGAGCGGCTTCATCGGTCGCGGTGTATTCGGGACCGGTCTCAGTCTCGCCATCGATTGCGGCTTCGACATATCCCATTGCACCCGCCCGGCGTTCCGGATCGGTGATCTCTAGGGTGTCGGCGTAATCGTTTCCGTATTCCTCTGTGCTTTCTGCAAGAGAGTCAGAGGCTACCGGTTGACCGTTTTTGCGGGCTCGATCGTCGAGGTATCGAGTTTCGAGTCTTCGACCGAGCGTGCGTTGATGGCTAACTCCAAGAGTCTGTCCTCGTCCTCCGGTTGTGGTGGGGCGACTGGCTCTGGTCCGCGCAATACTTCGGGCTCCGGCTGCGGTGTCAAATCCGAGTTCAGTAAAGTCATTTGCAAAATCCTCAGTTAGTAAGGTAGCAATGTCATCGTTCCGAAGCAAGACATCATTTGTAACCGGTTGATTCATAATCCCCGGCACCTTGGAGCGCCCGGTTACGTTCGGTCCTACACTCGGGCTGATCGCGTTGCCGTAGTGTCTGGCGACTGCCCAAATTGCTGCCTGCGTCTGTGCTGCGGTCCATCCCAGCCGACCGGCGATGTTGCGAATTCGCGCCGTGAGGGCTCGATTGATATTCGCCTTGCCCATCTTAGACTGACGCAACCCGAAGAACCGGGCCATGTGGGTATCGAGAACCACGGCATTTTCATTGCCCATCAGTGCCTCGAAGAAGGGTTTCACCTTCGGGCTCTGGTCGCTCATCCCTCCTATGGCGGACTCGAAATCCTGATTCGTGAGGACCGCAACAGTGTTCCCGAAGTCTGAACCCCACATCTTAGGCTTCAATGTGCTCAGAGCGTTGACCACTGAATCGTTGTCAGTCGGGCTCCCGGCTTCCTGCCATGCCCTTAGAACCTTGACTGTCCATTCAACGTTCTGGCGCACGCTCTTGTTCGGGGAAGTGGCTGCGAGAACTCCGGCCAAGATGTATTCCTGTTCTGGTGGGACGTTCATCGCTTCCATCATCGCCCGGAAATCCTGATACCAGAACCGACCGGCTTCACCGAACTGTGCGACGGCGGCGACTTCCTGTGACGTGACTTGACTGGTGTAGATCCTACGCAATCGCTGGGCTCCGGTGACGGTGCGAATCGATTGAAGTTCTTCGATCGGGAGGTTCGCGACGACTCCATTGGGAAGGATACGGCTGATCTCCGGGCGAAGGAGTTTGCGCTTCGCGGCGACCGTCATCGTATCCACCGGGAACTCTGTCCCAAAGGTCTCTTGCCCTTCCTCCAGTTGTCCGCCTTCGGGAGTGGTCTGCCCTTGAATCTCTTCCCGCTTGAATTCCAGTGTGGTCCGCAGTTCTTCGAAAGCATCCTGCGTGTCATCACGCGACCCCATTTCCTTCTGAATGCGTTTGATCTCGGCGGCTTCTTCAGGGGTGATCCAGCCCTTATCGAGTGCTCGCTTGATCCGCCGAGTCAGTGTGCCGGGGGAAGCGAGATTCATCACATCACCGTCAACGTTTTCAATGAACTTATCGAGCAAGTTCAGATCGATTAGATTGGCTCGCTGTTCGGGAGTCGCGGTCTCTTCAACTGGTCGGGTCAACTGACGGTTGTTGACAGAAATCTGTGAACGTCCTGTCCAAACTACGGACTTGTTCGGGTCAGTTGGATCTGGTCCTCGATACGTTGCAGTGCCGGAAGGAGTGCCGTCCGGGTCTGCGATATTAAGAACCTCGTCCACCTCAAACCGAACGGGAGTCGGTTCGACCGGGGCGGTGGGTTCGACCGGAGTTGCATTCCCATCGACTAGAACGCGAGCGGCAATTGCGGAATCCTCAATGTCTCCTGCTCCGACAACCAGATCCGCGTTTCTCCCAACCAACTCGCCCTCGTAGGTTTCACCATCCAACTCGAAAGTGATTCGCTCGTTGGTCTGGCCCTCTTGGAATTGTGCCAGTTGAACGTTCGAGATCCGATCAGCGATTGCCCGGCCTGCTTCTACACCAGTCTTGACCATCTCAGAGACGATCGGGGGTATCGCAAATCTTTGCCGGTTCCTGTCAGCTTCCGGCGTTAAGGTCTCGGCTTCTTCAACCGGGGCTGCGGGAGTCTCTACGACTGGCTCGACGGTTTTCTGAACATCAGGTTGTGCGGCTCCCTCAAATGCTTCCGGAAGTTCCTCGGGTTGGAGCGGCTGGGCGAGACGTTCCTCGGTAGTCAACGGCTGTTCAGCATCGAGCCGGGCCTGAGTCTCCGGGCCCATTATCGGAACCGACTCTCCGCCTCCGATGTTACCACCTGTCTCCGGTGCGGGTTCTCCCGTGTTCGGGGGAGGGGGAACGAACCCTGCGGCTGCGGCTTCATCAGCGGCGATCTCTGCGGCTTCCCGGATCGTGGCTTCAACCTCGGCCTCGTCTTCGAGTTCCGCCTGTTGGGCGAGATCCTGTGCCAGAACTTCGGCTTCGCCTGCGGCGTCGTTGGCGGCAACTGCCTCGGCTGCGGCCAGTGCTTCAGCCTCAGCGGCTTGATCGAGCGTCCCATCCTCAATCGCAACCCGACGTTGTTCGGCGGCTTGGAGTTCGGCGGCTTGCCGATCAACTACCTGCTCGCCTTGGAGCGTGAACGTTTCGGGTTCTATCGGTGTCGCTGTGCTGCCAGCGGCTTCCTCAGCGGTGACTGCAACGGTCGGAGCGTTCGGATCAACCTCCGTGCCAACTTGTTTCGCTTCCTGTGCTGCGGTCCATTCCTCAAAGGAGGGGATCGGGGTCAGGATCGTCTGTCCGCTTGCTTCCGGGGTGATGATCCCGTGGGAGAATCCTCCCTCATTGGGAGCATACCGACCAAAGGAAACGTGAGTCGGGCTGAAGTATCCGGAAAACAGACCCGGAACCACTGACCCGTCTGCTTCCTGAAGTTCGATGAAGATGTTGCCCGGCAACGTATCCTTCTGTGCCTCGTAAAGTTCGGCGGCTTTTGGGTGCCGCATCATGGCGGCGGCTTCCGGATTGGTCTTTTCGAGTTCCTGTGCGGTCTCGAAGTGGAGACTCAACTGTTCGGCATCGTCAACGTCCTGTTGCAATGCCCTTACTTCGTCGGACTGGAGAAGTTCTTGAGCGGCGACTAATTCCTCCATCGCCTGCGCGGCTTCTTGGGCGGCGGCTTCTGCGGCGGCTTTGATCTCTTCCTGATCCTTTATTGCCTGATTGGTCTCTTCCTCTATGTCGCGCTGGGCGGCGGCTATATCGTCTGCATCTTCGAGATTTGTCGGATCTGCGGTAACGGCTGCAACTGCCTCTGCGCCGATTCCTCCGGCTTTCTGCGCGTTCTCTTCTTCAGCGGCTTTCGCTACTTCGAGAACCTGTGAGGCTTGAGCAAGTTTCTCGGTCGCTTCCCGGACGATCTCCATTACCGGGTCCACGACTTCATCGCGTGCCTTTGTTGTTTCGATCACAACATTGGCGGCGATCCCGACTGAAGCATTACCTCCTGCACCGCCCATCTCGGCGATGATGTCTTTCCCGTCACCACCCGAAACTCCTTCTGCAACGCCTTCTCCAGCGATTTGAACTCCGACATCCAAAATGGTTGCTCCGCCTTTTCTTATGGTGCCTGCACCCTTTTTAATAGCCTTTTTAAGAAAGTGCCCGGCGAATCCTTGGAATATCGCACCGATACCGCCAATCGTTGCCCCCTTCTTCCACCCGCGATCGTAGGCAAGCGCCCTCATCTTCGGGTCTTTCATGAACACGGCGACCTGTGCGGGATCGGAAAGGTCTACCCCGTTCTCCGACATGACTTCAATCATCGCGCCTGCGGCTTCCGGAGCGCCTTCCGCAAAGAACATTCCTGCGGCAACCACCTGTGGGCTTCCCGTGGCGATACCTAATCCGAAGCCAAGCCCCAAGGCTCCGGCTGATGCCGGGAGAGATTCGAGCATCAGATCAATGGCACCGACCGGATTGCGAAGAAGAACTTCAAGGGCTTCCCCTGCCCCCTCGGCTTTCTCAAATTTCTTCATCACCTCAGACTTCGGAATATCCTCCATCGCCTGTTGCATGATGGCGAAATTCTTGGCCTTGAGTTCAATGGTCTCGTCAGCTTCGTCTACCTGTGCTCTTAGGATTTCCTCGATCTCCGTGCGGCGGTCGGTAAATCTTTCCTTCCGTTTGGCGTAACGGTCTTTGATCTCGTTGACTACCTTCTCAACCAGTTCTGGAGGTGCGTCCGGATTATCACGTTCGATCGCTTCGAGCCTCTGTTGAATCTCCAGTTTTTCGTCTTCAATATCTCGTTCGTCCTGCCTGAGTAGTTCGAGTTGCTGATCCGAAAGCCTGTCCTTCTTTGATCCGGCAAACATTCCGCCGAACACATTCAACATCATATCCGCCTGACCGATACCGTGAGCCAGCGCATCGACGCGCTGTTCCCATGCCCCTCTCATCTCGGGTGCTGGTTCACCCGAACCCGGAGGTGGGGGAACGAACCCTGTATCGACAGGCGCGAATTCTGGAGCCGGTTCCCCTGAATAGGGAGCGGGAGGAACGAACCCGGAAGACTCAGGGATCGCTTCCTGTGGGCCCAGCAAAGTGTCTTCCGGCGGAAGAGAGAATGTGATGCGTTCCGGCATGATTCACTTTATCTGAATAAAGTTTCTGGAGTCTTGAGGATTTCCGCCTGTGTAGATCCATTCTGACCCATTGGGCATCTTATGTTTCGATCCCAAATCGTAACCGGGGCGACCGGCACCTGTCGGCTGAAAGTCTAATTCGTATGCGGTGACGGGGCCACCGGCTGCGGCAGTGGCGTCGGCGGCGGCGTTGGCGACAGCGACAGGAGCGGCGGTCTCATCGGGCGGGAGCGTTGACTCGAAGAGAGGACGTGTCGGTTCCGGGATCAGAAGGGATTCAGCTTCACCACCCGGAGCGGGGGCGGCGGTCGGGCTTGGGAAGGAAATGCGCTGTGGGCCTGCTCCGGGTTGAGCGAACCCGGACTCGATCTCCGCCATCCCTGCACCCGGACCAACAACGTTCCCGTGAATATCGTATTCGGTGCTACTGACGTTCCCCTCTCGATCAGTCTGGATGATCACGAAACCCGTATCTCCTACATAGGAGCCCCCGTCGATCTTCTGGATGGAAGTCGTAACTTTTTTCCCCGCATTTGCGGCCTGAATCTCGATGCTCTTGGCGTATGCTTTTGATCGGAGAATGGCTGCTTGCTGCGCGGCTTTCCGTGCGGCGATCTCGGTCGGATCGAGTTGAACCTCTGACGTGAAAAGGTCATCTCCGGTCGGCGTTCTTGTCCCGGACTTCTTGATCACCTTATCTCCCTCTTTCTCGAACGTTTCTATGGCTATGCCTGAGAGTTTCCGTTGTTCGTCGGACAACTTCTGTTCCTCAATCCCCTGCTTGGTCGTTCCTGCCTTGACGATTCGGTTCCTGTTGTTCGCGAGGATTTCGGATTGGATCTGTGATTGCTCGGTTCGAAGGCGATCGGCTTCAGCGGCGGCTTCTCTCGCGAGTTGGTCGGCGGCTCTGACGGCTGCGGAATCCTGACCCCTATTGAAAGCGGCATCGTTTTCCGTCATCGCATCTTGGATGGCTGCGGACTTGCGGAAATCGAATGTCTCAGCCTGAATCTCGCGTTCTCGTCTGCGTGCTTGGGCTGTTCCAATCACGTCCTGAACTCTGGCCGGAGCGGTGGCTGCGCTGGCAAGACCTTCAACGTCGAGATCAAACGATCTGATTGCCGGGGCTCGGGGACCAACCCCCCGGAGTGATGCGGTGCCTGTTGGGATGACTGCCATTATTTTCCTTTGTTGAAGATTGGTGAGAGAAGTCCTTTGTTCTGCTGTTCCTCGGTCTGGTTCCCGAAGATCGCACCCCCGGCGACGTTGATTGCCTCGCCGATATTTTGGGCATTGGACGAGGTATTCTGTGCCCGTTGCATTCCGGCTTGAGCAACAAGATTCTGATTACCTACAGCCAGTCCCGCGAACTCGCCCGGTGCCAGTCCAACATCGGGCGGCTGGAGGGACTGCCCAAACCCGGCAAGCTGAGTTGCCCGATTCTGTTGAGTGCTCCTGAGACGATCACGTAATTCACGAAGTTTCCCAAGGTTGTTGAATGACTGCTGGAACCTCCCCTGTTCGGCTTGGCCGAACCGTCCGCCTCGCTCCAGTCTTTCGGTCGAGAGATCCAGAGAGCGCAAGCCGAGATCCCGTGGGACCGTGTATCGGGCGGCTCCGGTATTGCCGCCAGCGGCGATTGCCCGACGTGAGACTTCATTGCGAGTCTCCGAATCAAGTTGTCCACCGAGTTCAAGGTCGGAGCGTGCCTTGTCTATTGCCTTAGTTAAGAGCGCACTTTGCTCCGCATCTCCGCCCCCGGCAATCTCACGGTCGATCCCCGCGATCTGTTCAGCCGATCCAGCATCACCAACAAACCCCTGAAGGGCACCGACCGATGACCTGCGAAGTCGTTGATTCTCAGGAGTAAGTTGGTTCTCAAGTTCAAGAGACGCTCGGGCGTTTTCGATAGCCTGCGTTCGCGCATCAGTGGCAACTTGGTTCGGGTCTACCTGACCAGATTCGATTGCTTTCGCAGCTTGATCGCCTGCCTTCTTCTTTTGATAGGCACTGTAAAGTGCCGTTCCGGCCATGATTAATCCTGATACAACACCCATATTAAAGTTCCAGTATGTAGGTTTTCTCCAGCGGGGTCATCCCCATTCGGAGGTAAATTGTTTCTAACCTCTTCGAGTCTAAATCAAGAAGATGGTGCATCGTCAATCGAACTGCACCTCGCTCCCGTGCCAGTTGCATCCATCGCTTGAAAAGTTTGATCCCAAACCCTCGGAAACCTGAGAGGATATGCCACCACATCATGACGGCAATCGGGTCATCATTTGCGGGGTTCAACGTCATTGCTCCGCAGATCCCGCCCTTGATTTTCCCATCGACTTCGAGGTTTAACATCATTGCTGCTTCAGTTCCAGAGAACGATTTCCAGTTTCGTATCCAAGTGTCCCGATCGAATCCACCGGGGAGATTGGTAGTGTAAGAGTGTGCTTCTTCGGAAACGTTGCCCATTTCTGACCAGTCTTTTTCTTCAACCGGTCTTATCAGTGTCATTAGACTGTTTGAATTATGTGAACGGACCAGAACGAATCGGCGGCAATCAGGTCGAGATCCCCGGTATTGATTCCATCAGTGGCGAGCATTCCGAGTTCGATCTGATCTCCGGCGCTTGCTTGAAAGAGGACTGAGAGGGGAACGATCCATCGGCTGTTCGGGGGTGTGGCAACGTTTGTCTGACCCCCGCCCTTGTTGATGCCGGTAGTGACCCCGTTCGCCCACACGTCCACGTTGATTTCCATGCCAGCCGGGGTTCCAGTAACGTCGTCAAAGTGGAGGGCTCCGCAAGCCAGATAGATCCCATCGACCTGTGCGATGTATCTGGAATCAACTTCGGTATATGCGCCGTTCGGATCGATCGTCTCGGCATTCATCGTCATCTTGTGATACGCGCCGTCGATCGCAATGGTCTGATCAAGGTTCGGCTTCGCCCGTGCTGCCCAACGAATTTGCGTGGCAATCTCCAGTTGGATTTCGCCTGTGCTCAGAGTTTCGGTCTTCAGGTAATAGGCTGAAGTCCAAACGATCGATCCGCCTTGAGTCGATTTCGTCTTGATGGCGATCGGCAAACCGGACGAGTCGATCTGGAACCAAACATTGATCGCATCGGCGGTCGGTTCATCGACGCTGATCTGATACCCAAGGCTTTCCTGCGGGATGACGAACGGTTTGTAGTCTCCGGTATCGGAATTGAAGTAATACCACGTCTGCCCGTCTTTGGCCCAAGGTCCGAGATCGGAACTCGGCTCGGTGCCGCCAGTCGTGAAGAGAGCATAGGTCTGCTGTGCGACAATCTCGATGCGCTGTGCGATTGCGTCGGCGAGTCCCTGTGGATCTGTGCGAACTCCTACGGGAAGAGGACCAACTGAAATGGTGAGTGGAAGTGCGTTAGCTGTAGCCATATCTAATCCTCGGCTGAGGTTGAATCTGTGGTCGTTCCATCAGTGGAGTCAGGATCGCTGGCTTCCGAACAGAACGGTAAAAAGGGATCATGATCGATAACGAGAATTCGATCCTCGATCGCGACCATGTAGGTGAAGGGTCTTGGAGTTAAGCCTGCCATCTTATCGTCCTACGGCTGTGATCAGATAGGTTTCGATCAGGTTATGCAGATCCAATACGTTTGCATCGGAAAGCGTTCCATCGGTGTAGTAGGCTACATGGAGCGACGAGGCATTGTAGCGAGTTCCCCCTAAATTGTCACCGAACAGGAACGGAACTGCATACCCCATGTCGGTGCTGGTGTCGTTGGTGGTATTCTCGTTGAGAAGCAAACCAGTCCGGAAAATCTTTCGTGAAGTGTCGCTGAACTTCTGCCCATAGTAGCTGGTGTTGTCTACTCCAGTCCCGGCGAGTCGGGCGACGTTGGCGAAGTTACCGGCTTGGAAGTCGATATTCGCACCACTGACTGCCACACCGTAAACCTGAGTCGGGGCAGCATTCCACATACTGCCGATATTTCCACCTGCGGTCCCGGAAACGTCCCAATCATTGAACCAGACTCCCATCCCGAATGAATTCACCGAACCGCTGAGTTCGGAATACTTGAACGGTAGCGTGAGGATCTTGCTGCTTCCATTGCCCTTGAGTCCTCCTGCGCTTGAACAATCCGCATCGACGAATCCGGTATTGGCTGGTGGTCCCAAAAAGTTGAAGTCCCAGCACGGGAGAAGCGAACTGACCAGATCGTTCCCGAAGAACGGAAGAACGTATTTCACGTTTTGCTTGTAGGGCTTTGTTACGAGTTCGTTCTGGAATGCTGCGATTGCTGCCAGTTCAGTAGCAGTGTAGGTCGCTCCGGCTTCCCCGGCTTCGTATTCCCACAAAAGATTATTGATCACGTCTACCCCGTCTCCTATTACTTCGGGAATGAATCCGGTAACGTTGGTTCCATAGAGACGCCGCTCGAAACCGCTCGGGGCAATGACATCGATTTCAACAAGTTTCGAAGTGGCGAGTCCCGGATAGACATCGATCGAGTCTTCGAGGAAGACCGAATTGACGGAACCGATCAAGCGTTGCTCGTAGGTCAGCTTGACGGTATAAACCTGAAGCGGGGTTAAGCCGGTCATCGTGAAGGATGCTCGAACAGTCTTCCCGGTAAACTCGATCGGATCGTGACTCTCGGCGGTTACGCCCCCGGAATATCCTGTGGTCTTTGACCATTGATCAGTCGCCGCTACGGTTCCGCCATCGGCAATCAGAGCATCCACAAGCGGATCTTCGTTTACCAGAATTTCCTTGTATTCTTGCTGCCTCAAAAGGGCACCAACCGGATAGGACCGATCCAGATAGAACCACGGAGAAAGTCCTCCCGCATCCAAAGTGTCGTCGTCAAGGTTCGCTTCATACTCTGTTAAATCCTGCGGGAACTGGTGATCGTGGAGTTCCCCGGCTACGATTCCGTAAAAACGGAAAGAGGTGTCTGACGGGAGACCAAACCGACGATAGAAATGGTCTGCTCCTGAACCGGGTCCGGCTTGAAGCGAACCAAGACGTGCTCCTGTAATGTCACAGACAACAGATTGATTCCCCCGACGTGCCTGAATATACCATGTGGAGACGGGTCCGGAACCGACCGGGGGATTACTCATCTGCCAATGCACATAGATATTCCACCCGTCATCCCATGCTCCGGCTCCACGTTCTGCGGTGACTGAGAGATTGGTTCGACCTTGGGGATTAGTGGTTGAACCGATCGGACCAGACCTGAAATACATTTTTGGTGATTCAGGGTCTTCGTTGGTGAAAAGATTGAATCCTTCAGGTGGATGTAATGTCTTCCATGTCTTCCCTGCGGTGAATGGTAGCTTAGTCCAAGTTCCAGCGGTGTAGCCATACCCAGCGGGAAAGGGTTCATCCGACAATGAATCCTGATTACTTGTCCCGGAACTTCCGGTTCCCAAAAGGTTCATCCACCAAGGCAAGCCAACCGGTATCGCTGTGTAGGACGCTACATTGAACTGCCCTCCCGGATTTCCGTGTTCTTGCGCAATCCCGATCTGTGAATACACCGCATCTGCCAGATTTACGCCGGTATAGAGATAGGGGTTGTAGCTAACATTTGCGACAACATCCGGTGCTGCTGCCAACTCTCGCCTTCTGAACTGCGCCTCGGCAGCAACCTGTTGTCGATACTTCCTTGGCGGATCTGTAAGATCGCCGAGTTCCGTGATCCCGTGGATCGAGGCGACTCCTTCATACGAAGCGAACGCAACTGGCGTGAAGAAGGTAGATTGCAATGCCTCAAGCCCGATCTCCCGTGGGGTATTGGGATCGTCCGAGTTGATCTGGAGGGTTCCTGTAAATTTGAAGTCTGGCATTTTTTAGAATCCCCAAAAAGTTACAAGATCAACATCGGCATTAGATACTTCAGTTTTCTTGGCGAATGTTCCAAACAGCATCTCAGCAACCTGCATATTGAGAACTCGGTTCAAGCTGATTCTAGTTTGCAAGAAAATATGTGGGTTGGGAAACGTGGTGTCTGCTGCGGTTCGGTCGAAGTAACCGGTGTGCCATGTTCCGGCTGAGAATACTCCCGCCACACCTATTCCACTGACCCGTCGAATCCCATCAGGGAAGCTGTAGGAATCCCATGCGACTCCGGCTGGGCTGGTATTTCGGATAGATGGAATTTCATTAGTTTTGTCCGAGACCAAACCGCCGTTCGCGGTGCCACCGTCTACATTCACAACAGCCACGATTGCTCCGCACACATTGGTGAACGGAATTTCGAGATAGTCAGCGGAAGCGGCTGTGTTCTCCACCGCAGGATATGAGTTTGGGGCTTGGAATCCCAAAAGCGGCTGGAGGCTGGGCGAGGCTTGGGCAGCATCACGACCGTTGCCGGACTGATCAAACCACGTCACTACCCGCCCGGTAGTCCCACTGAGCCAAGTTGTCAGAGTGTCCGGGGAATACCCGGCTGCGAAGGTCATCGACGCATCATCCGATACACGGCGGAGGGTGAACAGATTCCCGATATATCCTGAGATCAGGACACGGAACCCATAGGCTGCGGTGAAGTCTGCGGCGGCGAAGGCGCTCGGAGTGTAAGGCGGTGCTAGAACTGCGGTTACATTCAGAGTCAGGGTTGCACTGGACTCCGATCCATTTGCATCAAGGGCTGTCAGACCAATAGCCGTAATCGCTATTACTGTTGGCGTTCCAGAAATGATTCCGGTTGCCGTGTTGATCGAAAGTCCAGCCGGAAGGTTGGTGGCACCGTAGGATACCGGCGTTCCAGTCGCTATGATCTGGTAGGAATACGGAACAGTGACTTCGCCTGAGTCGGTAAGAGCACTGACGATCTCGGATGATTCTGTGTTTACTCCTTCGCTGATGACTGCATCGAAAGTGATCGTTATGAATGTGAATGCGTTCGGATCAAGCGAAGTGATCGCCGGTCCATCCGTGACGCTGAATGACTGCACATCCGTAACGCTGATGCTTCCGAGTTCAAGAATCCCATCGCCTACGTTGACCAGTCGAACCGTGACATCGGCTGTTTGCTCTGCCAGCCAGCGTCCAAAATCGATCAGGTCTCCGATCAATACGGTTCCGGCTTCGTTGTAAACGAGTAGGGAACCAACCCCGAAATCGAACGAACTATTGAGAAGATTCTGCTGATACGCCTTACAGTCTGCCCGACGTTGAGCGTCCTTCTGGCTGATCTGTGAGAACGCGGAGGACTCCCAAGAGATAGGGACTCCAAGATAATTCGCGCCGATCTGAAGTGAGGTTGCAAAGAACTTCGGGAACGCCTCTTCGAGAACCGGATATTCCTCGTTCGCGGAGCAACCTCCCCCGTCTACCACGTGGAATCCTGTTTCGTCCGGAGGGCAGGCTCCCCGATCGTTCTCTTCGGTATCGGTGGCTGCGGCCAGTTTCAGTCGAGTGATCGCGGCTCGACCGGACCACCCTACGAAAACCGAGAATCCGTAATCGCGATTGACGAGTCTCTGTCCTTCGACTCCGCACTTGTTACAGTCTGAAATCTCAGCCCATTCCTCGCTTCGGAGAGTTCGGCTCTGCTTTCTGGAACTGGCGAACAACGGGTATTCTGCGGTGCCTTCACCGTAGGTCTGGTAATAGTCAACGCGATCGTAGGTGGCGATCATCTCATGGGTAGCGATGCGGTCGAACCAACCTCGTTGCCCGACGACTGCGATCATTGCATCCACGGTTCCGGCGAGTTGAGAGAACTCGACCTCAGCATATTTGAACTTCTTCAGGGTCTCCGGCGAGTTGAACTCTTCCATCCTGAACTGAACCGAACAGGTGATGTCGCATCCATTGTCCTTGTTATCTGCGGTCATCCCTTCCCAAACCCGGTTCTTTCCGTCTGTGTCGGTAGAGAGAAAGAAGATCCGATCAAACCCATCCACTTCACCCGTAACCCATGCAACGGGGTTCCAGCCGGTCCAGATAGATGCCCATGCCGTTGTGTTCGCCTCTGCCAGAACCGTTGAATCGAGAACCCACGTGTGAGTGTTTTTCAGTGAACAGAATGGAACACTGACCAAAGACAGATTCTCGATTGACCCGGCACAGATCCGGGAGAGGTTCGGCCCGATTCGAGCCTTCGAATATGCCATCTCATCATCGAGAGGATCGAGGACAGAAGTAACGAAAGCGTGTGCCGCCGAATCCAAGTTGATCCATCCACGGGGAGAAAACCAGTAGATCATCCCGTTCTGCTTGATCAAAGACTTTGGGGCAATGCACCCGGTATCGATTACCTTCCTCTGGAAATTGGGGGTATTCAACCAGAGCGTGCGATCTTGGATTGAGGACTGGATGTAATCGGCTCCACCCTTGTAGAAGCACAAGATGCCTTGCTGATCCGGCGTCTCGATAATGCCCGTGCAATCATCCGAGAGAACGAATGCTGGGGCTTCGTTGAGGTATTGGCTTTCGTGGAACTTGAGCGGGTTGCCGATGTCGCTGGCGAACACGAACCGACCACGGGAACACCAGTATCGATTGTTCGAGTAGGCACCCCAAAGACCGATCTTAGTCTCGTCCCGGTTGTCCACTGTGAGGACTGCATTCGAAGGCGTCGGGTTCTGGTGCTGGTAGGTGGACCCGTCCCAATAGGCTGCGCGGGTCAGTTCATCCTGAATGATGACAACTCGATACGGAGTGTTTAGATAACGGAGTTCCCCGATTGAATCATAATCGGTGGTCTTCAGACATTCGGTGAAGGTAATGAACTTCGCGTGAGCGTTGAACCGCAACCCGGTCAACTGTCTCCATTCGGAAAACGGCTGGGGGGATACCCAAATCGCTCCATCGACTGCGGCCAGAAGATGCGTGAGCCCATTCTCCGGGGTGAACATCCCAACCCCTTGTGCGTTGCCGGTCGGCATACAGACCACGGAACGAGTTCCGGGACGGGTCTGCGGGATACCGCCCTTGTTCAGAACGTTCTGGCCGTAGATGTATCTGGTAGACGGAACCGCTACGGGTGCCGTCCAACTGTCCATTCCTCCGGGCCAATAACGAGTAATCGCTTGAAGGGTATCAAGGTCTGCCATGACGAATTATCCACGTGACCACCCACTGCGGTATGAACCGTAAAACATCGAACTGCCTGCGGTCTCTCTCGGCAACTCGTTGTTGATGACCTGCGGAGGTTTGATTCCTCCGGGCATGTTCGAGGTGGTATCGTTCTGAACCAACTTGACGGCTTCAGCCTGTGCTTCCCTTGCCGTTGTGTATTTGCCATCGAGCCGGAACTTGACGGCGCGGACTGCATGAATGAGGGCTTCGCGATTCTCGACCGGAATCCAGTCGTATTGATCGTGGATCTCGAATACCCGGCGCTTGTATTTGACTCGAACAGCCTGAGTCTCGGGAGTCCTGATTCGGGTGTAAGCTGGAGTGTTCTCCCGTGGGCGGTATCTACCGAGAAGGGTCGTTGCGGTGTCCGTGTCCGGATCGACTCCGAACAACTCGACCATATCATCGGTCGTTGCCTTGTAAATGCGTTCGATCTTCGCAATCGGCGGAACATCCGTGTTGGTCAGGATTCGCCCGAAGACGGTCGGGACAAGGAACCCGTCCTCAGTCTCGCCCTCGGCATTGGTGGTCTGAAGACGATCCCCATTCTCAGCCCAACCGAAAGCGCGAAGTTCCTTGTTCGAATCACTGGCTGCGGAGATCCGGGCTGCGAGTTGAAGCGGCTTGTCTGGATCGCGGATCGTCGGGAAGTCAGTTCCGAGAACGTCAGCGAACGGGAACGGAGTGTATCCGGTATCTCCGGGCCCGTTGATGTGATACTGGAACCATTCATTTCGCAGGATTGCCGGAACTCCATTGACCACCATTCCGAGAGGCGTCTGAACCTCTGGAGGGAGGGTAGCAAAGTTCCCGCAAACGCATACGGTGATCTCGCCAACTTGGGAATCGATCAGGCTTTCGTTGGTGAGAAGACGAACCGCATCAGTGAGACGCCGGTAGGCGGTCTCATTCGGGCATGTTCCGATCGCTTCAGCGAGATCGGGGAGGATGTCTTTCACAAACATAAGTTTTATCCAGATTGACCGATTTGATCTTTATCGAGGGAATCACGGAATGCTTTGGTCGCGGATTCCTCAGAGAACTTCTCCATCATATCGTCGTCGTCCTCTTCCTCGTAACTCCCGCCAGCACATTGCATAGCGGCTTCGTCATCGACGGGCGGCGACATCTCCATGACTTCGAGATCAACCGACTTCTCTCCATCTGTGGGATCGCGGAACCCGGCAACGCGGACCTTCATCACCGTGTAAAATTCACCTTCGGGAAACTTTGGGACTTTCATCCCCTTGCGCTCTCGAATGTAGATTTGCGGGTAATCAACAGAAGGTTCCTTCGGCGTCTCGGGCATCTCTGGCTCGGCAGGCTGCGAAGGGTAGGTATGTCCTAAGTCTATCATCGGCATAATTATGCTATCTCCAGTGCTACGGGTTCTCCGTCTACATAGACGATTTCGGCTTCCCCATCCACGGTCACATCGGGCGCTTCACATCCCGGAGCGATTGCGGCTGAGTAGCTGCGGCCAGCGTCCCGAACAGCCGGGGCTGGGAAAGTTCCACACAGAAGCGTGGAAGTTGGGATCGGGTCTCTTGCGTCTGACATGGGATTAATCCAAAACACCTTTCCGCTCCGGGAGCAATAGGCAAAATTTGCCTACTGATCCACAATCTGATCAATTCTGCTGGTTATTTGGCGATATTGTTCCAATCCAGCCTTCCCGTTGTCGCGAACCATTCCTTTGATTTCGGTAAGGTCGGCTTTGAGATCCAACTGCGCTGCTCGAATGCGAGTATCTTGCTCGCTTTCTTTAGCCTCGTAGACGGCTCGCGGAACAAACTCCAAGGTGGACTCGGCCTTAGAAATGTGAACCCCTTCCTTTTCGGCATGACCTGAAATCAATTCTACGCTGCTGAAAACCTCTGCTTCAACGTGGGTGATCCGCTCGTCGGTCTGGATAAACTTCTTCTCATAGCGGACGTAACCCCCGATCATTGCAGCGGCGACTGCACCAATCGTTAGGATGATGGAGAGGATGTTCCCGAAGGAAATATCCCAATTCCAAATAACTTTGTGGGGGTGCATAATTATCTTGAAAGAGTGCGCCAGTCCGGGAACCAACCGAAGAACCGGACTGGCGCTAGTGAACCGACTTCTCAGTCGGTAGCGGGAGGGTCGATTTGCCAGTGAGCGCCTTGAAACTGTCCATCCGCTACAGCCTTGAGAGACTGATATTCGGAATGCGCCTCGGCCTGCTGGGCGGCGGTGATCAGTCCGGCTCGAAACATACGGTCGATCTCTGGTAAGAGAACTTTTGTAAGTTTCATGGCTGCGTTGACGCTGGCTAAGATTGTAATTGGGTCCATATTAGAGGGGTTTCTTGATCATGTATTTCGTGGCTTCTGTCAGTGCGGCATCGATGATGTCGAGAGAGGCGTCGAGGGCATTCCGATTCCCCTCCGTTGGATCTAACTTGTAGGCTTCGTTCAGAGCGATTGCCGAACTGATCCACTGGCGACCATTCGCCCGGATGTGATCGGCAAACTTCTTGACCTCGGGATTCCCGGCGAAGACCTGACGGTTCTCGAACTCCCACTTCAGGAAGTTGTCCATCAGAGCATAAGCGGTGTTGATCGTAGAATCGGCGTTGAATGCCCCAACGTTGCCCTGATAGACCCCGGCTGGGTCAAGCTGAGTGTGGTTACACCCCGGCGAGAATGCGAGGGCTGTGGCGAGGATTACGAGCGATAGAAGGTATCTCATGGGTTGGGTGATTTTTCCGGTGCTCGGAGGGTTCCTTGTTTCTTGGCTGCGGCGGTTGATTTAGTTGATTCGTAGAGCCCGACTGCTGAAAGGGCGCTCCCGACTGCCATCACGCACCCGTTGAAATCGATCGGCCAAGTCCAGATAATGAAGACCGGAACGGCAATAATCACAAGGATCAGTGGTATCCAGTCGGGGTTGAGTGGTGTCCGGTTCTTCAGGAAAATGCCAAGTGTGACGAGTATCCCTGAGAGGGTAACGGCGGAAACGCCTGCTGCCGGAGTTCCGCTTTCTGCGATCATTGCGAGTATCATAGGTCTTTGGGTTAATCTGGATCGAGCACGATTGCTGTTCGTTCGCTTCCGAGCATTGTTGCGGTGACTCGATCCTTGGTGTCCGCCTGATCCCGGAAGGTAACAGTGGTTGCTGCAATAGACGTTTTACCGGCTGCGACAGCAAGGAGAACCTGAAGGACGGCTTGAAAGTCAATCCCCGCCTCAACGATCATATCAAGGATTTCGGTCGTGCTTGCTCCGCCCCCGGCGACTGTGATCAGTCCGGCTGAATTGCCGATGATAATGGAAACATTGCTGGTGTAGTTGGTCACGTCGGCGATGTTGTGATTCGCTCCGGATGCTTGGACGGTGTAGGGCGATCCCGTATTCTGAAAGGTGACGGTATATCCGTTGATGATCTCGACCGACCGGGCATAGGTCACTCCAGAGAGAACAACCTCCGTATTATGCTTGTGGGTATCGAGAAGTGGTATCCCGAACTCGCTTGCTGTGATCTCTTTAAGCGCGAGCCGGAATGCGTTTACGTCCAGATCCCACAGAATTCCACTTACAAGCGTCAGGAACGATTGCGGAATCGAGATAACAAACGTTGCTGGATCGATTGTAATAGCCATTTCATCGCGGCGGTGTTGGCGGCTTCACGGTAGGGCCAAGACCGGTCAGTTTCATCTTCTCGATATTCAAGGCGTTTTCCAGTTGGCTGACCCGATCCAACAGCATCCTCAGCGTGTTCTGTTGTGCGGAGATTACCGAAAGTCCTTCGTGAAGTAATTTCTCGAATCGATTGATAGCTGCGGTTGCAGTCTCGGCGTTTCGCCTGCTGAGACGGTCTTCCCCCAACTTTCTGTTAGTTTGTCGGTCGCTCATTGGTCGAGGATCATGATCGCGGTTGCCAAAAAGCCAAGTGTGTTACTGATGTCCCCTCCAAGGGGAGCAGTCTTGTAGAATGGAGCAGTGGTGGATTTGCGAGCGTGCCCGGTGATGGGCTGGGTCGATGGGTAAACCCGGCTTGTGCTGACATCTCCGTTCACGTTCGTCAGTCCTTCGAGTGCTACGAACGTCGAGAGGATCGTTCCAGTCGGGCTCGAACCCGGAGTCGAACCCATCGTGTATTCGTATTCGCTGGCTGTGTTGACGGTGATTGTAAACACCCCATTGTTCGCGGTCAGTGACGCTCCCCTGATCACAACCTTGTCGTTGTTTGCCATCCCGTGAGTGGTATGGGTGACGGTCGCAAGGGTTCCAGAGTTGGCGATCGTTACCGTGTCTTCGAATGGGAAGGGTCCGGTTCCGTCGAGCGCTTGAAGGAAGACTCGGACATTCTCCACATCGATTCCGGCAACTGTCTGAGCGTGAACAAACACAGATACGGGATCGGCGACGATGATTGTGAGAGATCCGACCCCGGTGTCCTTTTTGCTGATTGTCCCGGTTGCTCCGATCACATTGACGGTAATCGTCTTGCCGCTTGTGTTGTGGATTACCGAATCATTCTGTTCATCCGCCACATTGAACCCGGATACTTCCCACCCCCGAAGGGTGATCTCGATCGGAGTGCTTGCCCCCAACTCGATCGCATGGTGAGCGGCGATTCCCTTCACGATCGTCAAGCTATTCAACTCTCCGTCTGGATCAGCATTGAAATTCCAGAGCATTGCGCTGGCATCGGCGGCGACTGTGGAATCCGATACGGTGATCGACGAGAAAATTGCTCCGGCCAGTGTGATCAAGCCTGACCCCGTGACCCCTCCGCCTACCCAATTAACTGCTGAATCAAGGAGGATTGCGAGGGCGCGGGTAACGTTGAGTGATGTGATCGTGACCGAGTTGACTCCTGAGAAGTCGAGATCCACGTAATGCGGATCGACGGCGGAGAGGGAACCAGAATCCAAAGTGACATCGGTTGTCCCGGTGTCTTGCTCGAACTTCAGAGCGTAGAAACCAGAAGCTACGGCGGAACTTGCACCGTCTGAAAGCGTCTGCTGTTCCCAAACGACCGTGAAATTCGAGTCGATGAACTCAGTGTTCGTCGTTCCGGATGCCACCCCAATGTGAAGTTTGCTCTTGGCGAACAGAATCCCGGAGATCGCTCGCAAGCCTCCGAATCGTCCGGTTGAAGCAATCTCCTCAAAGGTGATGAAGTCGGCAAACGTGCCTTCAGTTGATCCCGCATCCCCTAATGTCAGGCGGTATCCTTGACCTACCGCAAACGAATCACAGAAAGCATTGTCCGTGTTGCCGGTGATTGAAACGGTGACAACCCACCGCGCACCGAATCCATCGACCCCTGTCAGTTGCGCCGGGTTTCCAGTCGTTGTCCAAGAGCCTGAGCCAGCCACAACAATATCAAAGTCAGCCGATGGATTGATAGCGTAGGATGCCCAACCGCCAAGGTATCCGGCCTGCGGTCCGACATACCAAGTCCCGCTTGAGTCCGTCGCGAGATCGTCAACCATTGCGAGCCCGAACCCGCCTGCCGCGAGAGTATCCCAAGCGGCAAAGATCAGAAGCCAACCAAATAGGTGATCACCGTCATTGCCGCCGCCCGACGAGAAATCGAACGGCTCTCCGACAACATCAGTCGTGTTGACCGTCTGATTTTGGACGGTCGTCGCCGATACCTTTTCGCCGAGGGAAGCTACTCCCTCAACGAAATTGACGACATCGACATTGAATGATCCCGTCCAAGCGGTGTCTTGATTGTCGAGAAGAACTTTTCCGACGTTCGATCCTACACCGAACCATGCTACAGCTACAGTGGACATTAAGCATCACTGGTGCGAATCGCTGTTGACGATCCGCCAGCACTTCCGAGCGTTCCGGTTGATTCAAAGGTTTTGATCGGGATCAAATCTCCGGCATCTCCACCATCACGCACCCGGACGAACAAGCTGCGATCTGCCCCAGAGTAAACCGACGTGAAGGTTTCCGTGGCGGATACTGCGAGTTTGTCGATGTAGGAGATGAACATGCTGTTGCCGGTCTCCCCGGCTCCACCCGTTGCTGTCAGGACTCCAGAGAAGTCCGTTGAGGCAATGGTGAATGTTGACCCCGTGTAGGACAGATAAGCGATGAGCCGATCTACTCCGGTATTCAGCTTGATCCGGATGAAACCCGTTGACGGGGTATCCGTGGGGATCACGTCTACCGAGACAACTGCCGTCTCAGTTCCGGAAACCAGAGTGGTCGCCAACTTCAACTGACGAGGATCTTCACTCGGAACAACTGCTCCAGCGACTGCTCCTGTCGCGCCTGAACCTCCACCTGCGATCGTGGAATTGTCGGTTGGCTGAACTCCGGAAAGAACCCGGATTTTCATCCGACCGGTATCGTCGGCATTGTCTCGGAGTTCCGAGAGGTAAGCTGTTCCGGCTGGTGAGGTGAAGGTGAGTGTTTCCCCAAGTGTGAAGGGTCCGGTCAATTCACCGTCGAAGGCGAACTCGTATCCAAGGGGACCAACAAGAACCCGATCCTCTGCCGACACCAAACCGCCGACCGTGAACACGACGTTGTTCGGGGGTGGATTGAGAACATTGTCGAGATCCGTCAGCTTGTCGGCCACCGTCAGATCCGCCGTCTCCACTCCCACACCGTAAGCGCCGATGAGAGCGGTTCCGGTTGAGACTCCAAGGAAGACCTCGGAGATCGTTCTCGGTGTGACGGTCGTATTCAGATTGACCGTGGCTCCCGAACCGGGAGCGGTGATTAGATCCGTTCCTGTCGGAGCCGCTCCGGTGAGAAGCTGAATCCACATCTTTGTTGCGGCGGTCGGCGAATTGATCGCAAGCATCTGACCGGTTCCGGTTGGCCATGAAACCGGCTCAACTGGCTGAAATGAACCAGTCGGGGTGTTCACAAGCAATTGGTGAGTCGGCCCAACGAAACGCTCTCCGGGGATCTCGTAGAGAACCGGGGAAGCAAAGACGATGTGATTGAGATCGTCGCCTGCTGTCGGAGTCCAAGTCGCTGTAACTTCCTGTGATCGATTACCGGCTGATGTGCCCGTTGTCTGACCTTCGACACTGACGAAGTTTGAGCCATCGATTACTGCGGCTTCCAGCGTCAGATTGTAGTTGGTCGAAGCGACGGCCTCAAACGGGGTAGCGAACTCAATCTCATAGGTCTTGTAGGCAGTCGTCAGAGTGGCGATGTCGAATAACTCTCCGGTTGCCAGTGCCGCTCCGGTCGGAATCGAAGCCGACCCGAACGCGCCAGAGGTAGCCTTGATCGTCGGCGTGATGTTTCCGGTCGGTGAACCGGTCTTCTTCATTCGCATCCGAATGCGAGTGATGAACTGATTGTTTGCGCCGTTGGCGAACGACTGTGATTGGCCGGTGACGGTGGCATTCGCCAACTGGAAATCGATCCCGGTATCGGCTCCGGTTTGCTCCGCCGTGGATTCACGCGCGAGCCACTTCGAGCGCTCGTAAAGCTGATTGATCGTGAACGCATCCCGGTTCCATTCCGAATAGTAAGGCTCATCGACCGTATCATTGGTCACGTCGAGTAAGCGATACCCCTCGGTGTTCGTGATCGCTGTCCAACCGGCAATCGTCGCGATGGCCGTCGCGTTGTTCAAGTCAGTGGCATAGGTGAGCGCCAAGACGTTGTTGCCTCTCGAAGTCGAGTTGATCGTGAAGGACGAATAAGTGAACCCAAGTTCTCGGGTCGTCCCACGGATCTTCCGAAGATTGATGTCAACTCCAGCGGTTCTCGTTTTGATCATGAACCGATGACTGATTCCGTTTCCAGCATCAGCATTAAGCCCGGTATCCCAGAAGTTCGGGGAGAGAGGCTTGCCGTTCTGGTGGATCTGAAGTGGCGTTCCGGCTGTGGCGAAACAGACAATCCCATCGTAAATCTCCGCGCCCGATAGACCTTGGACAATCGAGCCATCGAAAAGATGCTGTGCGGCGATGTCGTCGATGTTGTAGGGATCGTTGAGCGTGATCAAGTTATCGGTCGCTCGCTCGGATGCCGTCGCGTCGGTGATGTCGAGAAGATCATTCCCGACCGCCTCTGCGTCATCCATCAGAACTCCCAAATATCTATGGAATTCAATGACGGTATAATTGGTGGTCGTTCCGACGTATCGGATGTCGCCGTTTACTGCGATTGAGAAATCGTCTGCGATAGCCATTTCGTGATATGGTTGAGTTGGGTATTAATTCCAGCCGGACGGGAAGTAGGTGTTGCCTGTGCCACTGCCCCCACCTGAACCGATGCCAGTGATTTGATTGATGAGAATTTTACGAGCAATTGATACTGCGCCTTCGCTGACAACCGGAACCTCTGGTCCGCCTTGGTTGACACAGATTTTGTAGAAGATCCGAACGAGGTTATCGGTGGATTTCGGGTATAGAATATCTGCTAATGCCATCGGTTATTCTGGATACGTTCCTTGTTGAACGGTCGGTGCGGCTCGAAGGAACGGACCGAGGGTGAACTGATTGATGATCTGATTGCTTCCTGAGATCGCGATCATTCCTTGAAACGCCGGTCCGAGAGTTGCATCGGCAAACGTGGCGGCGGAGTAATCGAAGGCCGGAATGGCGGGCGATTGATTATGCCGAATAAGGAATCCCAAAACGCTCCAGTCGTCCGTGTCATACGAATCCCATGAATACAAGAGACCAATGAAACTTCCTGTGTTCACCCAATCACCAGTGTAATGAATCGTGTCGGCGATTCGAGTGATCGAGAAATCCTGATAAGGCTCGGTCGGCGCGGATGGAGTTCCGCCTTGGTATCCGAGAATGAAGTCGATCGGATACGACCAACCACCCGGATAGGCGAAGGCCGGAACGTGAGTGAGATACCCTGTCCCGCCTCGATCTCCAGAAATCAGGTAAACGCTTTCTCCCGCGCCCGGAAGAATGACCTTCTCGGTTGATGCGTTCCATCCCCCACCTCCAACGGTAGCGGCAACCGTGACGTATGCGCCGACTGTAGGACTGGACCCTACCCAAACCTCGAAAACGTTGGCAGATGGATCATTTGATTCTGTCTCTCCGGCGAGGAAAACGACTGCCCCCCCCTCCCAAACCTGCATGACCCCTCGATACTGGAGACTGTAGCTATTCCCTCCACCGACATTATTTTTGTAAGCGGTGATGATCGGCAGTTCGATGTAGTTCGTGGACAACGGAACGACTCCCCCCACACACGGACCGATCACCTTTTGGATCTGTGTCAGAGTTGGTAGATCCCCTGCGGCGGCATCGACGGCCTCAGCTTGATTGCGCAGAATGTTCTTGAGAATTGCGTTATCGTGCATCGCGTTCCGATAGGCACTGGCACCGTTCTGGTTGATCAGAATCCTTGCGAGTGACCTGTTCATGCTGTCCGACGAGGATGGAGTTTCGGGATCTGCTCTCCCACACTCCGAAATTAATGCTGCGGCTTGATTGCGCAGAATCTTGCGAACGGTGATCTCTTCTGAGTCTGTGCCGTTCGGGTAGAAGGTTCCCTGTTGATTACGAAGAATCTTCTTCTTGATGGAATGCTCTGGCTCTCCGGAACTGTAGGAGTTCGACCCACCCGGATTGGTGAGGATCTTCCGCCAGAGTTGGTAATCACTTTCCCCTGAAGCCGGATAGAGTGCAGGCATAGTTGGTTACTGGAAAGAGGATGCCCCGGTTTAACAGGGCACCCTCGAATTCAATCCAGATGAGGATTAGTCGCCAGCCTCGGAAATACCGGTGCAGGCAGTCTGTCCCCAATCTTCCTTGCAACGCTTGTAGAGAACCGGGCAAACGGCGTAAGGCTGGATCGCCTCATACGCACGGATGATCCGGAAAACAAACTGGCCGTAATCCTGCCAGACATTGCATTCCAAGGTTTGAGGATTCACCCATTTCAACTCGCCCATTGTGAACTGAGCGGGGAACTGAGCGGCACCGTCTCCGGTAAACCGGGTAGGCACAATCCGACGAAACGTGTTCTGGAAGACCAAGAACCCGACTTCATTGGCGGCGGTCCGCCAGTCTGGATTCGTTCTCCAGCCGGAACCGTGATCAGTCGCGACCTCGACATAAGGCTCGATCAAGATCGGGAACCCGTCGATGTCGATTTCGTTGAACCGAAGCGGTTTCGGATCAATCGCCGTGCGAATACCCCGATAAGGATACTGCGCGAAGGTGTAACGACGCATCGCAGCTTTGGCTGCGGAATCGCTACCCTGAACGAACGCGAGAGTTTCAGTCTTCAGACCGGACTCATTTCGCATCTTCTCGATGATACTGAGAGATCCGATCCAAACGGCATAGGCACCATCGCCCGAACCGAACGGAGTCACATTCATTTCCTCGAACATGATGTTTCGAAGATTGATGAGTGCTTGGTGAGTCATCTCGGACGAAGGATTCGCTCCAGAGAAATCGACCTGAACCTGATTCTCTCCACCCGTGATGTTATCGAGCGGGGAACCAGTCGCGGTCATAACGAACTTGTAACCTGACAGAATGAGCAACTGTGCTCGAATATCTGCCATTGACAGGTCGGTGATCGCATTGCGGAGACCCTGTTCCATCGTGATCAGACCACGCTCTACGAGGTGGAACGCCTGATGGACGCAAAGCAACGGACCTTTGCCATCGATTGCTCGAAGCTGGGTCGTGTATTGGGTCATTCCGTATTCCGCTTCAGTTCCGGTCCGTCCACAAAGGGCGGTCTTTAGAACTGTGTCGGGAACGGTCATCGACTGATTGAGGACAACACGCTCGGGAACCACTGTGGTAATGGTCGCGCCGGTATGTGCTTCCTGAGTGCCGCCGTCGATGAGATTTGAGTAAGGGTTGTTGAGAGCATCCCATTCAATCGCTTCGAGGCGCACACGTGAACTCTGAGCGGCGATGCCGGTATTGAGTTCAGCTTGTGAACATGCGGTGAAATCTGACATTGTGTGTGCGAATTATTAACTGCTCGCACGCCCAAGGGGGATTCAACGCAGGACTGGACGGGCGCACGGAAATCCGTTCCTACGCTTCGTCCGTTGTGGGAGACGATCTACACAACTACCCTTCTCGTTGGCGAACACGATGGGCGGGATAACCCTTACGCCGGAACTAATAGGTAGGCAATTTTTGCCGGGTGTCAATAGGAATCTTTTGCCTACCTATCAACGCTTTTCGCCACGGAAACCTTCACTTTCTTCGGCAACATCGACTTCATTACGCCCCTATCGCTTTCCTTAATCTTCTTTATCGCCGAAACTGTTACGTCTGTCAATGGGCCTTTCATTGCTGCCTTGGCAATTGAGGTCACTTTTTTTCGGGTGCTAAAAGGATCGCCGCCCGTTAATCCTCTTGCTGGTCCTCGTTCTATTAGTGGCATAGTAGTAATAGGAATCGGCAAATTCTGCCTACCCGTCAACCAACAATTTTTGCTGCCTGTGCTAATTTCGCAAGAGTAGGGGCGTCCTTGACTCCGTGAGTGAAGCACGCGCCGTTTTTGATGGCGTGGATCGCTTCAGGTATGTGCTTGGGCTCGATGTGGTTCTGAGAGTAGGAGAGTCCGTGAGCGTGCCCGTCTGTTACCGGGATCTTTGCCATCTCGATTGCCAGTCCGAAGTATCGATCCCCGAACCCGCGTTCGGCATCGGGCGGGAGGTGATCCATCGCCGTGAGAACCATTTGAATTGCCCTCGGCCCGAAGATTATCGGGGAGTGGATGTAGAACTTCCCCCTGAATGATGGGTCCGCACTGGTGAATACTGACCCTATTACACCATCCGGACCCATCATCGGAATGGACGCTTCCGGCCATCTCCACAAGAGAGCATCATACTCGCAAATGGTCAATGTATGAGGATGCAGTTCGCTCGCCAGTCGCATCGCCTCATGCGCTCTAGCGTTGGTCTCCGTGGCATAGAGAGAGGATCGACCGGTCACGAAATTCCAGTGATTCGGGAGATTGAGCGGGTCATCAGCCGGGGAACAGAGGATCACCCGATCATGAAGTGATTTCCAGATCGGAAGATGTCGCAAAACCGTAGCCTGTGCCCCACCGTGGGCCAATACCATGCACAAACGATTGATCATATTATTCTGTCTCCTGTTCAGTTTGGTCTTCGCTGAGGTCTCGATGATCGAACTCCCGATCCGGATGGAGTTTAACTATTCAAAGAGGGTTCCCGGCCAGTTGGAGTTCTTCATCGTTACCCGCCTGTCCGGGTCCGGAACGTTGATCGCCATTCCTGAGAACGAGATCGGGCGGTTCAAGCAACTGGCGATCGACGAGGGATTCAACGATGCACAGGTTGGGGATCTCGATTATCTTCCCTCCTATTGGGCGGCGGTGGGGGAGGTAGGCAAGGCTACGATCGCGCTCGAACATACTGGTGAGTTGGCTTTCTTCCGGAATGAAAGGGGTTACTGGATTACTTGGGATGATGAACACCCCGCGCCGGTTGAAACGGTCAACGGGGTGCCTATCACAGAATGGTTTGTGGCAAATCTTCCGAACACTCCGGGTCCGGCGGCGGTCCGGCCAGAAGATTAATGGACGGCGTAGATTTCAAGCAACGCAACCCCCTGCATCCCGCCGACTCCTGAGAGGTGAGTCGTATAAGTGCCCGGTGGAAGGTTGATCAGAAGGGCGGCATCCAGAGACCCAGCGGGAAGCGGGAAGGCACCAACATCGGCGGCGGCTTGAGCCACATCGGTTCCGCTCCAGTTGTCGTTCTCCAGAACCACCGTGCCATCCTGAAGGACCAGAGAGATCCGTGGGTTTGGCAAAGGATTCGTGATTCCAAACTGAGAGAGTGTCGGACCGACTCCGCGCATCAGGATCTTGACCGGTCCATCCTCGATGACGAATCCGCCGATCACGATCTGTTGATCCACTTCGACCAGTCCCCGGCTGGAGATGTTCGTCAGCTTCCCGGCCATTTCCAGCGAAAGGGCAGTCGGCGGGGTGGGTGGGTTGCCGTCAGGGTTGGTGATCGCAGAGGCTACGTTGGTGGCTCCAGAGTTCCCAAACGAGTTGTAGGCTCTGACCCGATACCAGTATTCGGTATCCCCGATCAACCCGGTATCGAGATAGGTCTCTTCGTTGACCAAAGTTTGATCGATAATCAGGAACTCTGAACCCCCATCGATCGATCTCTCGATCAGGAAGCCTGATTCATTGTCTGAGTTATCTTGCCAGTTGAGCCGAAGTTCGGCGGCGTTGAGCCCTACGGCTAACGCGATGAGCCCAAGGATCAGGCTGAGTAGTTGGTGTTCTTTTTTCATCTTCGTTCGAGGATCAATAGACCATTGTTGTGACGGTATTCCCAAAGAATTCTCCATTGTGGATTTCTATGGCGAAAGGTGTCGATTGCGATTCGGATTCCCGGCTGACCCTGTTCTCCGTTGACCCCGAACAGAACCGTGTCGTGGAAGACCATGAACCTGCGGACTGACTTGTGATGTTCGACCTCCGCGACAACCTGATTGTGGGTGTGGAGGGTGTCGATGAACAGGAGATCACATTCCGGAATCATCTCCAGATGGGCGGTGTCCGCCTGAACGAACGTCCAGAGCGTGTTCGAGTCGGTCCCTAGCGCCCCCACCTGTCCTAATACTTGGGCGCAATTGTTGATGTCGTAGGAATACAGGCAGGATCGCCTCGCCTGCATTTGCAAGGATGCGAGAAACGTCTTGGTCGAGCAGCCGGAGCGGACCCCGAATTCCACGATCGTCTGGCACTGGAGACCCAACGTGAAGAGGATCGGCAAATGCTCATTGATGTCGCTCTGGTGAAACAGTTCCGCCAGATAGGGTTCAAAGTATTTGTTCATGGTTTGATCCACCACGCGGAGCCACAATTGGTTAAAAACGGCTTTTGGTCGATTTGATGAGCGAAGTCCCATACGGCATCCCAAACTCCACAGTTCTGCACGGCATCTTTTCGTATGTAACAATCGTGGGTTCCAATCAAGCCTCCACATCTGATTTTACCCCACCACCCGGTTAGATCCTGAAAGGCGGTCTCGTAGGAGTGGTTCCCGTCCACGTAGACGACAGCGAGACTTCCGTGGTTGAACCGGGGCATTGCATCCACTGAGTAGGATGCGATCATCGTAACCTTGCCCCCGGCATCCAAGAGTCTTCTTTTCGCTTCTTCGAAGATTGGACCCATCGGGTTTCGCCCTCCGGCGACTCCGCCATTAGCGCACCCGTCACGATAAACGGCGTCGGGTTGATCAGCCCAAGGATCGATGCAAGTCAGTTCCCCCTTCCAATGCCGGGCGATGTGTTCGGCGAAAACCCCGTGATACGTCCCGACCTCGACCATCTTTTCGTGGGGGTAATTGATGTTGAGGAACGCCGGGAGATGATCCCGGTTTAGAAGGTGTAAGAGGCGTTCGTTGTAGTTTTTCATTCGTCGTTTATCAGGTGTGCAAGTTCGTATCTAACTATATGTCCAATCTGATCAATCTCCACACGGGTCAAGGTATCCGAGTATCTCCGGGAGAACCCTTTGGGGTAGAACTCTTCCGATCCCTTCGCCTGCATCTTGGCGAGACTGCAATCTGTAACAGCCTGTTCGACTGCTCCGGGATCAATATCGAACCCAAGAAAATCGTGGACGACCTTCCAGAGTTCTCCATTCGTATCGACGAGAAGATCCTCGTAGCGGACCCGATGATACCCTTCGAGAACCCCCGACTCTCTGGCAAGACGCCAGTATTCGCTATGCTTATTCCATCCTATTGCCTCTGTCTTTATGAACCAACTCCGGCGCTGGATTGGAACATTGAACCTATGGCAGTAATCCAGATACGAAGCGATCGCGTTGAACGGATTGCGGACGATGTGAATCGCGGCATCGAATGGGCGCGTGTTCAGATCGTGAGTCTTGACCAAGGGTGAATCAACATCGGCGATCTCTGGGATCGCGGCGGACTTGTGAACGTCGCCCGTCTCCGGATTCGTGATGTAGGCGCTCTTGAGTCCAACTGCGTTGTAAATCAGGTGGCGCATCCATGTGTTCCCGGATCGGGGATAGGACGCGAGAGCGCATCGTTTATATTTCATCATCGGTAGTGTTGCATGATGTATTTCGTTTTGTCCGTCCCGTGCGCTTCCCGGTCGATTGCTCCAGAGGCGGCATGGATCGTCTTGGCTTCCGACCACGGGCAATTGCCTCGAATCTCCCCCAACTCCTGACAGAATCCGGAGATCGGCCAGTTTGATTCCTTGAACGCAATCATATCCGAATAGTGCCCGATCCCGAAATCGGGCTTGCGGCTCATGATGAACTCTACGATCTCGCGTGCTCCCTTTTTGTTGGCGCTGACTAGACAGGGAACCTGCGTGATCTCATGGCAAACGACATCATCTGTCCCCATATCTTCGGCGGTGAATCCGTTGTTGAAGACATCGTAATCGCTCATCGTCGCCCGTCCATCGGTGGCGTCGATCATGACCTCGAATGCCAGCCAGCGAATGTAACAGGCTTCCTCGTATGCCGGATCGTTGATCGTGGGGAAGGTCCGGATCTTGGTGATGAAGTCCCCGAACATCCGGTGGCGCTTCGCCATCTCCCGGCCCATAACAAGCGGACGCCAGTTGTGCCGTCGCCAGTTCTGTTTCCAGACATTGAGGATCTGACCGTGATTCCAAGTCGGGATCTTCTGGTGATAGGTAAAGACGGTTGGTTTCATTTCCAAGAGCCCTCGACGAGCATATCCGCCATGACGTGCTTGATTGACCGTAATTCGATCTCCCGAATCGCGGTGTGCTTTTTGCCGTTGGTGATTGAGACGGTAAGCGTCAGAGGGGTGAGGAAGTCGGCAACGAAGTGAAACCCCGCATCGGTCATTTCCTTATGCAAGGCGGCAACGTCGATCGGGAGTTTAACCGTCGCTTCCTGTTCTTCTCCGGTAGGGAAAACGAACTGCTTCACCTTGATAACGAACGTGCCCTCAGAACTCGCCGCAGGCGTCCCATCAGAACTCGCCTCAGAAGCCGGGCGCGATACCAGTTCCTCCCCCTTGCTTGTGGTCTGCTGTTTCCGGTGGAGTCTCGGGGGGCGAAACAGGCGAGGGAGGTTCGACGGCAGGGAGGATTGGTTCATGTTTGAGGCTTTCATCTATTGTTTCTCCTAATAGGCGTTCGCGAACACATGCCTGCGCCAGATCCCAGCGTTTTACGCCGTGGACGTAGGCAACTTTCTGTGTCCGAAGATTCCAGAATGGGTGTGGTTGGCGCAACGGACGATCCGAGAACAGGTGTTCACACCCCTTCCAAGGGTTTTGCTCGGTTCCGAGTTGGTAATCGGAATACATCCAGAGGGAAGCGCGACCGTGGTGCATGATGAAGTTCGCATTCGCCGCGTCCCATCCTATCCACGGATCACATCGAAACAGGTCCGGATTCGTGTAAATGAAAGCCGGACCGAAGATCGAGTTGCCGTTGATGTGCTGATTATACGGGGCTGGGCCCGATGTGACCCAAGGACCGAGAATAGTATGCGGACCTTTCTTCCATTCCTCGTTCAAGAGGCTGAACACATCTCGCCGGGTGGGGACGCAATCGGGTTCCCCCATCAGAATACCGGTGTATTTCCATCTGTCGGTCTGGACCTGTTGGGCAAAATACCGGGCAACCTCATGCGCCTGATTGTTCGGACCCGCAGGCCAGCCGTTAATATCCTTGATGCACCGAAACGTCCGGACTTGAGCGAACTTCCGGGCGCAATACCGGACGGTTGCCATATCGATGTCCGCGTTCGCGCTGGCTGCGAACATCATATCAGCATCGAGGCACTTCTTCTCAGGGATGATGTCCGCCATCAGTCGGGCAAGAGACATCGCCGCCTTCTGGTCTCCAGCGTGATACTGGAGGGCGTATAATATCTTGCTCATAGGGAAACACGTGATCCCTTGGTTACGTAATTGCGCATCGGGGGATTGAAGGTCAGTTTCCCGATCCCTTCAAGCGATACCTCTTCGACCGGAATATCCTCCAAGAGACCGATCGCCTTCAGATCCGTTACGTCGTGGTATTTGTGGGTGTGGACGTGCTGGGAACACCAGTGAGCCAGCCAACCTGACCATGCCGGGCTGACAAAGGGAACGTGTTCTGGCGGCTCCCGGTTGTTCAAGAATGCCCAAATTGATTCCGCTCCGCAGAAGAACGAAAGTTGCGTTTCATCTACTCCAGTCGGGGTATCAAAATCGATCAGGCGAACCGGGTGAGCGGTCGCTACCCAAGAGAGGGAAAGCTGACGGCGTTTGCCGATCTCGAATATCTGGAAGGCATCCCACTTGAAAACGGTGAACGGGTCAACGATCGCGGCATTATTGACGACATAATCCATCCCCTTGTTCACTTCAGTAACCACGTCTCCGAGACTCGGGATGTTTCGACTGACTTGCATGAATCGCACTTTACGAACGGCGGGTGCCTGTGCCCCTTGTGGGATCACTACGATAACCCGGTTAGCGACCTCGGCCCAATGTTCGAGAACCTGTGGGAAGATTGGAGACTCAAGAACGGCGCGGGTTGCGGCAGTTGCGATCAGTGGGAATTTCGGTTGTTTTTGCATGATTAGTTGAAGTGATGGCTTTTGTGCATGAATCGCAGATCGAAGTCCTGCCAGATTTTGAATCCTGACAATCGGGCTCGGGCACAGAATGCAACATCCTCTCCCATGCTTACCCGATGCGGTGTGAAGTATCCCCAAATTCCGCCTTCCTTGCGCGGGATGATCTCGGGGAACTTGTCCTTGTTGTCCCGGATCTTCTCGAAGACTGAACGATGAATCCTCATGCCCCCTGTCGCCGTCCAAAGCACTTCATGAACTCCCGTAACCTCTCCGCGCCGGAAACGTTCATTGAACCCAACCTCCGCCATCGTGCCGCATCCTCTGGAACATTGAAGCTGTGTCCCGATCTGGCGATCAAAGTAGGATGCTCCGATAACCCCGATGTTCCCGGAGTGTGAAAGGAGACGCTGAATCGCGTTCATCCCAGCGATTCGATCAGGAAGTTTCTGGCGGAATCGGGTATTGAAATAAGTGGCATTGCCACACGGGATCGCCATATCGGCATCGATGAAGATCATCCAATCTGAATCGGTCTCAAGGAACCGGTGAGCCAGTCGATTGCGCGACTCCCAAACACAGGTCTTTTCCTGTGACATAAACCGGAGAACCGTCCGGTCAAACCGGGACATTGCGATCATAAGCGACTCCATCGCTTCCGGCTCGACGTGCATGTAAACTGCCATGCACAGGATTGCCTTCGCCCCATCGAACATCGGCGAGTGATCCATGTAGCCGGGAACGTCCGACTCTATGATTTCATCCGATCCGTAGACTTCCTGTTCCTCGCTCATGTCTCAATCGGGATGCCATTAGCGGTTTTCCAGCGATTGAGTTCGATCCCGTATTGTAGGTTGGTCGAATAGTTTTCCCTCTTTGGCTGACCAGAAATGTCGGCGGCTGGGGTTCTACCTCCTGTGGTCTTTTTCTCTGGGGTTGAGCGTGATCCCTTGCGAACCTTGTCGATTTCTTTCTGTAGAAATTCAGAACGCGCCTTCTCGGCTTTCAACTCGCGCTCCACGTGAAATACTCTAGCCGAATCGATGATCAACCGGGCTAGTTCGTCCGCCTGTTGCTGAGTAGTCGTTCGTTTCGCGGCTTCGCGGACTGCTGGAATCTGAGTCTGAAGATCAAAGTATCCGCGAAGGTCTTTGCGGAAGGCATTATCAACATCGACCGCTTTCTTCACATCATCGCTTGCATCAGCCGGAGCAACCAGATTCTTCATCCAGTCGCGGGTGTGAACGGTGGTCTTGAATGAGAGGATGACCTTTTCAAGTTCTTCTTCCGCATTCTCTCCGAGTTTGGAGATTTCAGCTTCGCGGTTCTCGATTTTATCGAAATACTCCTTCGACTCCTTCGTTTCACCCTCCATGAACTTCGCCTTCTCTTTGTCGAGGCGGCGTTGTGCTGCGAGTTCAGACTCGAAGATGGCGGCGGCATCCGGCGCGACTGCTCGCGCATTGGCAAGTGCCTTGGAGATATACTGGCCCGGTGTGAGTTTCTGCTTCTTGGTCTGACCGGGTTCTAAGAAATCGATCGTATCGCCCGACTTTAGGAACGCGGCGACCCCACCCATCTCCTTGATGTGGGATCGCATCTTCACGGAAACACCCGCGCTGTCGAGTGCTTCATCCATCAGTTCGTTGGACTCATCGATTTTCCCCTGAAATCGCTGTTGGATCTCCGGGTCACGCTCGATCGCATACCGCCGACGATACTGCTTCAACTCATTCAGTTGTTCCTGAATCTCTTCCGGTGCCCCTACTCCTTCGACTGCGGCAATCTTCTCTTGAAGGGTATTGAGTTCCGCCTGAACTTCTGTGAGTCGTTGATCCTTTTCGCCGATCAGCTTCTCGTAGTTGTTCACCCGCTTCTGGAACCGAGTCGGATCGGTCGGCTTGATCCCGCGCATCTCGTCATCCTCGATCTTTGCGGCGGGTTCCTCGCTGGAGAGTTTGGCACGCATCTCTTCGCGTTTTTCCGCTTCCTCATCCGTGGTCAAGGTCTCGGCGTCTTTCTCTTCGGAAGTCTTGCCTTCTCCAGCGGCGGCGGCTGCTGCTTCCTCGTCGGCTGCGGCCTGTGCTGCGGCTTCCTCAGCCTCTTTGGCTTCAGCGTTGGCAGTTATGTCGGCAACCGGATCAATCGATGGCTTCTGAGGCATCGCTTTGGTGGCAATGTCCTGAAGTTTCTGCTCGTCGGTTTCCCCGCCTTGAACTGCATCCATCGTCGCCCGGAACGAGTCTGACGGTTTGAACGCTTGATCTGCCGGAGTTATGTCTTCGGTTGTTTGTGTCATGATTTATTCGCGTTTAAGTCGGGTATCAAAAAGTGCTGGACGATCAGCGGTCTTGAGTTCTTTTTCTTCGGTCAGCCGAGCCAGCCCCTCGACCGCATTGATAGCCACGTCGAACCCCTCCTGAGCGCCAACATCAAACTGCATTTCGTGAGGTTGTCCAGTGCGTCGAATGGTTGGACGTTTGGATTCGCGTAGGAACGCTATACCTACGGAACCCGCTTCAGTATTGAAGAACGCCAACCATGCCTCACGATGTTTTTCTTCGAAGTGAACGCTCATCTCATTTCAACGAGGGCTTCGCGCCCTTCTACGCCTGTCCCTACTTCCGGAACTGGACGCCGATCTGTCGGGCCCAATGTGGTTGTTGACTGGTTCGCCATATTCGCCTGTGCCTGATCGATCGGATCGATGTCATCCTCGAACCCATCTGGCGGGAGAACTTGTGTTTCAATCGCCTTCCCCGCTTTCGCGATGAACGCTTTTTCGACGTTGATCAGTTGCTTGGGCATTCCCTGTTTACCTACTGCGCCAACGTAATGAGAGGTATAGTGGCTGAGAAGAATTGCCGCCAAGTCGAAGATCCCTTGTTCAAGGAAATTCGTGAGATCCTGACGCAGATCGGTCATGTGATACCAATCGAGATCGCCGGGAAGAACCGGAGCCATCCGCCGAAGCGTGATCATATCTGAAGTCTCGCCCATTTGATCGCGACGTGCTCCGGCTTCCACTGTGGCATCGTCGCCGGGAATCAAGACCGCTTCCATGAATGATGCTCCGCCTACGGCTTCTGCTTGGATCTCTTCCAAAACCTTCTGATTGTAGAATGTGTTGCCCTGCTTTGCGGCGGCGAAGGTTGCTCGTTTTGCTCTAGCGGAATCAGTGAACTCCATGATCGTCTCGATCTGGTTTTGGTTCACAAACATATCGATCTCTTCCTTCGACATTACCATGAGAAGTTCCTCGCGAAGTTTCTTGGCATCATCATCCGGGGAATCTGAATCAAGCAAGCGCGTGACTATATTCTCGATCATGCAGGCAAACTGCCAGAGCCACGTTTGGAATAACTGCTCTTTGACCTCTTCCTGTTCTCGCTGTTTCGCGTTGAACTGTGTGGCTTTGATGTCGCTGGGCTGAAGCGGGATCGGTGGGATGTGTGAACCAATCTTCTCACGTCCGAGTTGCCCCAATGCGTCAAACAATGCTTGGAACGGTCGGGGATCTGTGGATACGGCTGCGGTGTTTCCGGCGTAAGTGCCATTGGAAACAACCATCATTGCATCATCCACATCGAGACGAACCTCATCTGGATTCTTCCCCTCGCCAGCCTGAATCTTCAGCTTCGCGGCTTGCTTCATCGAGGACATCCAATCGTTGATCGTCTTCTCGGCTTCAATTGAGAGATCGAACAGCATTTGTCCGGCACCCCAAGAGCCTTGAATTGTCCCATCGTCCGGATCGAACATCAGCGGCGTAACCGCTTCGCTCAACTTCTTGAACTTGTTTCGCTTCTCGTAAATGAACTTGGTCCCACCGGTCAGCGAGACATTATCCTTCGTCTGGTTCGGGGTGTAGTTCTTCAGATCAGCGGCAAGCATGATGTGATGGGAAACGGACCCATTGGCATCAGTTGAAAAGATGTGGTAGGTGAAGATTTTGTTATACCCTTTCTCGTAGGTCCACCCAATCGAGGCTTCCCGAATCATCTCTTCGTAACTGCGGAGATTCTGTCTGTCGGCGTTCTGTGCCTTCGGGCTCGCGGAGTTGATCGCGTTTGCGACTGCTTCTTTATCCCAGCCTTCTTCAACTCCGGCATCGGCCTGTGCCTTCACCAGTTTCAGGAGTTCATGCGGCTGGTAGTCATACTTAACCAAGAAAACCGGCATCTCGTCTTCGAGGATTTCGAATCCCATCGGGGCGAACCCCCTGTCCTGACGAACGAACGTTGGCTTCCAGTCGAATTTATCGAACCAAACAGCGTAGCCGAACCCGAAGAATCCAACTTCCCTTGCGAGTTGGCGCATGAACCAAGGCCATTTCCTCCAAGAGCGAATTGTGTGTGTCACCTTCTGGCGGAAGATCCCTGTTTTCTTCACGCCCTGCGGCCAGTTCTCCGGGAGTTTGGCGGCGGTGAGATGGGTTGCGGTGTTGATCGGTTGCCAGAGTCGGGCTGGGACTTTCCCCGCTTCAACCCGCAAGACTCCAGCGTTGATATTCGGGAGCCAGTTGCGGCCCAAGTTCTCCAGAACGCCCGGATCTCGGGGTCGCTGGCCGTTTAGTTGTGCCGTGATGGCGGCTTGATTCGCGATGCCGTTTTTCCAGTCTTCAATCAACCTGTATGCTACAGCGAGAGCCTGTGACGGGTTGTTGATTGCAAACTCTGTCTCGGTGGACGGGGTAAGCGATTCTTCGCTCCCGGCTGGAATTTCGGGGGGTGTCCCGTAATTCTCATTAATGGATGTGGTGAGGTTATTGGCGATCATATCTCGCTGACCCAACAGCTTTTCGGCGCTGACTGCAATAACTCAGGTGCTTCTACCCGATTGATCAGATCCAACGGGATCTTACAGATGTGGCAGTAATCCCCCTCCGCGACTTCCCGATCTCCTGCGAGCATCCTCGCTCTCTGGTGAGCCTTCTTCACGTATGGCCGGGAACTCCCCAAGTCTCGACCATAGGGGAATTCCCGGCGCATAGGGCAAGAGGCACAGGTTTTCGACCTGATACCGGGTATTAGGGAATCGGCAGGCATCACCTTCGGGTGTTCGCGCCAGAGCGCCATGATCGCCTCAGCAATGATCAGAGAGGGAAGTTTGAAGCGTTCTCCCTCAACCACCCGAACCAGATACTTCGCATTCTTCAGGTAAAAATACGCCAGATCGGTTTCAGGGTCATCGAGCGGGAAAGCATTCTCGGCCCGGTAGTCCTCCATCTTCTCAAGAACTTCTTCGACCGTATCGCCCTTGAGGAAACCACCCGAATATATCGGGAAGCGATGTCCGTCCTTTGGCGGCTTCGCGTGACCTCTCTTTACCTCCAGCATTTAAGTGCCGTCTGGCTGAAATTTGCTACGGTTGCCGCCACCACTGTAACGCTTCGTCTGTATCGAAGTGGGAACATGGATCTTGGTCTTCTCGTCTGGTTCCTCAAGGGGACGAGTTTCCTCGACGAACTTCAAAACCGTGAATGCGTGGAAGGCGGGTTCGACAATTGCCTTCTCTTTCATGGTTTTAATTGCCTTCAACTGTTCCTCATCCGTTCCAACGGTGACGGTAAAGGGGTTGGCTATACATTGCGGCTTTCCGTCTGGAGTGTCTTCAATTAACATTTTGACAACCACCATGTAGCCGGGATGCCCGAAAGCGCCCTTCTCAGTTATCACCCTGATCGGTTTCGGTTTTCCGTTCTGTTCCATTACTTGTTCGCTCTGAGTTGTTTGATAGTCGCTCGGAGTTGGTTAATGACGCAAAGACCTTCGAGGCATTGATCGAAACCACCCGGAACCGAGTTGGCATTTACCCATCGCCGAACGGTTGTCACGTGAACTCGGATGGCGACTGCGACCTTGGATTTCCATGATCGGCCTGCGCCCGGAAAGAGGAATTCGGCGACCTGCCGAAGTCTCTCAGCGTCCATTTTCTGTTCAATTTCCTCGCTCATTTCCCCCATAGAAGCAGAACGCTCGCTCAATTAGAAGCGAAAACGAGCGAAATGCTACCTTGAAAGCTGAGTCGGGAGTCTGACTTCCTTCATTCCGCCCAAATGAGTGCTGGCCCACGCGGGGGATTTACTGTCTGCGCGATCTGATGTCCGGTATTTCGTGCCATCCTTCGAGGCGATGCGAGAGACCCTTGCATCTTCGTCTACCAGAGCGGGAAGCTGAAGACCTCGGACACGTGGAGCAAGGCACATCATCACCGTTGCGTCCGCTTCATCCGGGGAGATTGGAAAGCGTTTCAGGTATTCCTCTTTGGACTCCACCAGAACCTTCACTCCGTCCGGCTTGTAGGCGCGGGTGGTCAACTGACGGCGAACAGCCTGCCAGTTTTCACAGTTGGGATTGATAAAGAACCCCCTGACCCGTGGATCGATCCAGCGGCGGACCGTCCAATACATCTCGGAAATCTTGTTCTTGGCCTGCTCATCGGCTGGGAACTTATCCTCGACCAGAATCTTCCCCTTGGTCGCGCCCTCCTTCCAGTGAACCCCCTCAACTGCACCCCAAAACTTCTGGAGATGGGAGACAACTCCGAATCCGTTGCCGGTCATATCCATGACGCAGTGGTTGGGTTCTATGTCCAAGGACTCGGCCCACTGCTTGATTTCCTCTGCAACCCCGTGGTTATCGGTTGCCCTGATCGTAATCAGGCGATCGAGAACACAGCAATGCCGGGCCTCGAATTGGTTGGGGGTCTTGCGGGAAGCGAACCTATGCTCGTTGCCTTCCCAATCCAGCCAACCGGTTGCCGTTCCATACCTCCCGACTGCGATCATTGCCTTGTCGTTGATGAACGCCAGATCCGCCCCAAGAATGCCGCGAGTCGCCCCAAGGAAGATCGGTTCAGCTTTGGCGTGATCGAACCACGTGGAGGGAACGACGGTCTCCTTGGCCCGTCCGGGTGGGGGCCAGCCACGGGCGAAGATATACCAATTGGGAGTCGGCATCCCATCGTTCATGTAGGCGTCGTATGCCTGTCGGGTGAGAAAGCCGGGGAACACGGTCTTGCCGTATTTCACGTTCTCGAAGTCGGCACCGTCGAGTCTGACCACGTGCCAGCCGTTTGCCGTCCATTCCTTGAGTTCGTCGATCTTGGACTCTTCCCATCCTCCGGGCGGCTGCGCCATCTGGACAACCCACTTGCCTTCATCGATCGGATTGCCGGTGAGGATGATCTTCATGTGCCCGGCTCCACGGTCGATCGTGGACATCGGGGAACCCAAGTCGGACTGGACGCCGGGAGACAATTCTTGCGTTTCGTCGAGCAAGATCCGCACAACGGTCAAATCCCCGTATTTGGGGTGTTTCTTCAGGCGGAAGGGTTTGGGATGGAACCCCTTGATCTTACCGGTTGAGTCCCGTTGCTTCGAGAACAGGACGGCATCGATCCCGCAATCGGGTCGGGCATTCATGGGTCTCATCCGCATCCGGGTCTCATTCGGGTAGAGATCGATCGGGAAGAGGGATTGCTCTTGGAAGGTCCGTAGGTTCGACCAGAGGTTGCCCTTCAGATTGGTATCATTGACTGAGCCAAACTTGACTGAGGTGTTCTGTGGATCTCGCATGAAATCCAGCGAACAGAACGCGGCGGCGGAGTAGGTCTTCGACTGGCCGGACGCACCGAGAAGGATCACAAGATCCTCGTTCTGGAGGGCATCGAATACCCTTTTAACACAGAGAGGACGTTGCTCGAAAAGTCCGCGTGACCATGCCAGTGCTGAGGCTTCGAGGTAATGGTCCGCTTCCAACAGATCCATGAAAAAGTCATGGACGAACTTCTGAGCCTGTTCTTCAGAGCCAACCTGTTTGTTCGTCTTCGCCCCCATCTGGAGCAATTTCGCTCCGGCTTTCCAGTTCCCGGCCACGCAATGTTCGCGGACCTCAGCGAGCCAATCTATCCGTGCGAGAAGTTCTGGTTCCGGGTAATCCTCAAGGATCGTCTGAAGTAGGTCCATTCACGGGCATCATGCTCGGACGGCGCTCCCCGTCAATCTCCGCCATTCACGCGCCAGCCTTGGAACAGTAGCTTTCCAACTTCGGTCTGTGCGTAGACTTCGAAATACTCCAATGCCTTACCCAGCTTCACCCCAAAGGCTGCTTTGTGAATCGTATGATCCATAGGCTCAAGATAAACGGGCCCATCGAACAAGGGGGAGGTGGGGATCATCTTCGCCGGAACGTCGATCATCCCCCCGTCCCGGCTTCCTCCTATAAATTCAAGTTTCACAATGAAAGAGTGTCGGCGGCTACCCCAAATACCCCGTGTTTCGTGCAAGAAGGTTAGTGGGACCGCCGACGAGAATCAAGCCTCTTGGAGTTCGAGTCGTTCCTTTTCTCCTGCTTCGTATCCGGAACAGTAGTCTTGGAACTCGCGAGTCTGGCTGGACTGGCAATAGGGGTTGTTGTCCCCTGAATCGTTTAATCCAGAGTTGTATCCTTCGGTGTATTCTTCGGTTGGCATGGTTGGGTTGGTTTGGGTTATTCTGTCTCCTTCTCAAAGTTGGCTGCGAAGTATCTGGCCCGGTAAATCCCGATCTCCCCCGTCTCTTCGGTCACGATCCAGTCCAAAAGTCGCCCGATCATGGTCGTTCCATCGGCCTTGAGTTTCGCCAGTTGGTTTGTCGGATCATAGACGATTCCCGGAACGTGCTCCGGGTTCGGGAGAAGGGTGAAGGTCGTCTCGGTGATCTGGACCGCTTCGACCACCCGCTTATTAACGCATGATTTACAACGGTATTTCATCTTAGTTCCATCTGTAACTGACGGGGATCGTCTAAATGTTCGACCTTCATTTGGATGAACGCCACGGCACTTTCAAAGTGTTCCATTGGGTAGGCACAGATGCAATGCGGTGCGTCAACGCTTGGTGTATCAGAAGTCTTGTCGGTCAGGGGTCTTTGCTTCGGGACTCCGTTTGCGGATGCCCATCGATCCAGCAACCGACCCACTACTTGATTGCGTTTTGGATCGCCGAGAGAAATCCCGATCCGATCCATCACCGTTCTAAAGTTGAAGTCCATCGTGTCAGACATCCCAGCGTCGATCATCGGGGAGAAGGGAACGAACAACCGGGCCCGATCCTGCGGGTTCCGGGGCATCCTGCGGTTGAGTCGGTGGGGGTGGGCCATCCGGGAAGGGGTTGGCCGAAGTAGTGGGAGGGGGGGCATCCGCCGCAATCCGGAGTCGGAGCATTTCGGCGTCGATCTTCTTTTCCAGCGCCCGGCGTATCTGGAGACGGGGTTCATTGGTCTCGCGAATCCAGTTCCCGACTGTGGTATTTGGAACCGACAAGAGTTCAGCCAATGGCTGATTATTCGATGCCCCCATTGCCTTCTTGAGAGCCCGGAGTTTCAGGGAGAAATCTCCGATATTCACATCGATTGTCGGACGCGGTATTTCAGTCATAATCAAAGAAAACGTGCAAAGTGCTCGCATTGCAACCAAAAAGTGTTCAAGGTGCTCGAAACCAATGAAAGCCTATACTGACAAACCTGAACTCCTGAAACGGATCGTCAAGGGTCCATACGCCTCTCCAGAGGAAGCCGAGTGGAACGGCCAGTTCGTTTTCCGCTTCGACGCGAAGACGATGGCTGGAGTTCAGGTCTCCGACAAAGGCGGCTGGGAGCACGTGAGCGTCCACATCGAGAAGCTGAACGCTCGCCGGAAGGTCTCGATCCAGACCCCGAATTGGGATCAGATGTGCAAGATCAAGGATCTGTTCTGGTTGCCGAGCGAGACGGTTATCCAGTATCACCCTTCGAAGGAAATCTACGTGAACACCCATCCTCACGTCCTGCATCTCTGGCGTCCGTATGGCTACGCTCTCGAAATCTCTCTTCCACCAAAGGAGTTTGTCTGATGAAAACCGAAGATCGATACCGTTATTCGAAGATCGTCTACGAGCGCCATCTCAACGATCACCCAATCAAGGGTCATCCGCTCTACAAGGTCTGGCTGAAATCGACCTCCGTTAAGCTGGACCGGTGGGGAGCATGGATGCGGGAGAAGAACCGTCCTGCTTTCGACACAATCTATGCTAAGTGGAAAGAGAGAAAGGTGGCGTGAAGTCACTGCACGAATGCTTCGATACGTTCCGCAAGGAGTGTTATTCCGATGTCGGCCCAACAGCCGTTCTGGCAATGCGCCGGGCGTTCTTCGCTGGGTATTCCGCCCATGCCGAACATACGGTCGATCTGATCAGAACCGATGACAAGAAGGAGATGACTGCGAAAACGATCGCCCTGATGATGAGTCTGGATTCTTTCACAATGGAGTGTGATCTCAATGAATAGAATAACCGACCCCCACCGGACCGTCGAGATCCAGTGGCATCCCCTCCGAGTGCCGGGAAGCTGGAATTCAGGTCACAGGCACGAAGCGGCACTTGAGGCATTCGTTCAGGAGTGCGTCAATCGCGGGTGCGAAGTCGTTCACGACTACATCCCTACCATTCTTGGAAATGAATACCGCCTTCGTATTCACATTCCTCTTAACAACCTCAAAATTGATCAGGTTGCGATGGGCAAGGAACTCCAGAAACTTTTCGGGGCGGAGAAACTGCTTCATAAATGAATGCCGCATTCACCAAAGGATTACATGGTTTGTCGCCTGTGCGGAAAGTGCAAGCTGAAGACCTCTGGATTCTACAAAGACCGGTTCCACCGATCGGGGCGAAAGACGGCGTGTATCGAGTGCCTGTCTACCTACCAACGCAACCGCGCAAGAAATGAACTTTCCAAAGTCATACCCGAAATACCTCTGCCCGAACTGCGAGATGGAGTTCCGGGGGTATCCGGACGAGATCATTGTCCGTTGTCCGAAGTGCAAGCGAACCGTGGCCGAGAAGATTCCCGCCCGGAACACCGGCACCCGCCCGGACTTTGAAGACTACTGCGATACGTGGCTCGATTGGGTTCTCTGTGGACTCTTCATTCTCTTGCTTCTCTGTATTATTCTACTCCCTGTTTACTTCATCTTCAAATCATGAAAAAGTGTGTCATCTATTCCAACTGCCAAGCTGACGGGTTGGCTCTCTTTCTCCCGATGATGGGATTCGATTACCAGATCACGGTCTATCGAAATTACCAGATAATCATTGGTGAACAGAGTATGGCGGATCTCGAACGAGACTCCAAGCAATGCGACCTGTTCGTCTATCAACCGACCAACGACAAGCACGGGGATTCCTCTTCGGAGAATATGCTTACGAAGATCCCGGTTCATGCCGAGACGATCTCCTTCGCCTACGTCTACAATCACGCCTTCTATCCTTTAACTGAGCACGGCGGCAAATACATCGGCGCAGAGTTTATCAATGCTGGGTATTGGCAGATGCCTCTGAATGAACTCCTGAACCACTACGATCAGGGGACTATGGACTTCGCCCTCTGGTCGCGCTTCCTGCACTGTCTGGCGGAACAGGCGAGGCGAGAAGAGAACACCGATCTGAAGCTGACGAAATGGATGCTCGAACATCGCAACAGTAGAATCCTTCTTAATGTCAATCACCCGACTTCGATTATGTTCGTTGAACTGTCCGCTCAACTTATGCACGCGCTGGGGAAGGACATAAGACCATTCAAGGTGGATCACCCTGAAAACCTGACCGGCTTGCCCTGCACCCTACCTCACTCCGCATACATCTCGAAGTTTTTCGGGATGCCGAGAGAGGCAGACCCGGATGCTCATAACTATTATCGCGGTCTTCTAAAGGCCGAATGGACGAAACAACAGTATGCCGAAGGATTTTCCGCATACACAAAAGAAGACGAACTCTTTGGGGGATGACTATAGCGCAACTTGAGAAACGGGGGCTGGTCCGCCTGAAGGAATGGGTAGTGGATCGAGCGTTCGAAAGGGGAGTCAGTATCTCGGCAGTCTATATGCGCCTTCATAGGGGGAAGTATCCGAATATCCGATACCACCGAATCAACAAACGGGTGATCTACGTCGAAGAGATCGGGGAGACTGCCTTCACAGACAACCGAATAAAAACATGAGCGACCAACCGAAAACAAAAACACTAAACGAGCGCCTGAGAGCCGAAGCTGCGGGAATCGCCTTTGGCAACGTCGGGAACGATCAGACCATGATGCTGCTGGAAGAGGCTGCTTTCTATGTCGCAACGGTCGAACAAGTTCTGGCCGATCAGCTAAAAAGTATTCGCGAGCACATGACAAGTTTCGGCGTTCCGGCGATGTCGCAGGACGAAGAGGACAAGGGAGAAGTCTCGGATGGGTATCACACCTTCAACGAACTCTACGAACACCGTCACATGCTCTTTCTGGCGATGATGGGGGACGATTCGATCCATTCATGGTTTGCCCTTCTACATGACGACGGGAAGGGCATGGAGGGCTGGTTCATTGCCGGTTGCACGCTGGGGCACCAACCGATCACCTACCATCTCCCAACCCGGTTGCTCCCCCTCGCCTTCAACTCCGGAGCCCGATACCTAGACCGCGCTCCGAGGTGGGACGGGCATACCTCCGCCGATGTCATCAAGCGAATCGAAAACTGGCTTCTGGCATGAACGAATATCATGAAAACTGGTGATTTATTTGATTACGCCGAAAGTGTCCGCCTTAAAGAAGCGGGGATGACTAAAGCCGCGACGAACAATCCTTCCGGTCTCGAACTTGCAAGGACAACTGCCATAGAGATTTGCCCGGTCGGAGAGGCGATAACTGCCGACGATGTTTTTCGCTCTATGATGGAACGAGGATTCGTGAAGTGTATCGGTCCGGCATCCGGTTCTTTATTCAAATCGGGACGATGGGCCTTTACCGGTGATCGCGTGAAGTCCATGCGCAAAACCAACCATGCCAGAGAACTTAAAGTCTGGAGACGCATTTTTTGAATGAAACGTAAAGCCTTCTTCCGTTCCCTGATTCTCGGCGGGATCATCCTGCCTCACATTCCGAAGCTGATTCTCACGGGTGGCTGGTTCCAACGCGGATTCATGGGCTCGCCCATTGTCGGCACGGAAATCTTTGGAATTGACAACGATTTTACATTCAATGCCCTGACCGGCGACATCCGATACATCGGAGCCAAAGAACGCCAATACACCGTCCTCGGACTGCATCGCTGGATTCAGAAACAGGCCGATCAAGAGACTTCAATGGATGGGTCCGACATGCTCGACATCACACACCAGAACCCGTCCTACCGAATAAACGATCACCTAATCGAACTCGTAGGCGCGGTCAACATCGACGAGGAAACCGCCAAGTGGATCAAAGACGGTTCCCTGATCCAGAACCGCGATGCGGAGCATCCGACGATCTATGATGGGTTTTTCAGACCGCCCTCCAAACGAAGGAACTACGCCGACCCCTCTCCTATTGACTATTGTTCCGGACCGTATGCCAAGAAATCATGAACCGCCGACCATGAGAGAGAAAATAGACTTCTATTCGCCCTTCACCAAACACCCCGAACACATCGAGGCGATCAAGTGCTTCGCCCTGTCCCTGCTCGAAGCATACGACCAATTCGGACAGGATTTGGAAGCGATCGAACCCGATCCTTTCGATTCTCCCGAAGGGGGTGAACTGCTCGAATACTGTTTCAACATCGAAAACTATGTCGGGGATCTCTTCGACATTCCTGAAGACAATACGATTCAACTCGATCCCTGCATCCACTACGGCGACGACTGGCCGGATTGGGCATATTGCCGCGACTGGATGAGCGAACTGATGATGAACGCTATGGATCACCATGACTGGCAATCGGTTGTCGATACGATCGCCAAAATCTCCCTCAACGGTCACGAACCTGAACCCAAACCCGATAACCCACCGAAAACATGAGTATCAAAGATCACTGGTTAGATGCCTCCGAACTCACTGAAGACGATACCGCCTGCGCGATCCTCACTCTGGCAAGTGTCATCAACGAAAAGACTCTCTTCGACGGAGCCTCCGGAGCAAACTTCGGTCACGAACTCGCGCTCGCCCTCAAGAACGTTGCGGAGAATTCCACCCACAGCATTTCAGCCGAGGTAGGTGGCATCGTCGAACATCAATCACTGGATTGACCAACCATGAAACGACGAATACCAACCAACCTCAAGGGCGCAACCGGCGTCTCCATGCAAGGAGGAACCGGCAAGAACGCCGCGAAACAAAGAAAAAGGGCCAGAGTCCAGTTTGCCGCCGATCGTGCCGTGAACCGCCGCGAGCGTGCCCACCAAGAGAAAAAACGCCTCACCCAAGTTCTCGGTCGAAAACCCGGAGAACCCTTCGTTCCCCGAGTCCGACTGGTCAAAACCACCCGAAAATGAATGTCTTAGCCTCAGAGGTCGCGCTGTGGAAACCGGTCAATAAGCAGGCGTCGAAACTATTCTGGAAATCCCCGTGGTGGGCGAAGGCAACGATCGAGGCCCGGCAAGAACAATTGCCCGTGTGGGGCGCTTCCGTCTGCCCGAGCGTGTTCATCGACTGCTTCCGCGACCCGCCGCCAGAGATCCCCAACCGAATCGGAACGATCGTCGAATACTCCCTCACCGGGGAAAGGGCCATGATCATCGGCTTCTCGCGAAAGAATCGCAGTTCAGGCAAAGTGAGGATCAGGGAAAGACTCAGGAAATATCGATTCACCAATCCCGATCAGAACTTTCTAGTGCGGCAAATGTCGTCCTCAACCAAAGTCCTCAAAATCTGGTGGGCGTTCTTCCAACGTGGCGACATCGGCGAACTGCGATGGGATACCGCCCGGTTCCAAATCCTCGACGATACCCGGCGAAAATAGTCTAACCTACCCAACGCTTCGATACCGCCAAGGCGTCTGCCTTTAGCTTTTCCTTGCGGTAGATCCTATCCGCTTTCTCAATCCTGCGTTCTGCGTCCATGCGCTCCCGAAGTTTACCGTGGGTGTAGATTTCCGTTTTGTCGTGAGCCAATCCCTTTTCGATCGATGGGTGCATCTTTGCCATAGTCCCCAAAGCCAATCCCATCCCGGCCAATCTGGCAACATATAGTAGCGACCCCCCTACCCGGCAAAAATTGCCTACTTGACTTCAAATGCTCGTTTGATACATTACCCCCAAGAAAAAAAGGTTCGGTGCATCGCGAACCCAGCCTTACGAGAGCCCCGATCCCCCGGCGCAGGTGTGGATCGGGGCTTTCTCGTATCTGCTTACCGCTCCTTCTTCCAGTAGGCCGAGGGATAGGCTTTGGGCGTAGGGTCTATGCGAAGGATCTCATCCTCGATCCCCTCCCGACTCCGGTAATCGAGAACCGCCTGCTTCGCCCTCTTGTGGCCGAAATCGTCGATGATGCAGAATCCGCCGACCGACAGCTTCGGATAAAGATTCTCCAGCACTAGAAACGTCGATTCATACATATCGCCGTCCAGCCGAAGAACCGAGATCGCCTCGACCCCCAGCCCCGGCATCGTATCGCTGAACCACCCCTTCACGAACACCACTGACTCGTCGATCGGACCAAAAAGCCTGAAGTTCGCTTTCACCTGTTCCAACCCCACCCTGAAAATCGGCATCAGGTGATGAGGATCCCCAGCATCAGCCGGGTATTCCAAAGCGTTCGGCGGCGGGAGCCCTTCGAACGAGTCGCACACCCACAGCTTCCGAGCCGACCCAAGAGCCCCGAGCACGTGATAGGCGTAAATGCACGCCCCGCCACGCCATACCCCCGCCTCTACCACATCCCCAGCCACGTGCCCCATCTCCACGTCCTCGATGCACAAACGAAAATTCTCCAACACCCGAGGCGGCAGCATCGTCAGCTTTTCCCTCAGTATCCTCTCCTTGATCGTCCGCAGTCGTTCTCCCCTGTTCATAATCGTGCAATACCCTGCATTCCTACGCTTGACATGGCAACATATAGTTGCGAGCGTCCAGTCAGGGCGAGTGAGTTTGGAAAACCTTTCAAGCCTGAACCCCGGATTCGATTATCGAGTCCGGGGTTCTTCTTTTCCGCTTGACTCCACCGAAACGACTCCCGAGGATCGACTCAAGTTTTCCAACCTATCACTCGATGACACCAACGGAAATCCGAGCCCTGCACCCGTGCAGAGGAGCGGCCCCCCGGAGATAGAAAAAGACCCAAAAATGGAACTGGCAGGAAGTGATGGCACCTACCCGGCTGGTTCGTCGATCAAGCGGTTCTTTCGGTAGAGTTCCCCCGCCCATCCCAGCGACGACCACTCAAACCCCCGGATGGCGGTAGCTGTGTTCCGGATCTCTCCGCCTAATGGCTCCGAGTCCGGGTTTCCTTCTCCCGAGTCCCTGCCCCGACCCCGAGCACTAACCCCGGTAAAAAGAAATTCTTCCTCTGAGGCTCCCGCTCGAAGAGAGGGCTCCGTCTACAGATTCCCGAGTACCCCCCCCGAAAATTTCCATCCACCCAACCCCAGACCCATAGGGGTATCACCGAGACCGGTCCCGAGAGGGGCATACCGAATACGAGTCCGAGGACGAGGACGAGGACGAGATCGAGATCGAATACGAGGACGGATACGAGGACGAGTCCGGTGTGAGAGATAGAGGGATCTGGTTGGTAGTACGTGCGAGGGATAGGGGTCAAAACCGAGGTGGGGGGGGGGACGGTGGTCATCCTTCACCGGGGCACAGGGCGAGCGGGTCGCGTCCCTGTTAGCCTGTCCGGGCGCACGTGGCGGGGTTGGATGACTCCCGGCTCGGTCTCTGGCCCGGTCATCGGCTCCTGTCCGCCCCCGTCGCCATCCTGACAGGGTTCGAGTTCGTCCGGGTCCGTGGTCCGGGGTCCGGGCGGCGGGTCCGGGTCCGTGATACGGGCGAGGTGGTCCCGGTCGAGGTGGTCCGGGTGTCGGGTCCGACTGGAGGTAGACAGGTCCACC
>Ga0307378_10000912_pt1 | contig 49317 bp, 40 predicted proteins | sample UN1MG_FD_202238 | JGI IMG/M metagenome (GOLD analysis project Ga0307378, IMG submission 202238) | Soil microbial communities from Risofladan, Vaasa, Finland - UN-1 | ecosystem: Environmental > Terrestrial > Soil > Coastal area > Acid sulfate soil | place: Finland: Risofladan, Vaasa | collected... | reverse complement strand
TAAAAGCTATGTTCGGCAATTCGAGCGTACATGACAATAAATTCGACTTCTTAATCGAGGCACTCGCTAATGCAGCTTAAGGCATTAACAAAAGTGCGAAAGTTTACATACTCTATATAACATATTTGCAGGTGTAATCCAAGTAAAAATACCCTCTTTTTTGAATTGGAAGGCCGCTTTTTCCAGACAGTAAATAAATTCTATGCAGATAATCAGCAGTTATTTCTTCTTTTTCCTGCATTTCTTACTTTTCAAACACAGCTCACACCTGTTATCACTGCACCACTGGCAACAAAAACATTCTTTACATTTATGCTTGCTGTCTTGCCGGTCAAGCTCAGGCTCGTACACCAAGCCAATGAAACCTTTGATTCTACGATAAGCCATAACTCACAGTCTCAGGTGATATATTGTATTGTCGTTCGGCTGTTGGTTTTTATTAACTACGCCGGTCTTGTAGAAGCAGTTCAGTCCGGCCTGATAATTTTTCGTTGCGCTATTGCTTTAAACGAGCAAGACCTATACCGAATGACTCGGTATAGGTCAAGTTGGTCCAAATCTTACTTTGTTAACGAATCCATGGGCCAGGCGAGACATTATTATCCCTGTAACCCAGCCTCTTTAAGGCTCAGCAGGCGCCTAAGGAATCACATGCGGCAACGACCTCTGGTCAAGGTCCAGCTCATCGGTAATCAGAATACAATCGAGAAGAGTACCATCATCACGACGCGCAATCTCCAGCGTATGCTCTCCGGCCGGCAAAGTGATTTTTACAACCTCATTTGCATGGTCGTTGCTGTGCACCTCATCCCAATGCCAATTGTCTCCTTTGTCTATTACATTAAACCTGATCCAGCCGCTGCTATTTGTCCCCGGGTCGTAAGCAGCATCCGGGACGCGGACCCAGAATGAGTCAGCTCCTCCAATGACGGTCACGTGAAGCAGGATTTTATAGGTTCCCTCCGGAACAGTGAAATTATAAGATGCGACACCGTAAACAGGCGGATATTCCGTTTCGTCGCCGGAGCCTTCATCAGTCCCGATGTATTGACCACCGGATGCCAGCGGATCAACATAAATCTTCATTGGTGCTGTAATACTGTCCGCAGCTTCCGCTTCAAACCATATCTCCACCGGAGGCCCAGGTACCAACCGATAAAGTCTAATGTCGTCAAAGTACACCACGCCTGAGCCGCCGGCTGCTGGATTCGCCTCGTCACCAAAACCAATGGCAAGCGTCCTAACATTATTCAGGTCCACGCCAAAGGATGTCAGATCGATATTCCAATCATGCCAGGATGCCTGCTTTATAGAAGCCGGGTCACCATCATATACCACCTTAGAACCATTTAGCTTCATATACATCTGTTCAACAACATTGTCAGGATCGCCATAGAAGCTTAGAAACAATGCTTTAACACCATTGCTTGTCCAATCCTGTGACGGGCTTAGCGTTCGCTCGGCTTGTGAATACTTGAAGTTGTTGTCGTAAAACAGCGGCATCGACTGATTGCCGCCGTGAACAATCGTTTGTTCGGCAAAAGGAGGATAGTCATAACCAACGATAGATCCGTTTATTGCCGGGTTGTCGAGCCCATCTAACCACTCATAAAATATTCTATTGCTCTGGAGATCATCTGTATTTAGGTCATTGTAGAGCTCAAAATCATCCACAATTAGATAATCGGGTGTCGAAAAGTTCCAGAGCTCACCTTCCAACTTCCTGGGGGGTTGGGCTTCATTGACCTCATCGACCCGCCAGTAAAAAGTTTCGCTCAAATCAAGCGCCCCGGCATCATAGTTAGCTTCAGTCACTGAGCCAACATAAGCAGAACCATCCAATACGGATTCTATGCTGCTGCTGATGTGTACATCGTGTGCAGCAGCTTGTCTTCCCGCTCTCCAGCTTAGAACCACATTCGGACCCACTGTCGTGCCATCAGCCGGCCTTGGTTCTCTTGCGCGGACGGGTATGTAATAGAAGCTAATCTCACTCAGGCCGTATTGGTCATACAGGGCGCCTCCCCAGTTGCTGTTTGCGGTGATTCTGACATACTTAGCCACCGCTCCGCCAAAATCAATGACAGTATTGTGTGCATAGCCATCGGCGCCGGTGGCCTGGGCAAATTCATGAGTAGCTCCCAATGCTGTGTAAACGATATCATCAGTCGAATATTCAATGGCAGCATTCTTGATTCCGAAACCGGCAAGAATAGACTCACCGTTATAATTCCATACCCACATCTCATGCAGTTTATAGAGCTTGTCGAACTCGTACCGGATCCAGCACGGCTGAGGTGCTCCGCCGGCGCTGAGCCACATGTCCGTTGTTTCCTTTGAATGCAGGTCACCATCAAGCCCTGAGCCGTTTGTGGTATTTTCAGGTCCTCTCCCCGTGTCACTGCTGTCTGCTGTGGCGGTTACAACTGAAGCCGGGATTGGATAGCCAAGAGGTTCTGCGGTAAACTGCCAGATGAAGCCTTTGTGTACTGTTGTACCGTCGGATTCAACCTCATCGACTCGCCAGTAGTAAGTTTTTTCAAAATCAAGTGTTGCTCCGACAGCATACTGGTTAGGATCCTGGCGACCCATATAAACATTATTAGGATCAATTGTTATACCGGCCTGGCTTACAACGTCAAAATTGTCTCCGAAGTATATATCATGTTTCTCAGCAGACGTTCCCGGTACCCAGCTAAGAGTCACGCCCTGTACCACATCCATCTGCTGCCCATCGGCAGGACTCGGCTCAGCCGCCTCCTGCCCTTTAATTGCAGTAAATTCACGAATCTCCTGCTCAGACAAAACCCTGTCATATACCCGGACATCATCAATTAAACCTTCGAAAAACATTTTTGGGGCCCCATCGCTCCTCTTGTAATGTGCACCGATAGTTCCGTAATAAGCAGTAGCACCACCCATTAGGACTCCCGAAGAAGCTACCGATACATTCGTTTTGCCGTCGATGTACAGTTTATACTCTGTCCCGTCATACGCCCCGGCCACATGATGCCACTTACCATCGTCCACCAGCCAGGTTCCCATGGCCACGGCTACCGGACTCGTGTTCATAACTTGAAACGCGACGTTGCCGCCTGAGCCACCGCTTAGTCTCCATGCGTACCCGAGACCAGCGATAATACCGGTTGAGTTCAGCGAGCTTGTCTTTATCCAGGCCGCGACCGTTATTTCCGTCGTGACTATACCCTGCCAGCTTCTTTCACAGTACACATAGTCCCCATCGCCATCCAGACTCAGGACGTGCGAATCTCTTTCATCATCCCAGACGATTTGTGCGTCACCCTTTGGCTCGCCTGTGATAGCGGAACTCGCGCCGGTGTTGCTGAAGTCGTTAGTGCCCTCAAACTCATAGTGTGCCACGGGCTCCTGGCCGGCCCAGGTATAACCAGCCAGTCCCAGCACTAAAACCAGGGAAGTTAGAGACAACAATCTTCTACACATCATAGTCCTCCTTCAAAAACTAAATGCAGAATGTTAATTGAAACGTTAAAATATCTTCACTGCAAAGCACAAAGTTGTTATTCCAACTCTGTGTCGTGCATAAGATGCAGCAACTTTTCCTCTATGAAAAACTACAGAAATTACGCCTGCCGGATTACCTCGAAACCACAGATGCTCAACTATACCGGTACAGACTTCACTATTGTTATCTATACCAAATTATCTATCTCTTTGTCAAGGAAAATCCTCTGGCTATCGGATATTCCCCGGGCATCCCTGTCGGCGGCTCATTTTTATGCAGATATTTGCTGCGAATCCGCGTTTACACGTCGCAGGTTTCGACGGCCTGAATCAGGGACTTCATTGGGTCACGGGTCGGAGTATATTCGTGAGCCACGTACCCGTCATAGTCCGATTCGGCAATCGCTCTCATAACGGCGGGGTAGTAAATCTCCTGGTTCTCGTCAAGCTCGTGACGGCCCGGGACACCGGCAGTATGTATGTGGCCGATGTATTTAATGTTCTTACGTATTGTGGCAATCAGGTCACCTTCCATAATCTGCACGTGGTAAATGTCGTAGAGCATTTTGAATCGCGGCGAATTTATGCGTTTGCACAGCTCAAAGCCCCAGGCGGATTTGTCGCACATGTAGCCGGGGTGGTTGACCTTGCTGTTGAGCAGCTCCATGCAGATATTTACGCCGTAATCCTCGGCAATCTTGACGGCCTCTTTGAGGACGGTATAGCAGTTGTCCATGCCCTGCTCGTCGCTGATTCCCTTGCGGTCGCCGGCCATAGCTATAACGTTGCGCCATTTGTATTCGGCCGCGTCTTTTATGTTTGTGCGAAAGTCATCGAGGAACTTAGCGTGCATGGATTTGTCATTAAGGCCTTTCCTGATGCTTCCTGCGCCACCTACAATCGATGCCACCAGGCCGTGTTTTTTCAGCGTCGGCCAGTCATTTTTGCCGACAAAATCTATACCGACCAGGCCCATTTTAGATGCCATAGCCGCCATCTGTTCAATGTCCATGCCGGTCCCTCGCAGACAGCCACGGCAGATAGCTTGTTTTATGCGTCCTTTTTTAACCACGCGCGCGGTCTGGCCGCGTACGGACTTCGGCAAAACTGTCAGCGTCGAGTATGCCCCGAGGAGCCCGGCAGCACTTATGAGCATGTTACGACGTGTTACCGACGTGCCGTGAGCCTGATGATTATCCTGATATCTTTTATACACTTTTTTCATTTTATGCTCCTTTCCATACAATTTCCCATATCAAACGTTCGGCTATGCAATTAAACCTCAGAACTCTATGATAATAACACAATTTTCGTTGAATTGCAGCCTTTTTCAAGGACGAAACGGGTTTGGCAACTTAAATTTGACATTAGAGAACAGTGAAACAGGGAGGAACGAAGCGAAATCAAAGGTAATCGGCTATTTCGGAGTTTTTTTATTTTATCTGAGTTTTTTTCTGTAACAAAAACTCATATTTGTGCCTCTTTAATAATAGGCGGCATAAGATTATGTGAGATGGAATATGAAAGGATAAACTTATGGCAAAGATTTCAAGAAATATCATAATTTTGGTTTGTGTAATTTCATGTTCTCTCATTGCTGCGGGCCCTCTTGTCGAACCAACCGTCAAGGCCCAGGCAAAGAAAGCCGAGCTAATCGAGGACCCGTATAAAGACTCAACCATCTTAGTGGAGGCGTTTGTCGTTGAAGTAAGACTTTCGGCACTATACGATTTAGGTGTGAGCCCTATCGGCGAAAAACCTAATTCGGTCTCGATAGACAATATTCTGAGGTGCTTGCAAGATGAGGATAACGCAAAGATCAGCTCAGGGGCGAAAGTGGCAGTACGGCAGAGAGAACAGGGAACAACCGAATCGGAGCAAATGATTTACTTAGAGCAGCAAATGCCTGCTAAAACGAGCGAAGCAAGTAAAAAGCCTGCTGTTGTAAGGTCTCTCCGACCCTATAAGTTTAGCAAATCCTTCCAGGCTTCAGCAAATATCATAGCTCACAACATAATATTCGTGAGTTTTGGTTACGATGAGAATGCGATTGATAAGGTTCCGGCTAAGGATGGTACGCCACCTAATTCCGTAAACTGGCAGTGGTCCGGTACTGTATGTCTTGAGAGGGGTAAGGCGAGCATAGTCGGTGCGATACAAGATGAGAAAAAGGCGGTCTTTTTGATTCTTTGTGCTGACATAAGAGATAGTTAGACCTAAGGATTTAGAATCGGCCACAAAATCTGTGTAAATTTCAGTTAAATTTTGACGCTTTATCAGCTTAAAAGAGGAAATAACTAACGTTTTTTTAGTATCTCGCTTATTTTTTACTTGATTTGATGGCCTTTGTGTGTATATAATCATATAAAGCGCGAGGAACTTCAAAACTCTAATGGAGGCGTAAGAATGAAACGAGCGATTCCTGTTCTGCTAAGCGGTGTATATGAAAATGCCGTATCAGAATACTTTTTAGATAATAACCACCCTCCTTAAAAGGGCTGGATGCGCAATTTCGGATACGCATCCAGTCGTTATTATAGTGTAAGTAAGCTCGGACAGCAAACAAGAAGCGTGACCATCGAACTGTTTTATCACCAAACACCTGGTTTGGATATTAATTCAGGCTAAGCATTAGTAAGTTAACTCTTACTCAAATGCGTTTTAGTTTCAGGCCCCTGCGGGTTCACACATTCCCTTTTCCTCCTTACCGCGGGGGCTTTTCTATCTTTAGCGACTGAAAACGTAAGCATGGCTGCTTATATTTTACCATCCAACAAGGGCAACAAGAGCCTGGAATGCTGAAAAATCCGAACCCGGCCCGGCCTGTTCGATTTTTATTAAAATTTTGCAATATTTCGGAGGGCAGAAACGTCTGTCTCCTGTATGACAAAAACATCAGTATTTGTCTAAACTTTTTTTTCAGAAGGATTTTGTGACAAAAAGGCAAAAAAGGAGGCACTAAAGGTATTCAGAGGACAATCACTTCAAATGTGGACTGAAGACTAATTCTTGAGGACACTTTCAAGGGAAGCTCTAAATATCAATTTCTGACCCGGCCGCTTGTAATAATAAGAGGTAAGTTTAAATCCGTCAAAAAAATGTAGTCAATGTAGCCCAGAGACGTATCTGAACCGGTTGACTTGAAGATAATAGATTAAAGTGACAATTGAGTAGATTTAAAGGAAACTAAATGAATAGATTATCAACTTTGGCAATCAGCATTATTTTTTTGGCAGCTCCGGCATCGGAGGAAGTATTGGGAGCTTCGGGCAGTGACTACTGGCCGAGTTGGCGCGGACAAGATAGTATGGGGATATCCGAGAAGGGTAATCCTCCGTTGACATGGAGTGAGACTGAGAACATCAAATGGAAAGTTAAACTGGCCGGAGACGGCTCCAACTCATCTCCCATTATCTGGGAGGACAAGATATTCTTTCAAACAGCAGTCAAGACGGAAGTGAAAGGGAAAGCAGCACCATCCAATACAGGCGGCAGTTCAGGGGGCAGGAGAGGTCCCGACGGTTCGCCACCAACCAACGTCTATAAATTCAACCTTGTTTGTCTGGACCGAAACAGCGGGAAGCTGCTTTGGCAAAAAACGGTCCGTGAAGAGGTACCTCACCAGGAACACCATAATGACCACGGTTTTGTTTCTTTCACGCCGGTAACGGACGGGAAACTCATATGGGCGAATTTCGGCTCACGGGGTTTATATTGCTTTGATACGGAAGGCAATCTAAAATGGAGTAAGGATTTGGGCAAGATGAATTCGGTAATGGGCTTTGGCGAGGGCGGTTCATTGGCTGTGGCAGGTGATGCAGTGATTGTAGTGAGAGACCACGAAGGAGATTCATTCATTATCGCTTTAAACAGAGTGACCGGCGAGATGATATGGCAAAAGGAACGTGACGAAGGTACTTCCTGGGCCACACCATTACCTATCGAAGTGAACGGGAAAACGCAGATAATTACCAGTGCAACAAATCTCATTCGCAGTTATGACCTCAAAACGGGAGATATTGTCTGGCAGTGTGGAGGTCAGACTCGAAACGTGATTCCCTCACCGGTGACGGGCTTCGGTATGGTTTACTGTGCCAGTGGTTTTCGAGGCAGCTCTCTACAAGCAATCGAATTGGGTCGTATGGGCGACCTGAGTAATACCGATGCAGTTAAATGGCACGTTAAAGAAGCAACACCATACGTGCCGTCACCGCTTCTTTACGGTGACAAGCTTTATGTGTGCTCTGTCAATCAGGGAGTCATATCCTGTTACAACGCAAAGACCGGAAAAGCGTACTTCTTTAAGGAGCGGCTTGAAGAGATAAGCGGAATCTACGCTTCTCCATCGGGAGCGGCAGGCCGGGTCTATTTTGTCGGACGAAAAGGGGTAACCTGCGTACTTAAAGCTTTAGAGAAATTCGAGGTTCTGGCCGTAAACAAGCTGGAAGACAGGTTCGATTGTTCGCCTGCTTTTGTGGGTGATGAAATGTATCTTAAGGGCAAGGAGAATTTGTATTGCATAGCCGATTCAAAATAAAAGGGTTTTATGAATCGACGTGGTAACATATTCAGCATATAATTTTTTAGTTGAGAATCGTAAGTCTCTAAAGTATAAGAGAATGGCTTAAAAAAAAACTTTTTGGAGGACAATGTAATGAAAGTACTAACATCTCTCAAGACAGTCTGTTTGCTTATGCTTATGCTTTTTTTGACATTCCCAGCACAAGCATTGGCCGGACAACAAAGAAAAGGAATTGCAGGAGACTGGGAAATTAAAATGGACTTTAACGGCCAGGAGGTGACATCGATTTTGTCATTTTCCCAGGACAAGGAGGGCAAGCTGACCGGCAAATGGATTGCTTTTTGGGGAGTCAATGAGCTCAATAATCTTAAGTACGAAGAGGATAAACTCAGCTTCGTGCAGGTCAGCCGGTTCGGTGACACTGAAATCACGTCGAACTTTACCGGTGCAATCCAGCGAGGCAAGCTCTCCGGTACTCTATCGAACGACAGAGGGGAGTTCGAGGTCGAGGGCAAAAAACTGAGACGGATGCCTATGATAATGGGCAGTTGGGAAATGAAGTTCAAGGTTGGTGAGCGCGAAGTCACAACTACACTCGTGGTTAAGGCGGACGAGGCGGGAAAGCCGGTCGCGGAATGGCAAAGCCAATGGGGTGAGCATCAGATTACGGACGTTACATTCAAAAAGGGCAAGCTGACGTTCCAACGCAAGAGCAAAATCCAGGACCAACAGTGGGAATCGACCTTTGAAGGAACTCTCAAAGGACAAACACTATCCGGTGTTATCAAGTCTGAACGGGGAGACATTACGGCCGAAGGGACACGTGTTGGCGCCGCTCTTGTCGGCCAGTGGGAGCTTGAAATCTCATCTGATTCCGGCAGCCGGAAGCAATTGCTTCGGGTCAATCCCGATTTGAGCGCGATGTTAGGGCCTATTGCCGTTAAGAAGGTCAATCTTAACGACAACGAAGTGACGTTTAAGACAGAACTGGAGTTCGGTGAGCAAAAATACGATATCAGCTTCGCTGGTAATCTGGACGGCAGGAAGCTGAGTGGTGAGCTGACCAGCTCCAGAGGCAGCCAACAGGTAACAGGAAAGAAAATCAGGAGCACATCAGACAAGCAAAGAGCCAGCCAAATCAAGAAACCATCCCGGAAGCCGGACGTTATATATGTCCCTACTCCGCAAGAAGTGGTGGACAAGATGCTGGAAATGGCGGAGATAAAAGAAGGAGACGTAGTATATGATCTGGGCTGCGGTGACGGGCGGATCGTGGTGACCGCGGCGAAACGCTACGGAGTCAAGGCTTTCGGTTTCGATATCAATCCGAAGCGCGTCAGAGAATCGCTCGAAAATGTGAGAAAGTACAATGTCGGGCATCTGGTGACCATCAAGCAGGAGGACATTTTCACACTGGACCTCCGAGAAGCCAATGTGGTAACTTTATACCTGCTTCCGAGCCTGAACGTTAAACTGATGCCGCAGTTAGAGAAACTCAGGCCCGGTTCGAGAATTTTGTCACACGACTTTGATATGCGCGGCGCCAAACCGGTGGTGGAATATCGTATGAATACCTCGGGAAATGATAACGGAGACGATGACGAAGAATACTACGGAGAGGAGCAACATACTATTTACAAGTGGATAGTTCCCTGGGAAAAGGACTAAAACACGCCTTAATCAATAACTGATTGAGGCGGCTAAATCATTAATCTTTTTAGGAGACACACATTATGAAACGCCAAACATTTTTCAAGGCAGTCCTGTGTTGTACGCTGATGGTTATGGTCATACTGTCGGTACAGGTTAAGGCCCAGTCATCTTCATCCCGGGGAAGGGGATTATACGGCGACTGGCTGGTCAAGGTTGATTACGATGGAGGACAATTCGAATCGATTCTGTCGTTTTCGAGGGACCAGGAGGGCAACCAAACCGGCAACTGGATCAGTTTCATGGGACTTAGCGCACTAAAAGACATCACGTACGAAGAAGGTAAAATCAGCTTCTCGCGTGAAAGCCGCAATCGTGACGGTGAATCCACGACGTCAAACTTCAAAGGGACAATCGAGGATGGAAAAATCTCGGGTACATGGTCGAGCAGCAGAGGGGAAAATAAGCTCGAAGGCCAGCGAGTTCCACGAATGCCGAGAGCTGTCGGGAGCTGGGCATTGACGCTCAAGATGGGTGATCGGGAATTTACATCAACGCTTGTCGTCAAGGTTGACAAGGAAGGCAATCTCACCGGCCTATGGCAGAGCCAACGGGGCGAAAGTGAAGTTACCGATCTGCAATATGAGCGGGGTAAGCTGAACTTCAAGCGCATAAGCACATACCAGGATACTAAGCGGGAATCGACATTTGAGGGAACCCTTCAGGGAGATACTCTTTCCGGAGTGATGAAGTCTGAGAGGGGAGAGATTACGGTAGAGGGAAAGCTTGTTGGTGCTCCCATTATCGGTACATGGAACCTTGAAGTTGCATCCGAGCGCGGAAGCCGCAAGCAGAGACTTTTGGTCAACCCGGACATGAGCGGATTGTACGGGGCTATTCCAATCAAGAAGATCAACATGGAAAACGGCCAAGTGGATTTCCTGACGGTTTTGAAATTCGGTGACCAATCGTACGAGATAAGATTCCAAGGAAAACTGGAAGATACGAAGCTTACCGGAGAGATAACAACAGACAGAGGCAGCCAGAAGATAACAGGTACGAAAGTAATCCGTACTTCCAGAAGACGCAGCACAGGATAAATGAAGCATGTTTTGTTGAGCCTGTCGGAGTGGTCTTCGGCAGGCTCTTTCCTTACTCACTCCTATCCATTACATAGCTGTCAAATCAGCTTACAATGGAACCGATAAGACTGCACTAAAGCTTTATATGACATCCTGTTGTAAGCAGACCATCTGCAATATTATACCAGATTTAATCCGCATTATCGGCCTAACGATTTAACAAATACCTGAGAATAAATTCTTCAGTCCGGTTAGAGTTTGGTCGATAATTGTCGATGGAGGCAGCTATTCCCGGTATTCAGGAGGCACATCCGAATTAGTATTGGGGAGAACTTTTTGCCGGGCCAGGAAAAGTTTATTCGGCAGGTTATTTAAGAGGCCAAAAAAATGCTACTAATTAAGAACAATCTTATGGCCGTAAACGCCACACGGCACCTGGGAAATAGTTACAACGCCCTGGCCTCGTCAGTCGAAAGGCTGTCTTCAGGCATGCGTATCAACAGTGCCAGGGACGACGCGGCCGGCCTGGCTGTTCGCGAATTGATGCGGGCCGACATCGGTGTTATCCAGCAGGCTGTTCGTAACGCTCAGGATGGCATTAGCCTGCTCCAGACGATGGAAGGGGCTATGGCAACAATCGATGACGCCCTGGTGCGTATGCAGCAGTTGGCCGAGCAGGCGGCCACGGGTTCGTACTCTTCGGCTCAGAGAGCGATTATGGAGAGCGAGTTCCAGGAAATACGGTCTGAAATCGACCGTGTCGCCGGATCGACCGAGTTTAATGACATCAAGATGCTCGACAACTCCGCCACCGTTTCAATCCACATCGGTAAACTTACAACCGACAGCATCAGTGTTACCGGCAGCAATGTAACCAGCGCATCGAGCGGCCTTAACATTACTGGCCTGACCATTGCCAACGCTGCCAGCGCTCAGAGTGCAGTGACAGCGTTAGACAGCGCAATCACCACTAAAGATACCGCCCGTGGCACATTCGGTTACAAGATGAACCGTCTTGAAAACGCCATATCAGTTCTTAATATTCAGGCTGAGAACCTTCAGGCAGCCGAGTCTCGTATTTCGGATGTAGATGTTGCTACCGAAATGGCGGAGATGACGAGGAAACTGGTGCTTGCAGAAGCCGGTATGTCAATTTTAGCTCAGGCCAACATAATACCTAAGATGGCCTTAAAACTTTTCAAATAAAATCAGTGATTTGTAAAAGCTGTATTTAAAACAGGTTTAGCCTCCGCCATTTTTTTCTCCACTTCACGATGCTTTGCATCCCCCTTGACTTTGGCCATGGTATTATAGAAACTATTGACTCTGGAGACTTGTTTTGATAGATATTGAAATATGATTGCGAATATCTGGGATTATTTGATTGTTACCGCATCAAATGATGCTCAGGCTAAAAATTATGAACATCAACTGGCTCTGAGACAAGAGCTTGGGCTTCTGCCCTATGTTCGAGATGTGATCGTTGTGCCCGACCCCGGAGGCAAGCGCATTGGCAGTGGCGGAAGCACAATCTGCTGTCTGCTTGAAGTTCTCAACCGGGAACTGCAACAGAGCAGTGGTGACAATAGTATAGAGGCCTGTCAAAGCATTCTCGAAAAACTTCGAATTTTGATTGTACATGCCGGGGGTGATTCCAGGCGATTGCCTGTTTACAGTGCGTGCGGGAAGATATTCTTTCCTGTGCCGGGTGAAAGCGACTGCTGCCTTCCGCTGACTTTGTTCGATCGGCAGTTGCCAACGTATTCGAAGCTTCCGGCTCCGGAACCGGGGGCCGGTCAGGTAGTTATTACATCAGGTGACGTATTGCTGCGGTTCGAACCGAAGCAGGTGCGATTCAGCAAGAACGGTATGACGGGATTAGGCTGTTATGCATCTGTGCAGCAGGGGAAGAACCACGGAGTTTACTGCCGGGGTGAAGGGGACCAGGTCAGGCTTTTTCTGCAGAAGCCTTCGCCCGCCGAGCAGCAGGGCAGTGGTGCCATCGATCCCTACAGACAGGTGATTCTGGATATCGGAGTTATGAACTTCGCGGCGGACACTGCGGCGAAACTGCTGAAAATCTTCGGTATGCAACGCAATTCCGAAGGCAGGTTAGAATTAGCCGGCAAAATGAGCGAGTCGCTGTTCAAGCACGGGCTTGATTTCTATCGTGAAATATGCTGTGGCATGGGCAGTGAAGCAAATTCGGCTCAATATATCAAATCGGTGCAACAGAGCGGTTCACTCTGGGACAGTGCGTTATTGGGCAGGTTGTTTGGATCGCTGTGCAGCATTCCATTCTACGTCAACGTACTGCCCCGATGTGAATTTTTACACTTCGGAACGAGCAGGCAGGTCATAAGCAGCGGCAACATTCTGATGCAAAGGGATATAGGTTTAAGTACACTGAACACGTGCCTTAGCATCAACAACGAGGTAATTGACGGCGGTGAAATTGCGGGCACAAACGCCTGGGTGGAAGGGTGTAAGATAAGTTCGAGACTGACGTTAGGTGGTGAAAACGTTATCGTGGGACTGGATGTCGATGAGCCTGTGTCCGTGCCATCGCAGATGTGCTTTGACGTGATTCCCGGCCGGGACCGTAATGGGAAGAAAGTCTGGTTCGTGCGCTGCTATAACATATACGATTCTTTCAAAAATACCGTTGTGCAAGGGGCGACTTTCTGCGGAGTACCTATCCTTGAGTGGCTTAAGCTCGTGGGGGCTGAGCCGGAAGACCTCTGGGATATTGATATACCAATCGAACAGCGCAGTTTGTGGAATGCCAGGATTTTTCCTGCCGTTAGTAAGCATAGCCGGTATTGCGAGTGGTTGTGGTTGTTCAATCCTGCCGAGGGCAATCCGGAGGATTTTCACACCTGGCGGGCCGCTGATCGTTACAGCTCGGCTGAAATCACCACATTAACCGACCAGAAAGCGTTTTACCAAAGACGAAGCCTGATTCGCGCAGGTGAGATTCAAAAATCATTGCGGAAAATGTTCAGGGAAGACAGCGGATTCTCCGCGGGCGAATTAACTCATATCCTAAAGAACACCGCCGAACAATCCGTATGGATTGCCGACATGCTTGCCGAAGCAAGATGGCGTTACAACAGTGATAGCGGAAATGGCCTGGACTCAATGGTTTTTCCCAGAGTCATTCATACAATTGGCTCAGTTTTGTCAGAGCTTGGTGATGGTGATATGCCGGTAGAAAAAGTCTTTCCGGGATTGCGTGAGAAGCTCAATGGCCCAGAGCACAACTGGCTTGGTTCGGCAGGTCTGGGGCTGGATTCATCGGTGAAACTAAAAGAGTGGGCGCAGAAGGCCCACAGTCTGGCTTTCGAATCATTAGGCAAGGTGATAATTTCGAGCGGCAGTGACAATACCCTGAAGCCGCGTAATGCTCTGCGAAGTGATGAAATTGTGTGGGGACGTGCTCCTGCAAGGTTCGATACCGGCGGCGGCTGGTCGGACACACCACCTTATTCACTCGAACACGGAGGCTGTGTGATAGATACCGCTGTAAATCTAAACAGTCAACCGCCCATTCAAGCTTATATGAGGGTGATTGACGAGCCTGTTATCCGCATCAGCTCGATTGATTTAGGTACGCGAATTGAAATTACCTTGCTCGATGAGCTGTTAGATTACCGTAAGGCAAGAAGCGAATATGCTTTAGCCAAGGTGGCACTGGCGTTATCGGGATTTTCACATGAGGCTGGCGACTGGGCGAAGGGTACAACACTAAGGCAAATGTTGGAGGAATTTGGCGGAGGTATCGAATTAACCACATTAGCAGCAATTCCCAAAGGCAGCGGCCTTGGGACATCGAGTATAATGGGGGCGGTTATCCTTGCAGTGATTCAGCGGGCTTTGGGCCGGACGTTAACACATAAGGATTTGTTCCATTCGGTTTTGTGCCTGGAGCAGTCGCTGACAACCGGCGGAGGCTGGCAGGACCAAATTGGAGGGGCGGTTGGAGGAGCCAAGATTGTTACAGCCGAACCGGGACTTATACCCGATGCAAGAATTCACTTTTTACCTGCCGATGTACTCGATCCGAAGATTAACAACGACCAAACATTATTATATTATACGGGTATTACCCGATTGGCTAAAGATATTCTCAGCCAGGTAGTAGGGCGTTATCTGGACAGAGACCGTAAAACTTTATTCACACTGAAGCAGATTCACTCATTGGCCCGTCAGGTAGCAGAAGCAATGTCCCGCAAGGACATACGGGCTTTCGGGGAATTGGTCAGCGCAGCCTGGCAGCTTAACAAGCAACTGGATCCCAATTCCACCAATGATGAAGTAGAAGCATTGTTTTCAAGAATCCAACCGTATATTTTCGGAGCAAAACTTCTTGGCGCCGGGGGAGGAGGATTTTTACTAATGGTTTGTAAATCAGCAGAAGACGCTGGGAAGGTCAGGATTATGCTGGATACAGAACCACCCAATGAACGCGCCAGGTTTTTTAACTACGACGTCAATCAGGAAGGGCTTGTTGTGACAGTATGCTGAAGGCGAGGGGCCCTCGCTGATTATTTTCTAAAGGGTAATTGTTATGAAACGCTATGGCATGGTAATCAAAGTAAGGCCGGAGAAACTCGAAGAATATAAAAAACTTCACTCCAGGGTATGGCCTGAAGTTCTGGACATGATAAAAAAGTGCAATATTCGTAATTACTCTATTTACCACAGAGACGGATACTTATTCAGCTACTTCGAATATGAAGGGCAGGATTTCCAGGCCGATATGCAAAAAATGGCGGCCGATCCGATGACTCAAAAATGGTGGGGCGTGTGCAAGCCACTTCAGAAGCCGTTTGAAAGCAGGGCAGAGGACGAGTGGTGGGCTAATATGGAAGAGGTGTTCCATTGCGATTAAAGTATCCTCAGTGAGGAATGCATCGCGTCAGATTATATTTTACCGAAAAGATAAACCTTTGCTCTTGACTTGATAATAAGTCAGCCGTAATATCGTTTGGCTTGTGATGGCGAGGAAATATTGTATTTTGTAGCGAGAGATATTCGAGTGCTTTGGAACTTATTGAACGGTAAACGGTGGCTAATATGAAAAAAAGGAATATTAGAAATAATTTCATAACTTTATTGATTTCTGTTGTCATCTGCATATTGCTTTTACAGTTCGGCTGTCAGGAGCAAATTAAGCCGGAGAAAGCTGAAACCTCAGTCCAGAGCGATAAAGGCGGCCCGAAAATTACGTTTGAAAATATAATTAACGATTTTGGACAAATCGGTGTAACGTCAGGTAAGAAGGTTGCCGAGTTTAAGTTTATAAACACCGGAGAGGGCCTGCTGAAAATCAAGGAAGTCGAGAAATGCTGCGGTGTTGTTACGAAGGTGGATAAGACCGAATATGCCCCGGGCCAAAGCGGTGTTGTGAAGGCTGAATTTCAAGCCACGCAAATACCCGGCCCGTATGAGAAGTATATCTATGTCAACTCGAACGATAAGGCAAAGCCCAGGTTAGCTCTGACTATTAAAGCAACGGTCGTATCCAAAGTCAGTTACTCACCGAAGAGTCTGAGACTTTTCCTTGAGGAGAAGAACGCCGGCTGCCCGAAGATAGTGCTCAGCAGTCTCGATAATCAACCATTTTCGATAACGAGGTTTACATCGACCGGCGATAGCATAACCGCCGATGTTGACAGCTCGGTTGAAGCCACAAAATTTGTACTTTCACCAAGCGTTGATATGGAGAAGCTGAAGGAGAATCCTAAGGGGCGTATCAGTATTAGTCTGACTCATCCGGAAGAGAAGGCGGTTGTAATTCTCTTTGACATGCTACCTAAATTTTCAACGATCCCATCGTCGTTTTTTATTGTTAACGCAATACCACAAAAGCCTATACTCAAAAAAGTATCCGTTCTTAAAAATTATGGCGGTGCTTTTGAGATTGAATCGTTTTCGTCGAAGAATAACACAGTCAAAATTCTCCGGCAGGAGACAATCAGCAGCGGTTATCAGCTCGATGTGGAAATAACACCACCGCCTTCCGAGGGTAAATATATTTTCACGGAGGCACTTACAATAAAGATAAAAGGTGGTAATGAGTTAGTAGTTACCTGTCAATATTTCTATTCAGAAAGAAGCTGAAAAACACGATGAAAACAAGACTTTTTTTATCGCTTTTTGCCATTTCCATTGTTGTCGGCATAGCCGGCATTTCATACTCCCAGGAAGCTCGAAAGGATTTCTCGCCTCAGCCGGACGAGCAGCAACTGCCCAAAGCTATGCACTCAGCAATGAAAGAACTGCCCACAATTACCGTAGGTAAAGATAACGCTCACTTAAGAGGCAATGATAACAGGGCGTTACAGGCAGCGGTTGATTATATTGCCGGTCTCGGAGGCGGTGTAGTTGAAATCAACGAGGGGGAATATGTGATGTATGATTCCCTGCATCTGCGCTCCAATGTAACAGTCAGGGGCAGGAAGGGCAGAACCACCTTGCATAAGGCCAGGGGGGTTGTATCCGCTCTGGCGCTTGATGGCGACTTTGGCGAGCAGCAAATCACACTGGAAGATCCAACTGGCTTCGAAGTTGGGTATGGCGTTGCGATTTGGGACGAAAAGTCAGGTGGATTCCACACCACTGTTGCGCGTATCACGGGTCGAAACGATAAGACCTTTTCAATCGATAAGCCTCTGATGGCGGATTGCATGGTAAGCAACAAAGCCAAAGCGGCAACAGTTTTTCCGGTAGTGAGCGGCTACCACATAGAAGGGGCACGAGTTGAAAATCTTGTAATTGACGGCAATAAGGGCACCAACGCTTACCTGAACGGCTGCCGAGGCGCCGGGATTTTTCTATATCGAGCTTTTGGGACGGTCATCAAGGATTGTATTGTTAGAGACTATAACGGGGACGGAATCAGTTTCCAGCAATCTAATGATGTTACCGTAGCCGGCTGTGTTTGTGAGAATAATAACTATCTCGGCATACATCCGGGCAGCGGCTCGCAGCGTCCGCGTATCAGCAATTGCCTCGCACGCAATAACGGAACTGACGGTCTGTTTTTGTGCTGGCGTGTCCGGTACGGATTATTCGAAAATAATATTCTGGAAGGTAACGGCCAATTCGGTATTTCCATCGGGCACAAAGACTCGGACAATCTTATTCGCAGCAACATCGTCCGTTTGAACAGCCGGGATGGAATTTTTTTCAGAAATGAAACGTTGGGGATGGCCGCCCATCGAAATCGCCTCGAAGAAAATATCATCGAGAACAATGGTACAGAAGGACAAGCAGCAGGTATTCGTATTCGAGGGCAGACCAACAATCTGGTCTTCAAAAACAATATTATTCGTGATACCCGGGAACATGAGTTACAAAGTCAAACCGTCGGCATTCGTATCGAAGAGCAAGTCGGGCAGGTAATTCTCGAAGGCAATAAGATAAAGGCCAAAACAGAGGTTGACGACCGACGAGTATCAAAATAAAAATCAGAGCCTGCTCCTTGCTGCACAGACACAGAATACTTTAAATGTTGTCTTAGCTAAAAAACCTCCGAGGGAATTTGTTCATCAGCCGTCTGAGTGAGAGGGAGTTTATTTTTTGGTGGGGACTGAACCTGCACTTATTGCCAATCGTATAATATTATGGAGGGTGGGACGATGCGGGCCGGGTAGTATTCACCCTCCTCTCGGCCCGCTTTTTAATATTCGCCTAATTGATAATACATTTTAGTTCTCGGTATAGCTTTCCGGAAGGGTTACTATGATAACACCACTGCTAATCCCAACAGGAAGCATTCTTCCAGGATCGGGATGGATGTAAACGGTTCCCACATCTTCCGGGATTCCGGCCTCACTGTTCTCGTCGGAAAAACCTACATTTGTCCCGTATTGCGCAGCGACACTGCCTAAAGGCCCTGGGTCGTAAATCGACAATATAGTTCCGTCGATGTTAGCGTTACCCCGAACATCAACGATACCGCCAACAACCAAACCTGTCAGAACACTTTCACTCTGGCTCAGAAGTGTTTGTGTGTTACCGAGGTTGACGTTAAAATTCGGCGCCAGAATAGTGGCTTCTTCCATAACAGTATTATTGAATATTGCGCTGCCGGTGAAGTAAAGCATATTTTTCTTCCATTTGAAGCTATTCGGCACACCGGTGACAATCACGCCGTTGAACTGGCAATTTTCAAACCTGACATTATTACTACCATTACCTCCAATACCGATATAGAAAATACCTTCAAAGGTGCAATTTTTAAATAGTGAGTTTCTGCCCGACGGGATACGTTTATCAGTGAAGGTTTGACCATCATAAACCTGACGATTGACTTGTGAACTGGAAGAATTAACGGGCTGCGTATAATCGGTTGGAGCGTGAGGGAAATACTCCTTAACGGTGGTTCCCGAGGCCGGCAGAGTGGTAGTCATAGCGGCATATGAGCTGGTGTCATAATCCGTATATTCGAAACCCGGTGTTGTCGGCTTAGGCTGACCATAATTTACTCCCTGATGAGTGCCTGTGACCTTATCGCCTTCGAGTGTGTAGCCTACATAATTGGGCTCAGTAATATCGAAATAATCTTCACCAACCACTGTATTCAGGGTACCGTTTACAACCGAATTATCATCCATTTCAAAAGGCGGAGCTATGTCAGGTTTGTCCCAGGTACTGTAAATATCACCATCAATGGTGGAATCACCGGTGACGATGACCCTGCTTTTACTGGCAACGGCATAATTCAGGACACTTGTGTCTTTCTTGACAACCATATCTATAGCAACCTTCCTGGTAATCATACCATCAGTTCCGATTGACTGCATTATGATGGTACAGGGGTCGTTATCGTAGCGATAGAACCTCAGTTGAAAAGATACATTCGTCGAGTCATAGTTTATCTGAGGGATTATAATCTGATCGCCACTACCAATGTTATCCGTAAAGTTGCCGGCGTTTGGTACGACCTGTCCATCTATCTGTTGCGTTTGAACATGCGAGCACAGCAGATTCCAGGTCGCGTCGGCCTGAGCCTGAGTAATCTGCCCGCTATCAGATGTAATCGAAGGCTGGAATGTTGCGAGAATAAATTTGCCGCATTCGAGGCCAGATTGAGCTGCTGACAGAGTTGAATTTACCTTATGCTGGTTTGAAGCAAGCCGGACATTAGTGACGGACATAGTAGCCATCGAAACTGCCAAAGCGGAAAAGATAAGTACGAAAATCATCGATATGATTAAAACAGCACCTCGGCGAAACAGCCTTTCCGATCCTTTTTTTATGGGTGTCATTTTTTCTCCCCACGGAAAACACCCTATATTAAGAGATTTTTTAATAACTTCTCTGTTCTAAGTAAAGTATAAGAAATGTTTGGTACGAATGCTAACGCACTGAGCTAATTACCTGAGATAATTAACGTAGAAAAATGGGCCTGGCTGAATGCACCGGGGTCCGATAAAGATAATTCTCTGCGTAATTCAATGGCTCCAATTGCAAGTATCAAATTTGGCATTCGGAAGTTCATTTGCTATATTTAAAAAACAGCAAGGATTTTACATTGGCAGCCAAATCATACACGTTTACCAACAACATTCAATTTAATCCTTTTGTCTTAATCACAAATATTTGCTACAGTTTAGTTAGAGGGAAGTAAAGTTATTGAAATTCTCTCAAAAACGAGGACTATTTTCGGAGGGGAGGAAAATGGCACTCATAAAAAATGTTCTTAAAAATCGCCGGGGCGCAGTCCTAATCATATCGATGATTTTCGTGCTTATATTTTCCACCTTGGCAGTATCACTGGTCACAATGTCCGGCACGAACGTCCAGCTTGCCTCTAATCAGCACAAGCTCAATTCAACTCTATCTGCCGCTCATTCCGGATTAGAAGCAATGCAATACTGGATGGATCGTATCACAATACCAAATTCGACATCTCCATCCAACTATCTGAGTACAGTATTCAGCAGCCTCCAAAACGACCTGGCCGCCAACAGTATCACAAACATAAGCGCAAGTTACAGCGGTTCAACAATAACTATTCCTCCGGTCATGCTTGCCTCAGCCGACAATATGAACTTTGAAGCTACCATCGAACAACTTAATAATAATACGCTTCAGATGGACGTCATCGGCAGAAGTGACCAAATAACGCGCACAATAAGAGTGAATTATAATATCGCACCGAAAAAACATCCTATTTTCGATTATGGAATTGCAACCAAAGGGCCTCTGCATTTGCAGGGTAGTACCGAAGTCAATGGCCTTAATGATACTACAGAAGCAAATGTATATATCGAAAGTACGAACAACAACGATGCGCTTTCATTGACGGGTAATTGCTCAATAGCCGGTAATGTCAGCATCTCAAATATATTTGCCAATCCAAGTGTCGGTAATTCAAGTTCCATAGGCGGCGAAACCGGCCAGGATGCCATCGATAACCATGTTAACACCGAGTTGAACTCAATTGATTTCCCCATTCCGGACCCGGCAGCTTTTGAGCATTATGTTGTTAATACTTTTGATCCGGCGACTGACACGACCACAGACATGACGCTTGAAAATATCCGAATCCCCGCGGATACAAATCCTCATTTTTCTGGTCATGTAACCCTCAAAGGAATAGTATTTATCGAAACTCCCAATATCGTCGAGTTCACAGGTAACACCGAGATTATCGGCATCGTTATCGGTGACGGTGATTTGGATTATCCATCCGACGACAATCAACTTATATTCCGAGGAAATGTCGACAGCAGCAGCGTATCTCAACTCGATGCTACATTTGGCAATATCACTCAAGAAACGGGGACATTCTTACTGGCTCCCGGATTTGACGCTTCCTTCGGAGGAAGTTTCAATACCATTAATGGCGTCATTGCCGCCAGTGGGATCGAATTTTTCGGAAATGCCGGCGGAACGGTCAACGGCTCAATAATAAACTACGGAGAAGACCCAATGACATTAGTCGGCAGTGTTGATTTAGTCTTTAATCGCTCAGGAATAACGGAAAATCCCGCAGGCTTCGAGACCACTATGGTACTTGAGTTTCAACCTGAAACCTACTCGGAACCGGTTCCGTAAGCGGTAATCTCAGCGGGTCTTTGGGAAGCTTGATGAAATTCTCTTGAACTCAATTGAGTCTTTTACTCTGGCTCTGTCACCCCAGTACTTATATCCTGCAAAATGATAGTTATTAATCACTTCGTCATTTCGGATGTGAGTAAGATACATGTAAACCGGCCCCATCCTGCTAAATGCCCTGTCTCGTAAGATGAAGTTTTCTACATCGCCCCAGCTCGGGTCAAAAGGGACCCAGCCATAGTCCTGTAAAAAGACCTCCGCCCAATTATGTTTCGGTGAAATATTATCGAATCGCACTGTATAGCCTGCAGCAAATCTTGCAGGAATTTTTTTTGCCCTGCAAAGAGCAACGAATAAATCAGAGTACTCGGTACAGTCACCCTTTTTCCATTGCAGGGCCTTGACGGCACTCCAGTCTTTATCGTTGTGTGTCGTGTACTCCATATTATCAATAACATAGTTATATATATTTTTCACTATGTCTATTTGTGTTTGACCATCTATGCTTTCCGCGATTTGTTGTATCTCGGCATGGTCTTTTTCTATATGTTTTTCATGTTTTAAGAAGTCCTTTAATCCGGTATCTTCGTAACGGTCTTTTCCGGCTTGTTCTCTCGCAGTGAGCAGGTCATATCTGAGCAATTCGGCTTTGATATTTATTTCCACTTTCTCTTGCCTGTCAGGCTTGATAAAGACAAACTCCGCGTAGCGGTTTCCATTTTTGTTGAAAATCCTTGTTGGCTTCGGAGAGTACTTTATGCCTAAAATATTCTGTCTTCCAGGTATCGTCTCCGGCAGTATGACAACAAAGCTTATCCTGAAAGTTTCTCCAGGTACGGAGAAATCATAAGATAAGTCCAGCTCCACTATATTACGTTCAGTCGTACTGTTCTGCGGCCTATGCTGGTATTCTCTTCTTTGCCTAAGCATAGATCGAGCCGTTAGGTCTTCGTGAGATATCAAAACAACCAGCAGCAACACTAAAGATAACTTTCTCAACTCCATTGAGTTTTTCCAAAAAAACAATCAGCATCAATTAACCGAGAAACTAAATAAATTGAAATAAAATACAGCCAGGATGCTGTCTATCAAGCCCCATACGGCGTTTTAATTAGGCAGTACACTTTCTTTAGCTATGAACACTTCCTTATTTATCAATTCTAATATAAATTTCTATACGGCCTTTATGGACGAGAAGTTCATATCCATCAGTCAATAACCACATATAATGACTTGCCAATCCGGCTCGGTGAAGCTAAGCCGCAGCACGCCGGTCGTTAAATGTCGGGTTGATTATATGCCGGTGGGCTGAAAAGTACATCAAAATCCAACTCAACTATTCATTTAAGCCGGTAAAGCCTACTATCAAATTCTTCGTCCCATAAGCGGCGAAAATCCTGTTCTATGAGTCGCTTGCAGGTAAACAATTCAAAAAAACAGGCCAACGGACACCGAAAAGGCATCTTGCTGAGGTTCTGCTGCAAAGAGGAGATTAATAATTCTTTACTTTGAGTGAGAAGGAAAGTACATGCCTGTTTGGGTCGATATGTTCAGACAGGGTAAGAAGTTAAATCTCAATTCTGGAGAGGGTTGGAGTTTTATCGAATGATTATCGATAGCAGCAATTTGCTAACGAAACGATGCGGTCGAGACATAGTGCACAGATGGGAGCTAAATCCTCTCATCGGCATTAACGACCTGGATTTTAATTGTGCCGACATACACAATGCCGGAGTGGTTTATTTCCGTGGAGAAGTTCTTCTTCTGGTGACCATCGAACATCTTACAGGCCACCGAGCTATCCATCTGGCCCGGCCAACTTCTGACGGAATTTACAAAGTGGAAAGTAAACCGTTTTTGAATCAATCCGAGGAGCACAAGTACAGGCGTCATGAATCGAGAGGTGTGCTGGACGGAAGAGTAACATTTCTCGATGGTGTCTATTACATCCTTTACAACGCATTCGGAGATTACGGTTACAGACTTGCACTTGCACGGACAGAAGATTTCAGGAGCGCCGAGCGTATTGGTATAATCTCGGAGCCGGACACGAAGGCCGGGGTGTTATTTCCTAATAAGATAAAAGGAAGATATGCCAGGCTGGAAAGGCCCAGCGACGGCAGCATATGGGTAACCTACAGCGACGACCTTTTGCACTGGGGCGGCTCAGAACTGGTCATTTCTCCGAGAGGAGGTTTTTGGGACGAGAGCCGAATTGGAGCAGGAGCAACTCCGATGGAAATCGACCGGGGCTGGCTCGTGCTCTACTATGGAGTAAAGGACACACTGGCCGGTCCCATCTACCGAATCGGTGCTGTTATCCTCAACAGGCAAGAGCCAACGGAAATCGTCGGAAGGACCAATATTCCTATTCTATCACCTCGTGAAAACTACGAAAGAATCGGTGATCTGCCAAACCTTGTCTTTCCAACCGGTGCTCTTGCCGATAATGACGGCAATTTGAAAATCTTCTACGGTGCAGCAAACAGTTGTATTTGCGTTGGGACGACAACAATAGAAAAAATAGTGGAAAACTGTTTCGAAAGCAAAGTGGAGTATTAAATGAAAAAGGCCAGGTGTCCGGCAAGTGATCTTTTACAGCGATGGGAGGGCAATCCCGCGATTACAATGGAGGACATTCCTTTCCGAGCCAACACGGTATTCAACGGCGCTCCCATCGTGGCCGAAGACGGAGTTTATCTTCTGCTTCGGATTGAAGGTCAGCACGGCTACTCATTTTTTGCTTTAGCAAGGAGCATAGACGGTTTTAATTTTACCGTTGATGAAAAACCCGTAATGCTGCCCGCAAAAGAGGGGCCTTTTGCCATGTACGAGACAAAGGGAATCGAAGACCCGAGAGTGACCATTCTTGAAGATACATGCTATGTTGTCTATACGGCCGTGGGAGACTGTGGATCACGCATCGCTTTAGCTAAAACAACCGACTACGTTAACTATGAACGTATAGCACTGATTTCCGAACCGGGCAACAAGGACGGGTTACTCTTTCCAAGAAAAATAAGAGGAAGATACGCAAGATTCGACAGGCCAATCGGCCTCGGCAAAGGATGTATCTGGGTATCTTATTCACCGGACCTTGTTAACTGGGGAAGCTCTGAAGAAGTAATCAAACCTCATGAAGGTTTCTGGGACGAATTCAGAGTCGGAGCCTCGGTTACACCGATAGAAACGGACGAGGGCTGGCTCGAGATTTATCACGGGGTAAAAATGACATCCGCCGGCCCGATTTACAGAATCGGCGCGGTACTTCTTGACCTGGATTACCCATCAAAAGTCATAAGGCGCAGCAGCCGGCCAATCCTTTCGCCGAGAGAAGAATATGAGCGTATCGGCGACGTCGGCAATGTCTGTTTTGCATGCGGAGCTGTCATGGCCGATGACGGTGAAATGAAAATCTACTACGGCGCAGCAGACACTTCAATCTGCGTAGCCACATGCACTCTCGATCAAATCTTAACAGAAGCATTCTAATATAAACAGCAGCACATCACATGCTTTGATATATTCGGTAGTTCGTGTCCGTGTTTTCCTGAAAAACTCCGTTTGAGGACACCGACGATTTTCAGCAGAGAAAAACATCACTTTGACCCGGACAGAGCTAAAGAGTAGAATACCATGCAGTGATAGCAAAACACAAATATTCATTTATTTGGAAGGAGTTTTGACAAATGGAGCATGAAGTCCTTTATCGTCCTTCTTATTCTTTGCTGAAGATAAAACTAAGACAAGGAGAAGCTGTATGTGCCGAAGCAGGTGCAATGGTCAGTATGTCAAGCAGTATAGAAATCAAGACCGCCGCCAAGGGAGGTATATTCGGCGCCTTAAAGAGAAGCGTGTTAGGAGGTGAGAGCTTCTTTGTGAATACTTTTATGGCATCCGACTCCGGAGAAGTAACCTTTGCACCTACGCTTCCGGGGGATATTCACGCCCTGGAATTGAAAGGGCAAAGTTTTTATGCACAATCAGGAGCTTATATTGCATCATCGCCGGATATCCGGGTAGATACCAAATGGGGCGGTGCCAAGACCTTCTTCTCAAGAGAAGGTTTGTTTCTTCTGAAGATGAACGGCACCGGCAGCGTGTTTCTCTCAAGCTATGGAGCTATTCACGAGATCGACCTTGAAGCCGGCCAGAAATATATCGTTGATACCGGCCACATGGTGGCGTTCGCTGAAGGAGTGGGATATAGTGTCAAAAGAGTAGGGGGGTTGAAATCAACTCTTTTCAGCGGCGAGGGTTTAGTCTGCGAGCTAACCGGACCGGGAAAAATTTTCATACAAACCAGAAGTGCCGATGCCTTCCTGGCCTGGCTGATTCCTCAAATTCCAAAGAAAGAGTAAAGCAGCGAAAAAAGTGTCTATGACTGGAAGAAGAAAGGAAGCTATTTTTCAAAGGTGCTATTCGACCAGGCTCAGAAATCTGAGTGCATAGGGACCGAGAATCAGAAGTGCGATTACCACAGAGCCACCGGCGGAAATGAGCACTGCGCCGGCCGCAACGTCTTTGGCCTTTTCCACAAGAGGATGAAATTCGGGAGATGCCACATCGGCCAAAAATTCAAGGGCTGTATTCAACGCCTCCGCCGTCCAAACAGCCATTATCGCAATAACCATCCAGCACCACTCACCGGCCGAAAGGCGAAAGAAAGAAGCTACAAGCATAACAAGAATAGACGCAGTAGCGTGGAGCCAGGCATTGTGCTGGGACTTGACCATCAGCATGATACCTTGGATTGCATACCTGAAGCTTTTTATCCTGCCTGCAATTGAGAAACGTTCTGAAGACGGCCTATGATAAATCTGTTCGGTCAAACTTTGCTTGTCCACCTTTCTTTACCTTTCTTTTATGAGCTATCAGTAACTACTATCAGTTTCATATCGGCATAAAGATGTTTCAAATCAAGCAGAAATTGTGGTTTAGGCTTTGATAGAAAAAGGACTTATTTTCAAAATTGGCGATTTAACACCTTCTAACATCTCAGTTTAGACGGCATAAATAGCTTGCTCAACTGCGGCTGAGTTTGTTATAATTACGGCAGTTTAGCATATCAGCTAAATTCGCTATTTTGAAAGAAAGGGTGAACCTCATGCATCAGCGAAACGGCTTTACTCTTATAGAACTTTTGGTAGTCATAGCCATTATTGCATTATTGATGGCGATATTGATGCCCGCACTACAGCGTGTAAGGGAACAGGCAAGGGGAGTTGCTTGTCAGTCGAACCTCAAGCAATGGGGCACTATCTTTGCCTTGTACACCGACGATAATAACGGGTTCTTTCCCAGGCGAACAAGCGGTTCGGGGCGGTGGATAAATGTCATGTACGACTACTACTATCGGGAAACCAAGATACGCGTCTGTCCAATGGCGATAAAAATCGCAAATCCGATTTACCCACCCGGAGGCACAGGCACACTTGGAGTAGGTGGCAATACATTCATATCCTGGGGCAAGGTTGGTGTGACCGGCTCGCGGCCGGCGGGTACATACGAGCCGGCCGGAACATGGGGCAGCTATGGGATAAACCACTGGCTCTATGTGGCAGCGGAAGACCCACTTTACGACCAGGCCGCAAAATACTACTGGGGAACTGTCAATGTCAGAGGGGGCAACAACATTCCATTGTTTCTGGACTGCTGGTTTTGGTGCGCCGGGCCGGAGAATGACGATACGCCCCCGAGCTATGACGGCGAACGTTTCGACCCTCACACGAATTCCATGAACCGGTTCTGCATCAACCGACACCAACAGGGCGTAAACAGCGTCTTTCTGGACTATTCGGCCAGAAAGGTTTGGCTAAAGGACCTGTGGCATGTCAAATGGGCCAGGAACTTTGATATCAATGCTCCCTGTCCCAACTGGCAAACAGAAGCACCCTGGATGGCACAATTCAAGGGGCATTGAAAATAACGCCTGTACAAAGGCAAAGATAGAAGTCCTAATTCGGCCGAAGTTGCGTAATGGTATTGTGAAAAAATACATTAATGAGAAAACGTGCAAGAACCATTATTGTCAACGAACAAAGAGGTTTTACGTTAATAGAACTTCTGGTAGTGATTGCCATCATTGCTTTACTAATGGCAATCCTGATGCCAACTTTACAGCGGGTCAAGGAGCAGGCGGGAGCTATCGGTTGTCAGTCCAATTTGAAGCAGTGGGCTCTTATCTTCTCGATGTATGCCAACGACAACGATGAAAAGTTTCCCGGCTGGCTTGAATCGCCTGAACCCTGGCCACGCCAGCTCCAGTCCCTGTGGCCCCGTCACCGCGACAGCAACGATTTATTCGTCTGTCCCATGGCAAAACCACGGAGTGAGTTCCTGGATTCGAGCAACTGGCATCTGGGCAGCTCTTTCTCTGCCTGGTCCTTGCGGAGCACGGCCAGCCGCGTGCGAGTCGATTGCAGTTACGGCCTGAATATTTGGGCCCAGTCCGTACCGGAGCCAGAGCCTGATGCCGGGTATTGGCAAACTGTCCCCGGCAAGGGTGCAGCCAACATCCCCTTGTTGACGGACAGCGTCTTGTGGTGGGCATGTCGGTCGAGCGTAGGCAATCCTCCCGAATACGAGGACGCCTGGACGGAAAACTCACTGCCTTGCTGCATGAACCGACATCATGGATTCGTTAGCGGTGTCTTCATGGATTGGTCCAGTCGAGCAGTGGGCATAAAAGAGCTTTGGACGTTGAAGTGGAACCGTGAGTATGACACAAATGGTCTTTGGACCAAAGCCGGCGGCATCCAATCATCCGACTGGCCGCAATGGATGAGAACGTTTAAGGAATACTGAAAAGAGGTTTTTTACGTTCGCAGTATGAGTGATAACTGCCCGGTCAATTTGCATTGATAATGAAATAAAAGCCTGACTGTCCGAAAGGGACTCAGATAATATTTTTACCTGCTGGAAGATTTCTTATCTTCCGTATTGCTGTTACGTCTGTTTTTAATTTCCCTTATCTGGGGCCTGGATGATTGAGACTTTGACTGGGAGCCGTCTTTTTTAGGACTACCCCCTTTCATAAGAGAGAGGGCTTTAACACATGCGGCTTTGGTAGTTCGATCACGATGCCTGAGTCCCTGCTCAAGAACCTCCAAAGCCATTTTCTTCATCCTGCCCTTCATACTCCGCAGTCCGTAGGCCGCCGCTTTCTTTGTTGTCCTTGAATAGTTTCCAAGTAATGTCTCCGTGAGAATCGCCAGGCCGTCTTCCTGCATCCATGACAGATTGTAAGCGGCGAGCCTGGCAGTTGTAATATCATTTGAGCACAACTTCCGGGTAAGCTGCCTTAGCTGCTCGACAGCAGCTTCGTCTCTTTCCTTCTCAGAAGATATTTTTTCATCGGACTTCATAGCATTCCCTTCAAATGAAGGTAAGTATAATCGAACACCTCAGATTACGCCAGATGAAAAAGCCGGTTCAACTCAGTTATTTGAATTAGGCCTACTACGGGAAGACAGTATAAAAAAATCAATCGTGAGGTTAATTGATGGATTTAGTGAAAGTCTCATATAAAAAAAGAAAAGTTGACTATGAATTTTAAGCTATAATGCTTAGATACAGGCGAATCTACAATATCAGAAGAATAACATTTTCTTGTATAATCATGTGTTACCAACGGTCAAGTTGCTGCCTTTAAGTATTTAGAGTGAGTACTATATAAATTGCGGTTGTTTTTGGAGAGTAAACAATGAAGGAGATCATAAAACAACTTTTTTTATTTTATCGGTAACATTAATGCAGAACTGCGCACTATATTATTGAAAGCAATGAAAAATATGCGTATGCACTCAGTCTTCATCAAACATCTTGAGCGGCTTCGGCGGCTTGTGGTCGGAATGGGGCTCCGAGCAGAAGAAGGTGAAGATATATTGCAGGATGTGTACCTTGAGGCGATACGGCGGCCACCGAAGCACTGCGGCGCCGAAGAGGTCAGACGCTGGCTAATTCGGGTGACAGTAAACAGGTGCCTTTTGGAATTTCGCCAGAGAGGGCGTTATCAGCGAGCTGCAGTCAAAGTTTTACAGCAAAGGACCGAAATGAAGAATGCCCCTTTGGGGCCGGATAAGCAGGCAATTCGTGTCGAGGAGATAGAAGCGATGAGGCAGTGCTTGTCCGAAATGAATGAATTGCTCCGGGTGCCATTGGTGATGAAATATTTCTGTGAGCTAAATTCGAATGAAATTGGTGAGATTTTGGAACTAAAGCCGGGAACCGTCCGCAAGCGTCTCTGCAAAGGACGAATAATCTTGGCTGAAACACTGCTTCGAAAAGGAATAAAACCGTGAAGGAACATATTTGTCAGGACATCTCTTACGAAACATTAGTGGCTTATGCAGATGGGGAATTATCGCCAACTGAAGCCGAGCAGATAACAAAACATATAGTCAACTGTAAAAACTGTCAGACGATGTTGAGCGCATTGCAAAGGTCGCTGCAAGTCACGCAGGTAATCTGGCAAAGCGATGAAGCCCGGTGGCCAAAAAAACACTCATTCAAAAAGCCCATATTAAGCAGATGGTTGCTTAGGCGATTAGCGGCAGTTGCCGCAAGCATACTGCTCGTATTCGGTGTTGGGGTAATGCGGCGAGTTTTATATCGACCGGGCGAGCAAATTCGTTCAATCAAACCGGAACCGACCGCTACAAAGATAGATGAGATAGAAATAGAAGTCCAGCGTGCGGCCGTGGCGGCGCAGATGTTGGCAGTGGCGGATATGTTAGCCGCCCAGCCGGGCGGCCAGGAATACGCCGAGAAGCGATATAATTATGTTATCAATTCATTTCCCGGAAGGGATGAAAGCAAGCAGGCAAAATTACGTTTACAAAACCTTTTAGAAAGGAGAGTTAAACAATGATTACCCTAAAAAAGACTCAGTTACTAATGGCATTGGCAGCCGCCTGTGTTTTTTCAGCAGCCTATGGACAACAAAGCGAGCAGCCAAAACGGCAATTGCAGTTCGAGCTTACCTCGGGAACCGATGAGATGACCTATCCAGGAACAAAGTATATAGGTTACTTTCACGTTACCAATGATAGAAACCTGGGACCGTGGGGCAGTTGGATAACGACAACATCAAAATGGAAAGAGATGTCTGAGAAACAGCAACAGTTTATCGTAAAGTTACTGAATGATGATAAAGATGGTAAAACTACAAGGTCAAGTATTATTGGATACCCATTTTCCAGGAATTCAGGTTACATGAAAACACCAATAAATAGAACAAGAACGTATAGTGTTTTCGCTGTGAGTAAGGAAGATGTGCAAAAAATGGCCGAGGCGGTAATTGAAGGACTCGACAATGAAGCACAAAGGCGCTTAGAACGAAAACAGAAAGAACTTGAGGACAACAAAAATACAATAGCAGAAGCCGAGAAAATGCTTCCGAAGCTTGAGATCGAGTGCAAGCAGTTAGAGGCAAAAGCCCAGGAAAAGACGAAAGAGTATTTAAAAGCTAATTATGAGATAGACAAGACAAAAAGACCAGAAATATTTGAACACGCCATAAAAAACATGGAGGAACTCGCACGCTACATGAAACTGGCCAACTTTGAGCTTATCGGCCTGCAGGCAAGAATCGACTCGATAGAAAAATTTAAGGCCGGCGGAAACATTAGCGACCCGGGTACGCTCATTAAGCTTGATCAGATGCTCATCGCTGATGAGATTGAACGGGCGGGGATAATGGCACGGAGAAAAGCATACGAGGAAGCATTCAGGCAAACGAAAGAGTTGTACGACATATTTATGAGCTGTAACGATGCTGCCGCACAAAAACAGGGATGGAATAAGAGGTTAGCCAACGCACAAGCACATAAAAATTCAGCAGAAAGGTTGTTGGCAAATCCACCCAGGGAAATGCAACCAGTGGAAGTCCATGAGAACAAAGTATTTATTCAGCAAGTGAAACAGGACTAACTTGCTAATACGGGTTGATTGAATTGTAGTAGCCACTACATAACCTGACAAACAGCATCTTCTGTTTATAAGTTTTTATTCAGCATGCGTTTGTCATAATACAGCGTTTATGTAGGTTTTTGCGGCTCAGGCTGCGGCCTGACGGCGCTTCTCATTTTATGGTCTATCACAAGCTTGGCACGCACTTTCTCCAATAGCTGCGCCTTGTTTTTAATGCTGCTGACTTGTAAAGCTATAGGCTGTCTCTTTTTGTCTTTGAAAGTTATGACTATCTTGCCGAATCCCAAAAGCCGGCTAAAAAAATTACTTGTGTCTATTCTTGTGTTATAGTCTTCTCTTCCTATCTGTTCACCCGTTTCTGTCGGGCCTTCCTGAAGGTTCATATAGTTGGGTGTAATCGTCACATAATAGAAAAGACCTTTGAGCCAGGAAATTAAAATGGTCAACAAACCGATTACGCTTACGAGCAGATAACCTGTAGCACTTATGGATAAAGCAAAGTGTTTGAAAAGATTTAAAAAGCCCGATACCCAGCCGACCAGGTTTAACCACAAAAATAGAAAGCCGATACTTACCAGGCTCATTAGCGTAGCCATGATGGTAATGTCGTATTCCTCAACGAGGAAATTCAGGAAGAATATAACGAACCAGATGCCGCCAATAATTTTGGGATCTATTGAACCAAAGATCCACAAGTCAGCTTCCTGCAGATACATCAGATTCGCCGCTACTATCGAAGCAATCATTGTGGGGAAATAGAGTATCTTTGATGTCCAGTTGAAGACAATCAGAAAATCATCGATGTCCGGGTCTTCGGTCATTATCGCTTTCATTCTGAGTCTCGTCCTGAGTGTTCTCCTCAGGAGAAACCAGGCTACTATAGTGGCCACAGCCAGGCCTACGGCGATATAAAAGGCAATCATGTTACCCTTCATCCACCGTGACCGCTCTTCTTGATCTGAGCCTGATGCTTTGGCCGGCTTTTCCTGTGCAGCGTTTTGATCAACAACTCTTTCGGCAGCAAGATTTGAATCGTTTTGAACGACGGTTTGGCCGGCCAGGGCATTACCGTTAGCAATGCTGCCGTTTTGCTTAGTTGCGATGTCTCCTGCTTCAACCTTACCGCCGGTGTTAGAATCAGAGACTTTAGTCTGAATACTATTTGAATCCCGGGGGGCATCTTCGCCTGCAAATGTTGCGTTTCCCGCGTAAGAAGCGCCATATAAACCAGGCAAAAGCAACGATACTGCCAGGCAAACCTTCAATTTATCTATCAGCATTTTTGACTCCCTCAAAATATGTATATTGATCGAACTTTCATTTGCCAATTGGTCGCTTTGCCAGAGTACCCATAAATGGACACTCACCGAACCAACGGCCGATTCAATGCCTCATTGTCTTAGCCGAGATGCCTTGACGGCCAAAAGGAAGCTTCCTCGTGGCTGTTAGAGTCATCAGGGCAGTTATAATAAGCATTATATAACTCGTAACGAAGACCCCTTTCGGTTCTGCGGCAAATCCCCGGGCAATCCCGGCTATCGGCTCAGATGATATGAGGCCGTACCAGGCGAGCTGAAGCATAGAACCAAAAAGCCCTAAAAGCAAAAGCAGAAAAGCAAGAACTGCCATGCCGGGCCGAAGAATACGAGTTACAAACACAAGAAAGAGTAACACCGAGCATACAGGCCAGGTAATGAAGGGCAGCCAATAAACTTCGTCTATGCTGAAGTTATTGCCAAGTTGGTCTTCCACCCGCCGCAGATTCTTTCTCGCTTCTATTACTGCGTAGGAGAGCTGATATTCTTCTATAACTTCCCTATATTTTTCGCGGGATTCCTGATATTTCTGAAGGTTCTCCAATCCCCGCCCACGATTTAGAACCTCGTGAGCATTTCGTTCGTAAATGACAAAGGCAATAATGATTCCTATATATACAATAGTAAGAATAATTCTGAGCCAGCCGATTCGATGTTTTTTGAGTGAAAGTACGGGCACGGGTCTCTCAACTGGACTTTCAACAAGCTCTTTCTGAGACTCTCTTACAGCTTCTTTCAATTCAGGCTCTGACTGTTTATCCTGAGTGTCCTGTGAAGGCCGAGAAACCGTGAGAGCGCTATTTACATCAGGCTTGTTTTTCTCTGCAAACCATTCCCCGCAGAAACGACACTTTTTTGCATCCTGCAATATCTGTTCAGAACAATAAGGACACTTGATTCGCTCCTCATTCATTAATATAATTCCTTCCCTGAAATATTAATCTTTGAAGCTTTTTCAAAACTCAATTTCCGCAACGTAATCAGTTTTAAAACCGCTTCTCGATATTATCCTCTTAACTTGATCCGGCCTTGCGCATCAAGCGGCGACAAAATCCTGCTGTTTTCTTGCCTATACTTTGTGTATGATAGAGATCAAATTCACCCTACAAAACCGATAGCTTATTATTCCAAGTATTCAGAAATTTGCAATAAAAACTCTCCGGAACAAACAAAAAACCAAACCGGTGCACAAAGGGGCAGGCGGGGGGGCAATGAGATTGAGAAAGCAAAAAAATGGTTTTTCAGCGGAGTTTGCGGAATTTTGGTCAAGCGACGCTCCGGATTTAATCCCTGCTCCGTAATGATTCGGTTAAAAAAAATGTGTTAAAAAATTAAAAAAAAGCAAAAGCCGCACTATGTTATATTATAATATAGATGCAGCTAATTAAGGTATTATAAGTAAAAAAAGGAGAGCAGGAAATGGATGAGAACAGTAATGAGGGATTCTTCAACATGGAAGAAGCGGCCGAATTTCTCAAATGCGGTGAGAAAGACGTATTGCAATTGGTGCGCGAAAAGAAGATTCCACACTCAGTCCTGCCCTTTGGGAAGATTCTGTTCGATAGGGAACGCCTGAGAGGCTGGGTCCTGTCTTTCGAACAGATGGCCCATTACATGAAGGAAGCAAGCCCTATCGAGAAGAGTCGAAAAATCTCTATCGCAAAAGAAATCTGTCAGCGATTCAGCTGTGTTGCCAAGGAAAGAAGTAAATATACCAACCTGTATCTGGGACAGCAGATTTATGCACAGTTACATCCGAGAGCCGGCGGGGACGGGATTGATTTGGCACTGCGAGAACGAGGTGATGATGAGAAGCTGCCAAAGTGCAACGTGCTTAAGAGAATAGAGATAGGCAAATTAAACGGCTACTGGAAAGTAAACAAGAGCTGGCTTGATGGAAACGGCCGGTTTACCGAGCACCCGGCCGCAGCTTTCCACATACCTGGATCATTGCAGGACAATCCTGAAAATACTGGATGGAAAGAGCTGAAAGTTCTGCTGGAGTACACGGCGAAGAAATGCTCGAAAAAGTGAACTACCACCGAGCTTGAGCAGTGTAATTCACTTTATAAGATTAAAACCACACAGAACAACTCTACAATAAATCCTGAGCCTATTCGATTCTGAGGCCCTTCTATTACTATTTTTATCTATCAAATAAGATTCGGCTATTGCAGCTATTGGTAGGACCTATAAAAAACCAGGGGGTTTCGTATAGGGACTTAGAGATAGTTTTGGTCCGAAAATAAATTGTTCCAAAAACAAAAAATCCCCTTTTCTGCTTTGATTACGGGCTATTTATAGAAATGTCCTCAGTCTGGATGTGAAAACAGCCGAATATTATGGAGCAGTGAAAAAACGGGAAGTGGATACTAACAATTTATTTTGGAGGTACAAAAAATGTTAGCAGCGATAGAATGGAACAGTCTTATTGTGGCACCGGTTAGCGAAATGCTGACCAAATTAGTCGGCTATCTGCCTACGCTTATCGGGGCTCTAATAATCCTGACCGTAGGCTGGCTGGTAGCCAAAACGCTCAGACGAGTAGTAAGTCGAGGTCTGGAGACGATACACTTCGATAAACTGGCGGATAAGGCAGGTATATCGGAGATTCTGAATAAAGGAGGCTTGAAAACTTCCGCCAACGATGTTCTGAGCAGTCTTGTGTATTGGCTGGTAATTATTATGGTGCTGGTCATGGTGGTCAACGCGCTGGGTTTGCCCCAGGCATCAAAAGTTCTTGAGAGCTTGTTTGCTTATATTCCAAATGTCATTGCGGCCATGTTTGTTCTGGTAGTTGGGATGTTTCTGGCAAACTTTGTCTCGGGCATAATTCGCACTGCCGCCGGAAATGCTTCTTTGCCCAGACCGGAGATGTTAGCGGCAGTTAGTCGATGGGCCATTATTATCTTCGCCGGGACTATTTCCCTAAGAGAGCTTGGCATAGCAACGCTTCTGGTAACTACTACGTTCAATATCATCCTTGGCGGCTTTTGCCTTGCTTTGGCTTTGGCTTTCGGGCTGGGTGGAAGAGATGCTGCGGCAAAGTATCTCAACGAATGGCAGCAAAAACACGGTGAGCAGAAGCAGAATACATACAACAAGGAAGAGATATACAATTAAATCTGTCCCAAAAAGAATAGGTGAGTAAAGCGAACACAAAGATATTAGGGCTGCGAGCATGAGCTTGCAGCCCTCTTGTATTACATAAGGCAAACCATAGAATTCCACTTATTCCTCAGGTTTTATTTTATTATCATTTATTTACAACCGACCAAAGGTTAACGATAATAAAGCCCAACCAGACATACATTATAAAAAGTGTACCAAGAAATAATGCTGCTTCAGAGAATATCTTTATCAAACCCCTCATCTTTTCCCCCTCCATTTCTTTTAAGCCTGTGCTGTTGCACGTTTATCCCGGCAGGTGAATTTCCTCTTCCTCCGAGCATTTTTTAACACAACATCCCTATATAAAGTATAACTTATTTTCCTCAAATTGCAAAGTCCGGAAAAATCCTTTTGCTAATCCGGATTTAGGATTTAGGGAGCTTATATTCAGGAATACACTACTTTTTTACTTCATCTGTTTATTACGAATAATAATGGGGGTCTCTAAAAATTGCTTTTGTCACGAGAACGTGCGAAATTTTCCCCGGCTTTGGCGGAAGGTCAAAATCGCCGCAGGCATAGCCAAAACTATGTCCAGGACGCTTCTTTGGCCTGACAACGTCACCGGCGGAAATTGCAGCCATTCGCATTAAAATGAATTTTTAGAGGTTCCCGATATATATATATATATATCGGCTGTTTGTTATCGGTCTGAAAAAATCCAGTATATTGAGAAAATTCGCGAATAAAAAGCTGGCTTCAAGCGTCTATATAAATGAAACTAATAGATTTCAGAAGATATCAAAAATTGACAAAGAAAGAGCAAAATAATGAATACTCAAGACATAATCAAAATAGGTCTTAAAGCAAGAATTGAAACCGAGGCTTTTATCAACCAGCATATCAATGATAAAGCTAAAAGGTGGCCAACTATCTGTCATTGCGGCCCTGTGGACACCGGGTATCATCAAGCGCCGCAGGTTAGAAGGCGCGATTTAAGACACATCATCCTGACGTGAGTTCTCATAAGCTAATATAGTGCTTATGAAATTCCGCCGGACGACCCGGTGATTAACTTGACGAATTAAGACCCTTGATAGCAATGTCAAGGGTCTTTTTTTGTCCATTACGCAATATCTAAAAAAAGCCCCTGCGGTGCGGAGGGAGAGGAAAAAGCGAGATTCCCGCAGGGGCTTGAATGTGCTGTTTTTATATTGTTCTGCGTTTGCGAATCATCTCTGGGCGTCTGCTATTAACCGACCCTTATTGATTGAATCAGCATCGAATGTGATCTCATTTCCACAAGCAACGTCACCCCTATCAAACCTGTGTACAACTGTCTCTCCGGTAGCAGTATTAGTAATGGCCAAATAGACCTCTCCAGTCTCACTAACGCTTGATAATGAGGATTGGCAATGACCATCTACCTGCCAGCTGCGCACTGCCCCAAGAAGAAAGACCATGCATAACCCAAGCAAAAAACCAATGACATAATTTTTCACTTCATTATTCTTCATTTCATCACCTTCTCAAAAACCGTTAATATTAATGTTTATCACACATCTGTTGTGCAGCAATATGCCCATAAGGAACACAAGAATTGTTCCCCGCCTCATTATGCAACCTCCTGTTAATGTAGTGCTTTGGAACATCTCGCAACTAATATGATTATATCATTTTGAATGTTGCCATGCAAGGAAAAAAGTGGGGCCAAAAGCGTGATACCCGCAGGGCCGTTAAAGTGTTACTTCTACCACCAAAACCTGCGATTAGACCCATATCGGGGTTTTGGGATATCGTCGGCCTGCTCGTATTCGGGTGATTCCCACTGCGGATTAAAATGGCGCCATTCTACATGCCCGTCGAGGAAACCGATGTTCATACCGGAAGGCAGAGCGTCGCTCCTAAGATGGCTGCTGCGGTCATACAGCGATACCTGATTGAGCGTTCCCCCGGCCACAAGACCGAAATTGCCGTTCGGATACTCCGGGCTCCGCTGGTCCCAGGCACAGAGTATAGCATCCACACTGAGTTCGCGCAGGGCAGGCTGCTTTTCTGTAGTGGTCTTTAGCCAGATTTTACTCCCAAGTGGATTGTTCTGAATCTCCGGGCGTTCTCCCGTACCGGGTGCCATCTGAAGAACATAGCAGTATCCGGACACGATGAAATTGCCTGTCAGCTTTTTCTCATTGACTACGGTGGCCTGGAACGTCCAGAAATGGTCTATATTCGTATGCATAGTTCGATTGGAAGGACAATAGAACATCTTCTTCCTCATTCCCGTTTGCAGCATGAAGTTAACGACGTCCACGTCCAGGTCCCACAACCAGCCTCCTGGAATATCCGGCAAGGGAAGTTTTGCCGAATAATCATCCGCGTACATAAGGAAGGCCATGCAATGCTGACGAATCTGGCTGCCGCAGGATTGTCGCCGGCCTTGTTCTCGCACCCGTTGCAGTGCTGGAATCAGTATCGCCATTAGTATTGCGATGATAGCAATCACTACTAAAAGCTCTATTAGCGTAAAGCCGTTAGAAATCTTCCCCTTTCCCGATTGGGAATTCCAATTTCTAACGGGATAAAGCCGTTTCGTTTACACATGATGCTTACCCTTATCTTTCAGGATAATGCGTTTTGCCGGTATGCTTATCTGACGTAATTATAACATACTCGATTATGGCAACACAAGATATTGGTTGCTTTTTTTAGGTCGAGAATACCCCTCAGTAAGAGTTCACCGCTTAAATGCCCTCCTGAGAAGCTGCAAATTGAAAGTAGGAAGATATGGCATAACACCTTCAAAGAAATAATCCCCAAAGACCGACACAGTCCTCGGATGGTTCAATTACGAAACTCCTGCTGCTTGCTTCTGTGAGGTACTCTACCCCTGTGCTGCAAACCGCAGTAAAGTGCCAAGTAGCACAAGGACAAAACCGATCACGAAATTGAGTGCTGGACGCCATGCGTCATTAAAGTGCAAAATGAGAAAGATTGGCGACACGATCGGAAGCAGCAGCACCCCGAGTCCCCACCACACACTCTCCTCGAATGCCCCAATAACGAAACGAGCGCCACCTACGATTGTTATAATCACCCCGATTACGAGAACAATGATTCCGATCATGTTCATTTTATCTCTCTTTGCGAATTTTACTCTGCTCTCAAAAAGTCAGGATATGACCGCTATAAGCACTAACTATTTTACTATACGCCCTGTGTGCCGATTTATTCAAATGAATTATCATCTCAGAAAAAATAATCGCTAAAACGGCCTGCTGGGCGCTTTAAATTGGAAGATACCGGCTGAGCACACACAGCCATGCAAGAGCGGCACATCATCAAGCGCTATCTCCTCAGCCAGGGGATGATAACCTCATAATCGGGCATGGACTCCGTGTGCCACTTAAGAGTCCAGATGTCGTGAAGCCTCACTTTTCGCGTAGAACCATCCATAAAAGTCATGTTGACGCCCCTGCTGTGCCTGTTGAGGCAAACCCTTGCTGTGTCGTAATTCCATTCACTAAAGTAGGTTGGATCTTGCTTCTCCCACCAATCTTCAGTGGGAGTAGGAGAATCACCGTTTGCCCAGGGGCTGCCCTTTTCAGTTTTGTCCTTACTGCTTATCGGATTGGCGCAGTACCAGGTACAGTCAGAAAGCATCGGAATCTCCGCTGAGTATCTTGACTGTAATTTCTTCCACTGGCGTTCAGCAGAGTTTCTCCATCCCGTCGGCGATGACGGGCCAACCGAGCAAATCCACGCGTTCAGGCCGTAACTGCCGTAATTCTTCGAGGCATCGGCACCGAACTGGTGGTTTTCCATAATCTGGCCCGGACCCCATTGTTTGAACGTGGTGCCGATACCGCCTGCAGTTCCGTTTATTTTGTCCGCCGATGGGCAGAGACGAAATGCATCGACATTACCATACATGCTGCACCGGGACAGGGGCTATGAAATGCTCCAGCATATTACAGAATTAATGCAGGATTTGGCGAAAGTTGAACGGCCCGCCAGAATGGCCGGAAGGCGAATGACCTTATTGCTCGTGCCAAGATAGCTCGTATCCGCCGCATTAAAAATCGGATTATTGTCTCATCAGGTATGTTGTGCGGCGGATGTTCTTCCGAGCATACTCTGCTTCTACCATCACAAAAGGGGAATTCAATAAGAAAACCTTCGAGGGAATTTCTCGCCGTTTAGTTTAAGAGGTTGGATACCCGACCATAATCTTTTAGTGCATAAGAGCACAAACGCCAAATGTAGTGATTCTGGAAATACGCACTTTTTTAAACAACGTATTGCACAGGTTAGTGGGGAGCTCTAATTTATATAGAGGGGTAGTTTTAGACTGTGCCTCTTCGGCAATACACTTCTCACTTCTACCTCTATCTCAAGACTTGTAACCGACAGATTCAAAAGAGCTGCTCCTTTCGCTGAAAATTTAAGGGTCTTGCGTTTCGCAAATCCGGGTTTGGTGGAATAGTTGATCCCAGTATTTCCTGTGTTTACAGAAACAATTTGAAAAGGTTTGCCATCCAGAGATACAACTTCAACACTTTTCTGAACAATCTCGTCAGGCTTAACGTCCGTAAATGGTAGCACGCTTGGATACAAGCCCACGGGATTCACCACTTTAGCGTACACCGGAACAGATATCTTCTCAAATCCATCAATATTCGTATGAATAACGATGGTATCGATTGCCGTTTTCCCTGTGTCACTGATTCCAGCTTCATAAGTGACCTGCAACACATGAGTGTTCGGTATTATCAACGTAGGTTCTTTACCCGACATCATTCCACGCCGAATCTGCTGACCCAATTCCTGCGACAAAACATTATGAGCAACTTTCACTTGCTTCTTCTCGCATGATACCTCACGAATCTCGAGGGGAAAGCCACCTGTAAAATGCATGGAAACGGTCGCAGTTTTTTTCTGCCCAGGAATAATTTTACCGAAATAAACATACTTTGGAGTTATCTGTACCCTCGTATCAGTGTTTCCGGCAGCCGTCAATTTAACGAACGGCAGGCTCGGATCATTGCTCTTGACCAGGGCTTCGTGCGTAAAGGAGCCTTGACCTTCATTAACACTATATTTTAATATAATTGTACCTTCACCCCCGGGAAGAATAGGTTCGTTAGGGCTTTCTGCGCCAAGACATTTACAATTTGTCTTAATGTCTTCAATTACAAGTGGAACCTCACCCATATTGCATACTGAAAACTCATACACAATCGGCTTTCCCGACCATCGTACATCGCCTTTGTCGATGATGAGCTTCTCAAATTCGATACAGGGTTGATTCTTATGTTTACGATTAGCGAAACTCGGCAGAGGTACAGCCCGATTTTCACGATGTATAACAAGCAATGTTCGATCCCACTTTTTCCCAAAATCAGAGAGTTTCATAGTCTTGGCTCGCCCGCTCCCGTCAAAGAAACGGACCACTTCATCATTGGCTACTGATACAGTTACAAAATGATCGCCGCCAAGGTGAGCGATAGACGGAAATGGACCTCTAACTAAGCCCTCAGAGGTTTCGCGCTTGCCGACGGCATTCAAGCCGATCCGCCTGAAAACCTCCCGTAATTCCAGCATGCTGGCCCCTGTCTCCTTTGGCGGTATCAGCTTTAGAATCGTTTGCATCTCTATTGGGACACCCAGCAACTCACAGCTTCGCAAGATTGCCCAGTGTCCACACTGTGGTGCAGCAGTATTAAATGTACTTCCATTTACACTGCCAGAAATCTCAGCTATTAAAGGTATAGTGATCAAATTGATCAGTCCGGCCGCAGTCAGAAATATAAACATTCGTTTACTTAATTGTCCAGACATTGATCCTGCTCCTTTCTAAACCTGCGCTTAAGCTTGTAAGCAATTCCCGCTAATCCGATGACAATGGCAACGACGATGACATAAATATACATGCGTGTTACGTTAGTTTCTGACGTTTGGAGCATGAGCCTGTCCGTTACTGTATCGGCCTCATTAGCATCTTCCTTTTTCGCTACTGTATCGACTTCATTGGGCTCTTCACTGATGCTGTCATTCTCAGGAACGCTCACTTCTTTGAACATATCATCTGTGTCCAGTACGTCCAGTATTTCTGAATCGCGTAGCAAACCACCATATTTATATCCCATTCCAAGTTTATGATCAGAGATCAAATCGCCTTGCTTGACACCAAGCTTCTCCACAGTAAATTCGTCTTCCTCAAACGGAACATTGACAACAGAATTGCTCCAGTTGATCGTTCTATTCGTTTTGTGAACATCCCCGTTCTTTCGATGAGAAATATTCGTCTTCTTAAACGACTTTATTACCCATACCCCTGACTTTTCTTCATATGTATAACTTTGAGTAATCTCCGCGGTCGGTGTCTTGTTATAATGCTCAACCAAATTTCCTCCCGCGGAGAGATCATATACTTGCTTTGCTGTTCTGGTTTCGTCAGGTGATATTTGCAATGTGACAAGGTCTCCCTCTCGTTTCACAGACCATCCAGATGCCCTTTCATCATTTGCGTTATTGTACAGAAACATCAATTTGCCATGTATACTAGCACCTGCGGGATCAGCAAACAAATACCGCGGATCAAGACCGTGGCCTTGCATACCTTTGGCCATTTTCGGTTCAGCGATCACCAGATGATGAACTACTTTATTTTTATCATCCGGCTGTTCATAACCACTATATTCGTAATAAGATTGGTCTTTGAACATTGCCGAGTTATAGTTAGCATGGATGACATTCTGCGGCTCGCCATGGTTAGTGGTCCGACTCTCTTGCGGATCCTTATTCCACCGTACGGCATCCTGCAGCTGATCGTATGCGAAGGTGCACTTGTTTTTTCTCATGGAGTCGAACCAATCTCCGATTGTCGATGTCCTTTCCTCAAAAGCTTCGCCCTTCCATGTCAAAATAGATTCAAAATTCGCCTTGTGCTGCAGTGCAACGGTCTTAAGCAATTCCACGTCACCCTGAATACCCGCAAGACACGGAAGAGGTGTCAGTGACACCACAATTGTAAACGTAATTAAACTCGTTATAATAGAAGTAGTATGTCGCATAGTAATCTCTCCTAATAATTAACTAATTTAGCTGGCGAAATCGCCGGGCTGCTGTTGAGGTTGTGTCGAAGATACTCCGCAACAGGTCCTCATAGCAGCCTGGCATTTCGCGTCTCCATAACTGGTCAGAGCGACTCCTTATGGAGTCGAGTTAACAATAGCAGACCCGTCCGATAGCTCCATATACCCATCAACGTTCAGACATTGTATATCACACATATCTATCGTGACGACCTAATGAATTCACAATCACCATAAGAGCAATCATGAGATCTGAGTCTTACCCTATACATCTTCACAGAACCAACTTTTAATCATGTAGGAAGACTCCAATTGCGTATCCCAACTGCATTCCTGACACCACTCACTAATCGCCCATTTGCAAGAGTACCAATAGCCATTATATTCTTCCGGGTCCCAATCACCTGGTGTAGCTGTGTTGCAAAAGTAGGGATGATGCTCATAGTCTTCCTGTACACTGTACCTTGTATAACAAGGTACCCAATTATAGTCTGGCTCTTTACCGTTTGGTGATCCTGAGGTGGTGACTTGATAGGCATAAGCTCCACTCATCCTGTAAGCTTCCTCGTCACAGGAACCGGTTGAGCAATCAAGATCGCCGTGCCATCTACAATCAGTATCCCATCCATCGTCATAGCAAGTACTACAGGTTCCTGTAATCTGTGCCATATTCCTATCTGAAAGCATCGACGTGCCGTCAGCTTGAACTAGGCCGGTATAGGCGATTGCACCGATAGATAATACTCCGATGCACAATATCGTGAATAGTATTTTCCGTTTCATCTTAAATCTCCCTTCTTGCTTTTTACCTGTAATAAAGGTAATAAACAAACTTTTTTCAATATAAAACATTTTTTTACAAAAACAACAAAACCGAATTTATCTTTTTACCTGTCCATCGGAACCACCTCCTTTCATAAAGCGAATGTGGTAATAGATTTGTTGATGAAAAAAATCGCGATTTTTCCATTGTTCTCTGCAATTTTGTTATGATCTATATACATAATGTCAAAACCTAACGCTGTTTCCATATTTCTTAACCCTACATACAATTTCTCATCCGACCTTAAATGTCTGTCCTGAGTCATCCGAAAAACAAGGCCTCTATAAGCTATTGCCAGAAATCGCGAAAATCTGAGGAAGAAAATTTGAATTTTTTAAACTATTTTCGTGAGTGTTCGATAAGTGTATATAGTTCAGTTAGTTACAGATGAAAAAATATTTTGTATATTTCAGTGCAAACTTCAGAGTTCTGTGGCTAAAATCCGTGTCCCTTATGACCGCGAAGATTGTCCTCGACTCTGATCGGGGAGCGGGTATCCAAACCTCGAAAAATCGAGCATTTTTCAGTCAAAAACGCTCACTCTTAAAAACAAAAATCTAAATTTTCAAAATTTTTTATCTCCTTCCATAAAAACGACTTACGAGCCACGACCCACGCAAAAAAGCTGAATTTTCGACTCAAAACTGCACACTCGTCTAATTATAGAGGCGCATCTTTTTTGCCCTCACCAGGGCTGTCAGGCCCAGATTCGTGAATCTCGAAGGTCCACCATCTTTTGGCGGAGTCAATATTGGAGCAAAACGGAAAATCCTTAGGGGAATTACCAACCATGAGCATCGAGAATCTAACTTTAGCTCACTTTAGGCACTTTAGCTCACTCTTCACTAACTTGCGCTCTACATTTGTAGAGAGCGCTCTACAAATCAACCCTTTTTATGCAAAACAAACCCAAAGTCAAGTATGCAAAAATTAACATAATCTCTTATATGACAAGCAAATACGAAAATATGGACAATTGGTTATTCAGACAAACAAAGCCAAAACAAACCCAATTCAAACCCAATTGCTTCAAAGGGCAAAATTGATGCAAAGTGTGAATATACAAAGGATTATGAAGAAAAATGCGGCTATGGGCTATGAAAAAACAAACCCAAAAAAAACCCAATCAAAGCCAATCTGTATTCTTGCCATCCTGCCCCGGCTGGCAATCCGGATTTTTTCCTGGACAGCCGGAGATAAAAGGCTAAAATGTAATCCGCATTATAAATGAGAGGAAAAAACATGGCACCCAAACAAAATAATTTGGCGGCTGTCGTAATCACTTTAGCAGCAGCAATAATCTGCCGGGCTGAATTTCAGGTTAATACACATACGACTAATAAGCAGGAGAATCCTGCTATAGCTATGGACGGAGCAGGGAATTTTGTCGTGGTCTGGAACAGCTATCTCCAGGACAAAAGCTCGAACGGTGTTTTCGCTCAGCGATTCGACCCAAATTGCAGCCTCCTCGGTGAGGAAATCCAAATCAATACCACCAGCAGTGGCAACCAAAAAGAGCCATCGGTCGCAATGGATAAGGACGGCAATTTTATAGTTGTATGGCAGGGGCCGGGATTGCTTGAGGAGGATAAAGAGGATATTTTTGCCAGGAGGTTCGACTCGAACGGCCAGCCTGTCGGCAGTGAGTTCCGAGTTAATACCAACACTAACGATAAGCAGCTTTGTCCGAAAGCAGCTATGAATAATACCGGCAGATTTGTTATCGTCTGGGAAAGTGTGAATGTTCCCCAAGAGGGCAAAAAGGCAATTTGCTCTCAGTTGTATAACAGCAACGGCCTGAAGATTGGAACGCAATTTGTAGTCAACGATGGGCCGTCAGACGGGCGTTATCCCGATGCGGCAATGGATTCGCAAGGGAACTTTGCCGTTGTCTGGATGCAGGAAAAAAGCAGCAATTCGATAATGGGGCGGTTATATAACGCCGATGGCTCAGCCAGGGCGGTGCCTTTTGAGGTAAGCACAATCAGGTTCAGCTCGGTTACGCAACCATCGATTTCAATGAGCAGGCAAAGGGAATTTGTAGTGGTCTGGGATGGGGACCCGGAACTGGCCGGCCTGGATGATATTCACGCACGAATGTTTGATCCAAACGGGATGGCCATAGGTGAGCAGTTTGTTGTCAATACAACTATTGAAGGGCCGCAGCAGAACCCGAAGGTCGCGATCAATAATCGGGGGCAGTTTATAGTCGTATGGGACAGTAAAATTGACCCTGATATCAATGAAAGAGAAATATTTGCCCAGCGATTTGACAGCTCGGGTAGAGCTATCGGCGACGAATTTCAGGTCAATACCTATATCGAGGCCGACCAGAAGCGGCCGGCCGTTGCGATGGGAGTTGGGCGGAAATTTATTACGGCATGGCAGAGTTACGGGCAGGATGGTTCGGGTGACGGCGTATTCGGCTGGACAGGACAGATTGTCGGCTCGGCGGATTTTAACGGAGATGGATTAGTTAATTTCAGTGATTATTGCATCTTAGCCGACGAATGGTTTAAAATTGGAGAGCCTTTAACGGCTGATTTGATTCAAGATAATAAAATCAACGAACGGGATTTAGCAGAGTTTTGTTACCAGTGGCTGACAGGCCGTTAGAAAACCTGAGACTTAATTGTTTGCCATTTACAGATAAAATATTGAACTCCCGGGGAGATTTTCACTTTTTCTTCATAATAGAGGGCTAAACAGCTTGGCGACATCGTTCAGAGTGCGTTTGAAAAGATTGCGTTTTTGCCACTGCGACAATTCAATACCGACACTGTCCCGAAGATATTCCATCTGATGTTTGCGGAGACCTCTGGTTGCTTCGCGGCCATAGAGCAAAAGGTTGACTTCAAAATTGAGGGAAAATGAGCGGATATCGAAATTGCTTGAGCCTATGAACGCAATAGAATCATCAACACTCATTGTCTTTGCGTGTAGGAGGCCGGCCTCATAGGTAAATATTTGCACCCCTACTTGGAGCAATTCCTCAAAATAGGCATGGCCGGCCATATCCACGAGCGGATGGTCGGTTTTTCGCGGCACGATCAAGTTTATCTCCACACCCTTTTGTGCGACAACCTGCATAGCCTGGAGGAATGGCTCGTCGGGAATAAAATATGGCGTTGTAATAATAACTCGTTCACGGGCCGAGTAGAGAACGGAAACAACCAGATGCTGATAGTTCTCGACGGGAAAGTTAGGACCGCTGGGAAGGACTTGAGCGTGAACGTCACCCGAGAGTACAGGCGGTGGGAAGACATCCTGTTCTTCGAGCAACTTGTTTGTGCGGAAGTTCCAGTCCTCCAGAAAGACCGTCTGTAGCTCCTGGACGACGGGGCCGCTCAGGCGGGCTGTCAAATCGCGCCATACGAGGTCCTTATGCCCGTAGTCATCGTCAACAATATTCTGGGAGCCCGTGTACCCGATTTTTCCATCAATTACGACAATCTTACGGTGATTACGCAGGTCAATCCTCGAGGCCCGGCGTCGAAGAAAACCAACCGGCAAATCATCCTTCACTTCAACTCCAGCCTTCTTCAGGTCGTGACTTATAAACCGCAGCATACGCCACGAACCGACGGCATCCAGGAGCAACCTGCATTTAACCCCTCGCTGTGCGGCCTGTTTTAAGGCGTTTGCAACGCGGTGACCAGTATCATCGTTTCGAAAGATAAAAAACAGCATATGGACGTGGTCCTTGGCCGTATTAATATCGCCGATAAGCTCATTGATAACTTCATTTGTATCGGAAATTAAGGTTACGGAATTACCATCGAGAATCGGCATAGATCCAAAATGCTCGGCCAGGGCAATTGCCTCATTACATTGAGGCCCCAATTCAGGATGGGCCGCGTGTGGATGCTCCTCAAATTGCTTCTTCAAATGCTCCAGCCTCTCTAAAAGCCGAGCGTATTGTCTGGTACGGCGAGAAGGCAGGCGGTGTCTGCCGATTAAAAGATATAATAGTATTCCTATCCATGGCTGAAAATAGATTACGACCAGCCAGGCCAGAGCCGCACTCGGGCGCCGCTTACGTACAACAACAAAAAGGGCAACGACGCGAACAATCCATTCGGCGATATATAATGCGCTGGTAAATGATATCATGAGAGGATTCTACCAAAATTCAATTCAGAATCATCCATCAATAAACCTTTTTATTCTGGTTTTTTTGAATAATGAATAACGGACAGGACCGCACCCTGGGGGTCCTCAAATACACAGAACCGGGCGTCTGGGGAATCTGTTGGAGGTACCAGTATTTTTGCTCCGAGCTGCTGTGCTTTTTTTGCCGCCGCATCTACATCATCAACTGTAACATATGAGCCCCAATGGGAAGGTGCTTGCGGCGGTACCAGAGGCGGCATCTTCATAATACCGCCAACGGGCCAGCCTTCTGTCTTAAGGATAGTATAACTGCCGCCCTGCATCGGCATATCTTCCATCGTCCAGCCCAGTAGCTGCTTATAAAACTCCTTCGAGGCGTCAACATCTCGTGTGAGCAGCTCACACCAGCTAAAATCTCCATGCGTATCGAATCTGTCCACCATAATGTCTGCTCCTTTATATTAATTGTACAAAATTACCTTATCAGTTCTTTGCTCAGGGTCGTGGTGACTCCCTACAAACAAAATACTTGTAAGCGGTCGCATTTTATCCCTATTGAAGATATCATAAAACGGAATTTGCTAATTTCAAGTATTGCTTTGTGCTTGAAGGTGATTTAAAATAGCTTTATTCTTTTGCGGGTTTTTGTAGAATATCCGGATGGATTTTAAGATGCCAGATTTTGGATATCTGAAATACGAGATTAAAGGATGGTGGGAACGATTGGCCATACGGGACTGGCTTAGACGGAGCCCCAAATTAATTATCAGCGTGAGTGTGCTCTTTGTGGTTGGGATGATGGTTTTTTTAGTATGGCTTACACTTCCGGAAAAGGTAGAGCAAGTAGATACTTCCGAGAAGGAATGGTTCTACGACCTGAAGCACAGAAGGCTTTTTATTGTAAAAAAGGGTCCGTTGCCGCCTATTGAGGCGCCTTCTGGCCCGCTTGCCAATGGAGAACCGGCAGGGGTCAGGGCGTATGTATTTACTTACAGCGACGATCCAAATACCACAGATACTTTTATCGGATTTCTGGAAACGACCGATCCGAACGTAGATAAGAGCAGTATCGGGCCTATGGATTTGAGAGTCAGCGGTGCGGAAATCTTTACGAAAG
>Ga0307378_10000911_pt1 | contig 49455 bp, 43 predicted proteins | sample UN1MG_FD_202238 | JGI IMG/M metagenome (GOLD analysis project Ga0307378, IMG submission 202238) | Soil microbial communities from Risofladan, Vaasa, Finland - UN-1 | ecosystem: Environmental > Terrestrial > Soil > Coastal area > Acid sulfate soil | place: Finland: Risofladan, Vaasa | collected... | reverse complement strand
GCGGGTCAGCCGGCTCAGCAGACCATTTGCGGTGGAGCCGGAGAAGCTCATCCATTACATCGGCCACATAGAAAAGCGGCCCCACCTGTGAGCAAAATGTATTGAGGTGACGCACAACCATAAGGAGGTGCTATTGGGGACAGCAAGATTATCCTTAGCGAGAAAGAGATACCGACCGAGTGGTACAACATCATACCCGACCTTCCATTCTCGTTGCCACCGGCCACAGGCCCCCGGACAGGTTATCCAGTAGGGCCGCATGGCCTTGAAGACCTGTTCCCACGCGCGCCTCAAGCTGGTGGCGGCTGCCCGGATCGTTCTCGCTCGCACCCTTAGTCTAATGGGTATGAGCGCCCCTGAGAAGATGTAGCGAGGGAGCGAGTCTTCTCAAATAGGACATCTTCTTTCATAGTGTTTAAATACACATTACGAATTATTCAATTAATTTTGGGGGCACCAATAGCCAATTGGCTAGCAGATCAAATTAAGCTTTTCCTGTGACGATTACCCCACCGTATAAGTGGTACAATTACTTAGGGTAGGTCACTGGTTTTTACTGACAAACGACTTTCGTCTGCCGAAACGAATTTATTATAACTTGGTAGAAGCGAGAATATGGTCAGGCGTTTTAAAGGTTCTCGGTAACACTCGTTATAACTAATAAACTGGGGGGTGTATGGTGAGTGAAATAGACGTATCTCGTTCGGGGCAACAGAAAATATATCTCGTTACGGGAGGCGCAGGGATGCTGGGGCGCGCGATTGTCTCCCAACTCGTGGAGCAGGGGAAAACAGTCCGCGTCATAGATATCGAGCCTGCAAAAGATGACCGCGCCGAGATAATCGTGGGTGATATCCGGGATGCTGCGGATGTCAGAAAAGCCTGCGCGGGTGTGGATACTGTCATACATGCAGCAGCGGCTGTCTGGGATGCCGAACTGCCCTTGACGATATATGATGAGACCAATGTGGTGGGTACGCAGCTGATAATTGACACGTGCATCCAGCTCGGGATCCCCCGACTTGTCTATACCAGCACTATGGATGTCATCATGGATGGTACGCATGGCCAGCGTCTTGCCGATGAGTCACTGCCTTACCCCGCCGACTATAGGAAAATGAACCGGTACGCTTATAGCAAGATGCTGGGCGAACAGGCTGTTATCAAGGCAAACGGGCCAACCTTCTCGACATGTGCTTTGCGCCTCGTGGGTATGTATGGTCCTGGCGATAAGTATCACCTGCCTAATGTCATAAAAAACGCTAAGAGCGGTATTAATATCCGGCTGGGAAACGGGAAGGCTCAATTTAGCCACATATTTTCGGGGAACGCTGCGTACGCACATATACTGGCTACCGAACATTTGGCGCCGAATTCGCCGGTGGCAGGGCAGATTTATTTCATCACTGATCACCACACCGGGAATTTTTTCGATTTTATGAATCCTTTTTTAGAACAACTGCGTATATCTGTACCCAAGAGATCTATACCCTATGGTCTAGCAAACGTTCTCGCATGGTTCAGTGAGAAATTCAGCCCCAAGTCCAACTTCAACAGGTTCTCCGTCTATTGTCTCTGCTTGGATCATACCTTTGTCCACGACCGTGCGACACGGGACTTCGGCTACAAGCCGATTTTTTCCGCCGAGGAAGCCTTCGAAATCACTCTCGAGTGGTTAAAAACTCAAAAATTCTAAGAATATAACCTGTCCCCCCAAAAAACTGGTCCAGGTAAAATGTTGGACTTGCCTTCGGTTGGAGTTATAAGGTTAAAAGCAGCTATTACTCCACGTTCGAACAGGCGTCACTTGGTGGCGCTTAGGTATACAAAATGGCTTTTTGTGCATTGCTTGGTAAGCTTCAGCAACAGAGGCCATCGTCTTGAAGGCATCAACTACTTGCTCCTAGGAATGAAGATAGGCTCTCCTATAAATGATCGCCACAATTTGGGGGCTTCTCATTTCATTGCCATCTCGGGCATACGCATGCGTATTATCGCCACTTATGGACAGCCATTGACAATAGCCCACGCGTTCGTTTACGATGTGCACACCAAATTGCTATCCTCGGCTTAATTTTTCTTCTTATACGGTGAATTGAATGGAAGAGATATTGCAACACCCAGAAATCATCAATCCGTATCGACTAGATATAGATAGCTCTAAGGATATGGCATTTGTTAATGATCTAGGTATAGAGACATTTCTAGATCCAGTCCCATTTTACTCACAAGACACCAGACAATTAGCAATAGAGATTTTGGTCGATTTGGGATCCAATATGGATACAGTTGGATACAGGCAGGAGGTGTTCAATGACCTGATTTCAGATGCTAATCTGAGAACGAATGTTCAAAAATGCATCATGGACTTAAGTGAAATACAGGATAAAGTCAGTATTTATAAGGGTGGTCCTAGTCCGACAAGAAAACCCACCATGACAAAAGGTTTTAATCTGTTAAGAAAATATAGAGATTCCATTAATAACCTTCCTGATATAAGCAGTGCTAATTCAATGGTTTTGAAAGATGTCAACTTGTATTTTCGCAGTATAAGGGAATCGGACGAGTTCTCAAATCTGTGCGAATTAGTCGAGAGATTTGAGAACCTGGATGGAGTAGATTTTCGAGTTTTTCTGGATGGGGATGGCAGTCCAAATAAGATGTCTGCTATGGAATTAGCTGAGAAAAAGCCTGACAGCAAAAAAGTACCGACGCTTCTTCAACGGCTGCTAGGAATAGGAAAGAGGGGGGAAGGACAAAGCCTCAAAGATTATAGTGGATTGAATAAATTGGGAGAAATTATCCAAGAGTATATGGATAAGCAATTTATTCCCGCTATTAATAAATATACTGATCAGATCAAAGAAGCCACAAGGCTTTTGGAGCCATTAGATTTTTATGCCGGTTTTGCAGATTATTTTTTAAATTTAAAGAGAAGGGGTTTTGATATTTGCAGGCCAACACTCCTACCAATGGAGGAAAGGAGAATAATAGTAAGAAACGCAAGAAATCCCCTTCTGGTCGAAGCCAAGTTTAGCAGCAGAAAGATTGTTCCGAATGATATCGCAAGTAATGCTGACGAGAACATGTTCATAATAACAGGTCCAAATAATGGAGGGAAAACAACTTATGTAAAAACTATTGGCCTAATCCAGCTACTGAGCCAGAAGGGGCTATTCGTTCCTGCAAAATCTGCAGACGTGAGTTTTGTTGATGGAATTTACACGCATTTTATTTCTCCGGATGACATAACAAAAGGAGAAGGAAGATATAGAAATGAGTTGAGAAGGATAAAAGAAATATTTGAAAGAGCAACGCCATACAGCCTGGTGATATTGGATGAACCTTGTGGTGGGACGAGTTATGAAGAAGGTCAACGACAATCCCTAGCTTTAGTTGACGGATTTCATAGACTGGGCCCCACAACCTACTTTACTACTCATATGCATTTACTGACCAAAGAAATTGATAGTGGCAGATATCCAGCAGCAAAAAACCTCTCTGTTGAGTGCATGTACGATGGCAAGGAAATAACATACACATATAAAGTTCAAACGGGTGCGTTTGGTAAAAGTTTCGGTGAGGAGATAGCCAGAGAACTTGGCTTAATGCCCGATGACATAAAGGAAACTGTCTTCAGAAGAGCAGAAAAAGAAGGATACGGAGACAAGCTAAGAGAGTAATAGCCTTACGGAGAATCTCCCTTTCCAAATCTTTCAACTACTTCATGAACCCCCACCGCTTCCATATGTAATCTACCTTAATTCTGCCTTCGCTACAAAAAGCATACTAGTCACTTTGTAACCGACATCCACAGACTAGTTATTGCACAAACTGACGATTCGTGCAATGAGGAAGCTCATTGACCTTCCAGAGAGCGCTGATCAAGCGCAGCTAAACAAAACTCGGTTATGTTCAATCCAATATGCCCAGCGGAAGGTCGTTTTGTTCAGTCAGTATCCCGGTGATTCTAGTAGATTGACAAGAATTGAGCAGGGTTGTAGCATTTTACCATGATCGGTTGGTCTGAAAACGACTGAACGGATACAGTTTCAATGTCTGAGCCAAGCATTGGAAGCATACAACGGGCCGCACGAATTACCTCGCTAATTCTCGGGATCGCACCTATTCTGTTATTTCTAGGCTTTACTATCCGTCTATTAATTGCTAAATATTATGCTCTTCCGCCTCACGGCTTAACGTGGTTGGATATTAGAATGGCTTTTAATGGTCAGCTATTGCTAGGGCTACTCATAGGAGGTCCTCTCTTAATCGCCAGATTTGTTGCTGAGAAAAAGCCTCTTGTCGGGGCGATAATCATGCTGATTCTGGCTATACCTTTTATCTTTATACTAATCCCGGGCGGTGATACGGAGAAATGGGCAGCTGCTATTGGATTAATATACGTGGTCCCTGCTCTTCTATATGTGGTATCCTGGCGGAAGGGAAGGCTCTAGCATCTACGGACATCTTTGTCGAGGCCTGGGCGGTCGGCAACCTTACTTTCAGTTTCCCCCAGAATAGATTGGCGGTGGTCGAGCGCGGGGTGGCAACGTTATTCCCGATGCTGTCGATCCGGAAATGTTCACTTCTGACCAGCTTGTGAGGACGATTGCAAGCAGGTAGACAGCCTGACGAGGCTGGTTCATGTCAGGCCTAGAATAGCACTCGTCTTTGCAAGTTTGATTGGTTGTACATTCTTGCAGTTTGTTGCACGAAAACTCAGAATGTGTGATTTTACCGATGACGTTATGGCAGTATTCGGTCCATATAGTTCGGCTGCCGATATTGTCCGTGGGCTTACTTCTGGCGATTAGAGATTACCCAGCGATCCCCAAGGAAAAGAGGTAACTCTACCGCGTAGACAGGACACCCTGATTTATCCTCTTCATTGGTATTTACCCTTCTCAAAAGGGAATGACTCAAGCAATTATTTGTTTCCCAACAATTCACGGAGTAAAATATCAAAATAAATCAACCACTAAATATGGATGATAGCTAGAGGGGGTGTTGAAAATGGCAATGACCAAGGTAATTATGCACAATTCCATAAGCCTGGATGGCTCCTTCACAGACTTCGAAGTCAATATGGGCCTACACTATCAAATAGCAAGTACGTACAAGGCAGATGCAAACCTAATCGGCTCTAATACAATTAAAACAGGAATTGAAATTTACAGCGGAGAAATACCGCTAGAGAATGAAGGGGACCTCACCAAACCAGACAGAAGTGTAGCTTTACCTTACTGGGTTATTGCAGACACAAAGGGTATTACCCAAGGCCTGCTACACACATGTAGAAGTTTTGAATTCTGCAAAGACGTGATTGTATTAATCTCACAGCAGACGAACGAAGACTATATGAATTATCTCAAAGATAGAAATTACGACTATTTGGTATGCGGGAATGAACATATAGACTTTGAGAAAGCACTCAGTGCTTTGAGTACAAAGTATGGGATAAAGACGATTCTAATAGATTCAGGCCCCACGCTAAACGGAGTATTGCTTAGTAAAGGCCTTATAGATGAAATAAGTCTATTAGTGTCTCCCATCCTGGTCGGAGGCAAATCAGATAAGTTACTTGCTCATCTTAATAATGGGAGCACAAACATTAACCTGAAGCTTTTGGCATGCGAAGATGTTGAAAAGGAACTTGTATTGTTAAGATATGAGGTACTGAAGGGAAACCCTGATTTATCCTAGGAAGAATTACACAAACTTCTATTCTGTTCAATCACTTAACCAAAGTTCGGATTGTTACCCTCCCTTCTGCCAAGAACCAAATCCCTTAGCAGAAGTTCCCCGTTTAATTCCTTGTTAACACAACATCTCCTTTCATCTTTGTAACTACTTCATGAATCCCCTACGCTCCCCCTTGTAACCTACCTTAATGCTACCTTAGCTATAAAAAGCATACTAGTCACTTCGTAACCGCCATCCACATGGCGATTGTTGCACACATGAACCCCCTTCCATTGACAACGGCCACGCCATCGTCTACGATGTCTTCACCAGAAAAATGGGGGATTGATAGTATGAATACAGAAAAAGCTGTTGAACTTGCCAATAAAATTCTTTTAGCCTGGAATACACAAGATGTGGAGAGTGTAATATCATGCTATACAGAAGATTGCATTTATCAAGACCCTAATACACGGGGGCCTGTAAAAGGGCATGATGCTTTTCGTAGATACTTAAGGCGGTTATTCCAAGAATGGAAGATGCATTGGTCACTACGAGAGTTTTTCTTATTTTCTGATGGGGATGGTGGTGCGTTTCTATGGCATGCACAGATAACACCAGCATCTGGGGGAAAGACTTTCGAGATAAATGGAATGGACCTCGTTATGATAAGTGGAGAAAGGCTTTGCCGAAACGAGGTTTATTTCGACCGAATGTCTCTATTCAACAATAAATAATGATTAGGGGCTACCTGTTACGGGCAGCCCTTTATCATACTAGCACAACCTCACGATGTATAGTTGTAACTACTTCATGAACCCCCATCTGTGCAGCTACTATTGCCTATATTCTTCTAACTAGACTCACTTGGACGGCGCAGTATTAAGAACGAATTCTGCGCTGAATAAACTAACTCATTCCGTTGACTAAACAAATCATTCTGAACAGTAATCACACCACAATCAGGTCGGCTATTAGACAGTCTTGCTTCTAAGATTTTAACCTTACAGGAAATTTCGTCACCCGCCTTCACAGGCGTATGCATCCGGACCTTATCCCATCCAAGCCCAGCCACAGCCGCCACAGATTCGTCTAGTTGATGCGAAAACCAGCATACTATTGCAAACAAATGTATTGAGCAAGCAATAAGGCCACCAAATACCGAATTTGATGCAGCCTCATGGTCTATATGAAATGGTTGTGGGTCCCAACGTTGTCCAATTTCCATAATTTCATCTTCTGTTATTATGTACCGCCCTTTGGGTTTATATGATTTCCCGACTTTGAAGTCTTCGAGATAATACATCCATTTTCTCCTTATTCAACTCTCCTTCAATTATGAAATATTCCTATTCATATAACGAGCTACTAAATAGACTACATTATTTTACCAATAATCGTGGTTTGAGGGCTACCCAATAATGGGTGGCCCCTTCTCTTATTTGCACCATACCGAAGCCCCAAGTGAGGAAGCGCGTTCTACAAAAAATAAGGACTGCCATATAACCCTTACCACGATGAGCGAAAAAACAGAGGAAAGGTTTTTACGGCGAAACAGACGCTATCGTTTCATAGTGAATATATGACACGATGGCTTTTGCTTATTGGTTTACACCTTTCAACGCGTTTAGTGTATGATGAAGGGCAGGAGAGGGAAAAAAGTGGATCAAAATAAGGACACCACCCCTATCAATACTCAAATGCTGGATGAATTGGTATCTCTACGAATGCCTTTCGGTAAATACAAAGATCGCATCCTTTGTGATCTGCCTGACCCTTATCTAGTATGGTTTCACCGGAACGGTTTTCCTCAGGGGAAAATGGGCATGCTCTTGGCTGCTCTTTATGAAATCAAACTTAACGGATTGGAATATCTTCTGAAGCCAATCAGGAAAAAGCCGTGATGCAGGCGGAAAACTGAAAAGGTTATTTACACCTCGACCTTTTTGATTATTACTTCAATATGTTCATTGGTTCTTATCAGGTCTTCTTTCCTCTTCTTTGACAGTCTCTTGACCTTACTTTCCACAGCAAGTGCCAAGCTTCTACTCCCCAATTTCTTTTGGAAAACTAACATCAGAGGCCTCCTACCTCGCAGGTACTTTGCTCCTGTACCACTATTTTCCCGATGCTCAGCAAACCTGCGGGCAACATTAGTCGTAATTCCAGTATACAAACTTCCATCGCTACATCTTAACAGATACAAATACCAGTCAGACATTGTGGTGATTTACTTTCAGTATTCTCTCACGGCGCCAAGTTCGTATCATGGCAATGATTCCAGACAGGTTTGGAGAGAGGAGGCAACCACATTGCGCTGCCACCGACGGATGTTATCGTAGGTAAGCTCGACTTTTAGAGTATCAGGCGCTTTGGCAAGCCGTTCCAGGCTGGTTAAGGGCCAGAGGAGCGAAGGATCAAGGGAAAGACTGGAGCCTAGCGATGTGCGCCACTCTTTAAGGCGACTCAGACGCTGCACCTGCTTTTTGCTGGCTCGTTCGGCCTTAATAGGATGTTGCCGGTGTATCAGTGGCGCAGTCATGCCGTTGTGTAGTGCCTGCTGCAGGCCCTGCCCGAACCGTTTCAACCCAGTTTGTCCAAGACCGGGAACCTTCGAGATTGTGGCTGTGGGAGTAGTGGCGAGAAATATGAGGGCAGCATCGGGTATTACAAAGAAGGGTGGCCGGTGCTGGCGTCGGGCTTCTTCTTCCCGAAATCGAAAAAGACTTTGCATAATCGCCAGGCCGCGTCCGTCTAGGTTCTTAGCCCCTTTGACAGAGAGGTATGCCGTCTCTGAATCTGGTGCGGTATATCTCACCTCTTCGAGCCGAGCACACTCTTCGGCAACCCATTCCGTACGACCCAGGGTCCGGAGTCGTGGGTTAAGAGTCTCTTGCAGAGCGAGGAGGTAGCTGACATCGGTAGCGGCGTAGTCGAGGGCCTCCGTGGAGAGCGGACGATGCCCCCAGTCGGCTCGCTGGAGTCGCTTGCTCTTGGGGATAGTTACGCCCAGTAGGTCCTCGATGAGGGCTGCCAAGCTAACGCGTGTCATGCCGGCAAAGCGGGCAGCAATGTTAGTATCGTACAGGTTGCGGATATGAAATCCGCAATGCTGGTCGAGGCTACGGATGTCGTAGTCCGCGCCATGAACGACTTTCTTGGTGGAGTCGTCTCCTAAGACTTCTCTGAGGGAATCAAGCTCCTTCAAGACGATCGTATCGATGATGTAGACTCTGTAGCGGGTGGCGATCTGAATGAGGCAGAGCTGCTCGGGATAGTGGTGGAGGCTGTTGGACTCGGTATCGAGGGCGATGTATCGAGAGCCGAGCATCGCCTTGACAGCGACGCCGAGTTGAAAAGACTGACTAACGATTTCGATGGGAAGCGGTAGCGAGACTGCCATAAGTCTAGTATACCGCCTCATAACTAGCCTTACAACGAGCGAACCCCAAAGGCTTTACCAACTTTGCCCATTGCAGACGCATTATATCGAGGGTGAAGTGCATCATCAGGAATGGTATTACTCCAGACCACTGCCACTGGCGAATATTCTGGTTGCAGGTTCCGTACAATTACACTTTCCATACTTCCCCCCTTTTTGTGTGAGTCAGTGGCAAGCAATCACTTGTACTCTCCCACATCTCGTGCTCACCCTCGCGATCTTCCGCCCAACTAGTTATTATATGAACTGTAAAATTATACCATGAATCATGATGGTTTACGGGGGGCTACCAGAGAGTGGGTGGCCCCTCTTCTTATGTCCCCCATGCAACCTACCTCAATACCGCCTTAGCTACAAAAAGCATACTAGTCACTTTGTAACCGACATCCACAGACAAGTTATTGCACAAAATGACGAAATGTATAATATCGTGATGTTAAAAAGGGGAGGCAACGCCTCCCCTTTCGTTACTTACTGCTTAACCTTACCCTAAATGCTTCCATCCGCGGCCGAGAAGCATGTCCCCATCGACGAAGAGTGTAAACCCAGCGATGTACTCGGTAGCATCCGAGGCCAGGAAGAGCACTGCCCATGCAATATCCTCCGGCTTCCCCAGACGACCCACCGGTATCCTCTCACCGAAAGAATCGAGGATGTAGCCTCCAATGAACAGTCTGGCTTTTTGTGCAATCGTGAACGGTTTAACTTCAGCCCCATCACGCCCTTTTCTTAGCCCTAGATTCTAGATTATAATGGTTCTAGCATTTTGCCCAAAATTAGCCTCAAATCGATGATGAGGACATGGAATGAGCGACGCCATAAGGCTTGAAGGTATCTCTAAGCAGCTGGGGAAACGAGAAATCCTCAGGGATGTAAGCTTCACTGTAAAACAGGGAGATGTCTTCGGTTACCTGGGCCCCAACGGAGCCGGGAAGACTACCACTATTAGAATTCTTCTTGGCTTGCTTAAACTCACCTCAGGCAAGGCTACTATCTTGGGAGAGGATGTCTCCAGAGATGAGGCTAGAAGAACGGTGGGCTTCGTCTTAGAGAGCGATGGTCTCTATGACAATAAGACCGCTGAGGAGAACCTGTGGTATTTCGCCCGAATTTATGGAATGGCTGAACCCGCAGAGAGTATTGATAGGGTTTTGAATCTGGTAGAGCTTCGGGATAGAGCCAAAGACAAGGTGGGTACCTATTCCAAGGGGATGAGGCAAAGGTTGGCTTTGGCCCGGGCTATGACACATAACCCCGAGCTTCTGGTTCTGGATGAGCCCACTGCCGGAGTTGACCCCTCAGGTCAGATAGAGGTGAGAGAGGTTATCCTTAACATGGCTTATAAGGAGGGAAGGACCATCTTCCTAAGCTCTCACAATCTGGACGAAGTGCAGAGAATCTGCAACCGCATCGCTCTAATCGACCGTGGTGAGATAAAGCTCTACGGTGAGCTGGAGCAGCTACAGCGAGAGATGAGCGGAAATGAGGTGGAGATTGAGACAACTGAAGCTATCGCCGAGCCTCTCTTTGCTGAACTCAAGAGCCTCTCCCATCTGGGATTACGAGATAGGAAAGACAAGGTCCTCACTTTCGTTCCCCAAGAAGGGGTAAGGACCCCTGATATAGTGAGTCTTCTCGTTGGGCGAGGGGTAGCGATTGAGGAAGTAAGCAAAAAGGAAGCCTCCCTCGAGGAAATCTACTCCGCCATACTCAAAGAAGTGGAGCCATCATGAAGGGAATGCTTGTTGTTCTGCAAAATGATGTAAGGGATATCCTGCATAGCAAGGGATTTCTGATCGTTGCTGTTATCATGGGTATCATTACCGTGGGGACAGCAGTAGGTTTACCTATCGCTCTCAACTGGTGGTTAGCCACTGGATTAGCTTGGGAGGATGCGAAGCCCCTGTTAGAACTCTTCATGGGGCTAGCAGTTAACTACGTGCCGCTCATAATCCTGTTTACCTGCATGGCAACTTGGGCTACTGAACCCATTGCTAAGGAAAAGGGCAAGGGGCCTATAGAGTCTCTGCTGGCTACACCTTTAACCGCCAGAGCGGTTTGGATAGGAAAAAGCCTATCCATCTTCCTGACTGCCTACATCATCGGGCTTATCGCTACGCTGATAGTCATTCTGACGATGAACCTCGCTTCTATCCTCCCGGCTACAGGTCATTTTGTCCTCCCGCTGCCGGAAGCACTTACCAGCTTTCTCTTTCTTCCCTCGCTCATGTTTGCCCTAATCTTGTCGGGGGTTCTTTTCAGCCTGATTACCAACCCGTCTATTGGTCAGACCATTATTATAACTGTTGGGGTACTTCTGCTGCAGGTGGTAGGGCAGGTTGGAGGGCGGTTTTGGTGGCTTTTACCCTCGTGGGACTACGCCTTATATAACTTAGCCGGTGCTGCCCTTCTTGGAATGATTGCCTTTTACCTCTCCCGCACCCTCACCAAGGAAAGGATAATCCTATCAAGCAAAGGGAGATGGGCATGAGTCTGGCTCACTGGGCAAGATTCTAACTCTTACCGACTATAATCTCTAAAACATTGACCGTGGTATAGAGACTCTGTCAATCCTCAAGCGGAATAGGGTCAGGGTTTACTGTCATGCTACACATTATGACCAAATGTATAATTTCATTGATATAAAAGAAGGGAGGCACTGGCCTCCCTTCTTTATACGCTAATGCTAACCTTACCCTAAATGCTTCCAGCCGCGGCCGAGAAGCAGACCCCCATCGACGAAGAGCGTAAACCCTGCTCAATGACTCAAGCTGCTCAGTTTTGAGTAAGGCAAGGAAATATCAAGCAGCAGACTTCCTGATCAGCTCAGAGAGCTTTTCTGCTGCCTCTCTCATCTTTGCTATGTTCACAGTGCTGGCATCCACATATCGTAGCGCTTTTGTTTCGCAGAACTTGACGCATGTCGGGTCGCCATCACAGAGATCGCACTTAATCACCTTCCTGGCAACAGGATCGAACTTCATAGTGCCAAAGGGACAAGCCGCCACGCAAAACTTGCACCCGATACAAAGGTCATAATTTATAGTCACCCTCCCTATGTCTTCATCTCTAGCCAGAGCTACTACCGGACACACGGCCATACAGGGTGCCGACTCACACTGCTGGCACAGCATTGGGGTATCAACGCAAATAGATTCCCATCTGATGACGGTGATCCTTGCCTTGGTAGGGTTTACCGCCCCGTTCTTCTTGGCCGAGCAGACTACCTCACATAGCCTACAGCCAGTACACTTAGAGTGGTCCACAATCAGCATCTTCATCATGGCTTGCTGCCTCCTATCAAACTGCCGGCGTGGCTAAATTACGTGGGAAGGCTCATTATCCAAGCCCAACCTTGCCAACGTCTCTGCCATGGGCACCCCATCCTTATCCCAGCCATGTGCCTCATAGTACTCGTCTAGCAACTGGTTAAACTTCTCCCTGTCTATGGTCTTATCCTTGAAGCCGGGAATACCAGCAGGGGTCGGCTCTACAAAGTAACGCTCAGGCAGGGTATCGTCTTCCCTCGACCCCCCTTCTCGATTATTAAACATCCTTTCCAGAGTATAGATTCTTTCCCCTATCTCCATCATCTCTGACACTGACAGATCAAGGCCTGTGATGTAGTGAGTCAGCTTGCAATAGTCATCGTAACCGAAAATGGAGGGACTCATGAGAAGAGGCTGGAACTTACACGTCCCCAGGGCGTCTGAAATAGCGTATATAAGCTCATGCCACCAGACCAGCTTAGCACTCCCTTCATAGGAGACCATGTCAGGCGTGGGGAAGCCGAACAACTTGTCCCTGGTCTCTGGGGGCAACAGGTGAGCATCCACACCAGGGCGACTTCTCAGGTGATCAGCGCCCCTGGTAGATGTAGCTATGCCCAATGCATGGCTAGGAGTAGGCCTCTCATCCGTGTGTAGACAACTCATGCCCTTTATGTGGAGGTTGTAGTAGCGTGATTCCTCCCCTAGCTTCTCTATAGCTCTAAGGGGCCCATCAGCCAATATGTCTCCCAGTACTCCCTCCCTTTTGGCAATCCTGCGCACCATTTCGTACATCGCTTCCTCGTTGCCCCACTCCAGCCTCAGACCTTCGGTAACCTTGTCATCGATGATCCCTTTCTCATAGAGCTCCATTGCCCAAGAGACCATGCTGCCAAACTCCAGGGAGTCGATACCATACTTATTGACCAGGTAGTTGCCAACGAGGGCAGCTTCCATTCTTATGCAATCAACCTCTGCGGTCAGGGCAGACAGCGTACTCCATTCTGGACCTTCAACGTAGCTACCCTTGCCAGGCCCTTCCGGTACCACGTATCTATGGCGACAGTGGATCGGACAACCGAAGCAGGCAGCCATCCCTATCGAGTATTTGCCCAGGTTCTCAGCATACAAAACCTCGCCGTTGGGAACCTTATTGAGCTGGAAGTTTCTGTTCCTTATCCGGCCCACCAAGTCCGATGAGCTGTGGAACATTGGGGTGCCCCATTTGGAGAATTCTTTAAACACCGAGTTATCCCTTATTAGCCCCATAAGATAATCAAGATACCCCAGAGCCTCCTCGCTATACGTGATGGCCAAACCCTGAGTACCTCTGACGGCAATGGCTTTCAGTTTCTTCGAGCCCATGACACAGCCCAACCCCGTTCGGCCCCCGCTGTTCTTAATCCCGCCGAGGATGATGGCGAACCTGACCAGGTTTTCTCCCGCCTCGCCGATACACATTACCTTTATGTCTTCGTCTCCATGCTCTGTTCTGATAATGGCAGGGGTTTCACTGGTGTCCTTCCCCCAGAGGTGAGCGGCATCTCGAATCTGGATCTCCCCATCATGTATCCAGAGATAAACGGGCTTTTCGGCCTTCCCCTTGATCACCAGATGATCGAATCCAGCAAACCTGAGCTCAGGAGCGAAAAAGCCTCCCATATTACTGTTGCCTATAAAGCCTGTTAGCGGAGACTTAGCCGCCAGATCACATCTTCCACTGGATGGAGCCAGGGTGCCTACGAGTAGACCTGCGCTGACTGCCAGCACGTTTTCGGGACCCAACGGATCGATGCCAGGTGAAATATGATTGTATAGCAGATACATATCTATGCCTCTGCCACCGAGATACATTTCCCGCATCTTATGCGGAATCAGCTCTTTTCTAACCTCTCCTGTTGACAGATCAATGTAGGCTATCTTCCGTTCTTGCATTCTACCCTCCTACGTTCTTGAGCCTCCTGGAGATTTCGGGACGACCCGGAGTTCGTCACCTACGATTCTTACACATCAGACCATAATATAGCACATCATAATGCATAACGCCCGATGCCATACGCTTCCTGCAATAATACAATAGGGTGTATCACCTGAGCCCCGGTACCCGCTTCTATTTGCAACTTACATGCCCCGCAGCTTGTTGCCACTTTGCCTGTCCGGGCCAGCAGATCGCTCTCCTGGAACAATCTGGCGCCGATCTCCATAGATAGACCGGAATGCGCCTTCTTATAGCCATGGTATCCAGCCATCCCACAGCAAGTGGTGTTAACTTTCTCTATCGACAACCCCGGTATCAGGCACAGCAGTTCAAGGGAGTCTCCCACCATGTCCTGGACCTTCAAGTGGCAGGGGGCATGGTAGAATATCGATTCGGAAATCTCAGCCAGGTCCGTATTCAAGGCGCCCTGCCTATGCAGCAACACCAAGTACTCGTCCACATAATGTAAGTGCTCCGAGACCAGCTTCGCCTCATCGCTGTTATATAAATTCAGATATTCTCGCTTTATCATCAAGCTGCAACTGGGGCAGGTGGTAATGATGTCATACCCCTCTGCCGCCACTGCAGCCAGAGATTCGATGTTATACGTTGCATTCTTGCGAGCACCGCTCATATTTTTACTGGCAATCATTGGCATGCCACAGCACTTCTGGTCAGGAACCACAACCTCAAATCCATTTCTCTCCAAGACATTGACTAAAGCCTTGGCCACCCCAGGATCGTAGTGATTGGCAAAACACCCGACATAATAGGCTACCTTCCTGCCAGGGCTTGCTTCCCCGTTTCCACCATCCCTCTTTGCGAACCACCCCTTGAAGGTCTCGCGGCGAAAGCTGGGCAGTCTCCTCTTTCTGTCCAGGCCTAAAGCCTCCTCGATTATCGTCTTGCCCGGCTCGATGTTCGTGACGACATTGGAAACAGGGGAGGCCATGCTCCCGGCTCTGGCAAGCAATTCGGGATTCCCAAGCACGCGGTCACGGAGGGTTCGTCCATGCTTGGCAGCATGATCGGCCTGAGCCATCCACATCAACTTCGGGATATCAATGTCTAAAGGACATTCAACACGACATGCCTCACAGTGAAGGCATGTATCCATCGATCGATTCTCGCCTAAAAGGAACATGAACAGGTAGTCTTCGGGGCTCCAGATAGCGCCGTTCTGGCTCATAAAGCGACTAATGGGGCACTGCTTAATACATGCCTTGCAACCAATACAGAGAAGTAGCTCTCTGAAGCTGCTCCCTAAGATTCTGCTTCTACCGTTATCGAGGAGGATGATGTGCATCGACCTGTCTTCAAGTACCGGGAAACCTGGCAGGCTATCTATATCAACGGGCTCAGCTTGCCTTGGCCTGAGGTTCAGGAGCATGCCTTCCATACCAAATATTCCCATACACCTTGTCTGAAAATCTGCCTCCTCTTTGTCCTTCACTACTTTGTTGAGCCCGATGATAAGTATAACCTGTCCGGCTTGCTCCAGGCTCTTGGATATGTTGGACATGTGCTGTAGGAAGAATATGGAGCCGTCTTCCCCGGAGGCTGCATTTACGCCTAGCACAGCGACGCAATCCTTTACCGTTTTTCCATGGCCAGGCGGCAGACACAGGTCTGTTGAGTTGTTAGAGACCTCGAAATTCATTACGAGGCCCTTCCCTAGCAGATTCGGAAGGTCCCAATAATCCCTTATCCTGCTCTCGAAACAGTCGAACTCGCTATAGTATGGCTCATCAACACGGAAACCACGCCTCTCCAATCTCGGCTTTAGCTCATTCATGACGAGGCTCGACCTATTTACTATTATGTTCTCTGTCCCGCGAGCAACTTCCTTGATATAGTCCGCAGCCTCCTCAGCATCATATGCTGATTTAAATTGTATGCCCGGACACCTTGTTATGTTATCCCTAAATTTTTCCAAGAGCGACCCGTGCTCACGCAGAGAGTACTCGCGGATTTCACTCAAGCGCGATTTGATAGCTTTCAAGTCGGGCTGACTATCTTTACCTATCAGGGTCTCTGAAAACTGACGCCTCTTCCCGCTTGCTGATGGCTCCATAACCCATATAGGTGGAATATCATTCATGTGACCATCCGTGACTCAGTCGGGCCCCTTGTTTCCTCTAATACTTCGGTGACAAGCAGGCGGCTGCTGCCAGGTATCCTAACGGGGGCTTCACATAACAACCAGCGGTGATGGTGACTACGAGGAGCGTGAACGACACCACAGCAACACTGACTGATTTTGTCTTCATTTGTACTAGCCCTCCTTACCTCAGGCGAACAAAAGCCTTTCTCACCCCAGAAAGACTTAAGAAGGATTGGTCTTTGGCAACCCAGCCATCCTGTATATTCTTTTATAATAGGACCTGTAGCTTTGTGCCCCGCGATTGCTCACGGTTTGCCTTTCTCAAAATCATACATTAGGTTCTTAGCTTCACGCTTCAGGTGATTGGCAGTCGTGTGTCGCGTGCGAGTATAGTACTCCGCAGCTCTCTCATTGTCAATAAGTGTTGCATTGGGGCGATATAAGCACCAGGTAACATTAACAAACCATCAGATTGTCAACTGAAATTCTTGACAAAGCAAACCTAACCAACTAAAGTGTCTGCGCGTGTTGTAATCATAGGCCTCTGAATCGAAGTATAGTTAAAAATTGAAGAGAGAAAGAAACAGCGAGTCATATAAAAGTGGGCATTTGAGTCTAAGTGGATGAGCCAGCAAAATAAAGAGTGTTTCACCTCGTAAAGCTGAGACCTTACTCAATAAAGGTTAATCAGCGATTATTGGTATCCTGATAAAAATAACTCACCCTTTCTTCTCTCACCAACCTGACTGACCTCTAGACTGCACAATATGATGAAATGTCTGATATAGTAATATTGGATATAAAAAGGGGAGGCCATTGCCTCCCCTTTCGTTACTTACTACTAACCTTACCCTATACGCTTCCAGCCGCGGCCGAGAAGTAGACCCCCATCGACGAAGAGCGTAAACCCTGCTATGTACTCGGCAGCATCCGAGGCCAGGAAGAGAACTGCCCATGCAATATCCTCCGGCTTCCCCAGACGGCCCATCGGTATCCTGTCACCGAAAGAATCGAGGCTGTAGCCTCCGGTCAGTTCCCGCGCACCCGGGGTATCGGTCAATCCGGGAGCAATTGCATTGACATTTATCTTGTATTGGGAAAGCTCCTTGGCCAGGCCCCTGGTGAAGTTGATTACCGCGCCCTTGGATGCATGGTAGTGGGTGCGCCCGGCGGTGATGGGGAACTCCCCTTCGATGGAGGCGGTGTTGACGATCTTCCCCCCTTTACCCTGCTTTACCATCTGTCTGGCCACCGCCTGTGCGCAGAGAAATTGTCCCTTGATGTTGGTATCCTGCACCCGGTCCCATTCCTCTTCGGTTATATCGAGGAAAAGACTGTACGGAAAGAAGCCGGCATTGTTCACCAGGATATCTATCTTGCCGAACTTATCTACGGTCGCATCGACCACCTTCTGGACATCAGTGGCCTTGCCGACATCGGCGGTAACCGCCAGGCCCTTCCTACCCGTTGCCTCGATGTCCTTGACTACCTTGTCTATTTCGGCCTTGGTGCGGCTGGTGACCACCACGTCGGCGCCCGCATCGGCAAACCCCAGTGCGATGGCCGGGCCAATGCCCCTGCCGCCACCGGTAACGATGGCTACCTTCCCGGTGAAGTCCAGCAACTCCTGTATCTTGCTCAGGCCCATTATAAAAACCTCCTTTTTAAACCCTTTCTTTAGTTAGCCTGCTTGGCTCAATCGAGTCCAAGCAACCACCAGTTAACGGAATAACTTACTGTATTGGATGAGAATGCTGAAATAGTCTCAATCAACCCCCTAATCCCCCAATCTTGGGGGACTTTTTAAAGCTACCCCGATACATCGGGGAGACCCCCAGCCCCGATTATATCGGGGCACCTCTTTTTCAGCGGTCTCTGGGTTTATAGTCCCTGTTCTTTGTATTCCCTCGACATCTTTATATAGATCTCTACGCTCTGCCTGGTGATAGCGATCCTATCCTCTGACACCTCACCTTTGGCTTTGGCGGGCACGCCGACCACGAAGGTGCGGTCGGGTACCTTCATCCCCGGTGTTACCAGCGCGCCGGCACCGACTACGCAGAAATCTCCTATCTCGGCATACTCCGATAGGGTGGCGTGGTTGCCGATTAGCGTGGTGTCCCCGATGCGGCTGCAGTGGACTACGACGTTATGCCCGATGTGTACGTTATCGCCGATAGACATCGGAGTTCCGGTGTGCACAAGGCCGTTGTCCTCGATCTGGGTGTTCTTGCCGATAACTATCGGGGCGTGGTCTCCCCGGATCACTGTCCCCGGCCAGACACTGGAGTTCTCGCCTATCTCCACATCCCCGACTACATAGGCCGCTTCACTTATAAATGCTGTCTGGTGTATCTTCGGTGTCTTACCGTTAAAGGTCCTTATCATGTTAAAAGCTCTGGATTTAGAGTCCGTGCTCTTTGTATTCTTTGGCCAGCACTATGTTAAAGAGCAACGCTAGACTAATTATGTCAGTCCTCTCCTGAGGAACCTCGCCCTTGATCCTGGCGGGCACGCCGATGGCGAATGTCCTCTCCGGGATCTTCATGCCCATATTGACCAGCGCGTTGGCGCCCACAATGCAATAGCTACCTATCTCCGCATTGTCCAGCAGTGTGGCGTTGTTTCCCACGAGCACGTTGTCGCCTATACGGGCGCAGTGCACTACCACATTGTGCCCGATGAGCACATTTTCGCCTATGGTCATCGGCACGCCGCTGTGCACCGTGCAGTTGTCCTCGATCTGGGTGTTTTTCCCTATTGTTATTTTTGCGCTATCGCCCCTTATAACCGTCCCCGGCCATATGCCCGAGCCTTCGCCTATCTCCACATCTCCCACTATGTATGCTTCTTTGCTGACAAACGCCGTCTCATGTATCTTGGGAGTATTTCCCCTGAAGGATTTTATCACTATCACCCCCTTGACTGGGCCACAGTATAGCATAGCGTAATAGTCAGCGATGTTCAAGTGAGGGTCAGGTGATCTCGTTCAGATAGATAGTTGATACCCGGTATCGTGGGTTTCGTTTCACTCATCATTGCGAGCCCCAAGTTAGGCCGAATTGTCCCCCGAGGTCGACAGGTCGGCCGACACTTCGGCCTATATCGGGGTCGGGGCACGGCAATCCCCACATTGGCATACTAACCCGGAGATTGCCACGTCCCCCGATAAATCGGGGTCCTCGCAATGACGGGTAAAAGCTGGTGAACGGTGATATGCCACCAGTGTACTGGACGAGTACGTCAGCTTGTCCCTGACCTCCGTTTGTGTTAAACTTCTACGATTGAGGAGGCAGAATGAAGGGACGCGTCTTTTCTGGAGCCAGGCCGACGGGAAGGCAGCACATCGGCAATTACCTGGGGGCAATTCAGAACTACGTCAAGCTTCAGCAGGATTACGAGTGCATCTATTGCATCGTTGATATCCACGCCCTGACCACCCTGGAGGATACCGATAAGCTCCAGGGGAACATTCGCGAGATGATGCTGGACTGGCTGGCGGCAGGTCTCGATCCCCAGAAGAGCATCCTGTTTGTCCAGTCGCATGTGCCCCAGGTGATGGAGCTTCACACCCTGCTCAGCATGGTCACACCGCTTGGCTGGCTCACCCGTGTGGCTACCTTTAAGGAGAAGGCCAGGATGCAGCCGGAGAACATAAACTATGGGCTGGTGGGCTACCCGGTGCTGATGACCGCAGACATTGTCTTATACAAGGCGCAAACCGTCCCCGTGGGTGAGGACCAGTTGCCACATCTGGAGCTGGCGCGGGAGATCGTGCGCCGCTTTAATTATATCTTCGGACCCACCTTCCCTGAGCCCCAGGCAAAGCTAACCGATGCTCCCATTATCGTGGGGCTGGACGGTGCAAGCAAGATGAGCAAGAGCCTTAACAACGAGATCGAGCTAGCCGCCTCGCCCGAGGAGACGCGGGAGCGGGTGATGGGTGCCTTCACCGACCCCGCCCGCAAATATCGCCGCGACCCGGGGCATCCTCAGGTATGCAATATATATAACCTGCATCGATTTATTACTCGCCCCTTGTATGACACTCAAATTAGGAACATATTCGATGACTGCCAGGGGGCGAAAATAGGTTGCGTTGAGTGCAAGAAATTCCTCGCTGATAATATAAATAAGTATTTTAAGTCCTTCCGCGAGCGGCGCGCTGCGCTTGCCGCAGATCCCCAGTACGTCGAGGAGGTGATTGCAGATGGTGCCCTCCGCGCCCATGCCATCGCCGCCGAGACACTGAGAGAGGTCAAAGAGAGGATGGGGCTTATCTAGGATGACAATGGGCGATTTGCCATTAGGCAGGAGCGGCAGGGGGGCTTATGAGGTGGCAGTTCAGGCGGTGAGGGAGGCGGGAGACATCATTATGGCCCACTTCCACGGCGAGAAGCGCATTTCCTATAAAGAGGGGAGGAGCAACATCGTCACCGATGTCGATGTGCTGGCGGAGGAGAAGATTTCGGCGCTCCTTCAATACGAATACCCCCACTTTAGCATAATGACCGAGGAATCTGCGGACATCGCCGGCGATTCGTCCTATACCTGGATCATCGATCCCATTGACGGCACCCGTAACTATGCCTATGGCATCCCCCACTTCTGCGTAGCCCTCGCCCTGGCGCGGGGAGAGGAGCTTCTTCTGGGTATCAGCTACGACCCGGTGAGGAAGGAGCTATTCAGGGCGGAGAAAGGGCAGGGGGCTTTCTTAAACGATTCCCCCATCGCCGTATCTACCAGAACATCGCTTGGGGAATCCCTCGTCGGCTTCGACATGGGATACGATGCTGAGATAGGGCAGGAGATTCTGGGGGTTGCGAGTGCCCTCTGGCCCGGGGTGGTGAGCGTGAGGGTGATGGGCTCGGCGGCGCTGGGGTTGGCCTATACCGCCTGCGGTCGCCTTGATCTGTACATTCACCTTGCCCTATACCCCTGGGACCTGGCGAGCGGCATCCTCCTGGTGAGCGAGGCGGGGGGAGTGGTCACCGAGCTTGACGGGCAGCCGGTCGGCATTCAAAGCAAGAGTGTCATCGCCACCAACAGGAAGATCCATCAGGACTTCATGGGTCGGTCCAGGGGCTAGCCATTAGGTTATGCTTCACGGCTCTAGATCACAGTAGTAAAACGAATCCCTTTTGACCACCTCGCCGATTCTATATGATATCTTTTTCCGGAATATGGGTCCTTCGTATACAAAGGAGTGGAACTCGCCGTTTTCTCCATTGGGATCGACGATGGCCGGCAGTTCAGCCAGGAACTCTCCATCGAACAATCTCCCCACAAATTTTTTATCCAGAGCTTTCGTATCAACACAGGTGACGATAGCCTTGAAGCCAGAATCGATAAACGCTTGTGGGAGATTATCTTTTCCCCAGAGGGGGAAAACGCCTTTCATCCCTACCCTTGCCAGGTTCTCCTCGCGGTATTTCCTGATGTCTTCCAGGAATATATCGCCAAACACCACGGCATTAACGCCCGATTGCTGAAACTGGAGTAGCACCTCTTTCATTTGAGATTCATATTCCTCGTAGGAGCCATTTTTAGATATTAACACCTTGGAGATGGGCAGACCTATGGCGCCGGCTTGCTGTTCCAGTAAGGCTTCCCGCACGCCGTGCATGCTGATGCGGTGATAGTCCTCGGTTACCGTGGTAAGCAGACCCACGATTTCATATCGCTGGTCCTGGCTGATCGCGTGGAGGGCCAGCGCGCTGTCCTTGCCCCCGCTCCATGAGAGCAGTACTTTTTCGCGCATCATCGTGGTGAAAGGGCGAAAGAGGAGATATCCAGAAACCGGTATCCCTCCCTTAACACCTTCTCGCTATCGATTATATCTATCCGCCGCTTGAAGATGGGGCCGTTGGTGACAAGGGTATGGTACTCCCCCATCTCCCCGCAGGGGTGGAAATCTTTACTCTGAAGCTCTTGTATAAAACCCTCATCCATCTTCCGGCCGAGCCACTCTTCGCCGAAGAGCTCCGCCTTGGCACACACCACGATCGCCTCGAAGCCGGCGTCGATAAACTCGGTGAGGAGCCCTTGCGGCGTACCGCCCCCCAGCGGCGATATGGGCCTCACCTCAAGCTCAGCCGAGACCCGCTCTATCCAGTCCCTATGCTCCTCGATGCCGGCGTCGATGTCTCCGAATACCACTGCGCTTACCCCGTGCTGCTTCAGATCCACTACCGCCCGCTTGAACTCATCCTCGTATGTCTCCCACGTGGTTTTCCGCTGCACGATGGGTATCTCAAGGGCCTCGGCCTGGGCCGCTATCAACCTTGGGTCAAGGCCATGGGACATGCTCCTTGAGGCATCGCGGTTGATGAGGTTCAAGAGGCAGTGGATGTGGAGACCGCTCCTGATAGCGCGGAAGAGCGAAAGTGCGCTGTCCTTGCCACCGCTCCACGATACGGCAACCTTTAGCCCTCGGTTCATCACGTGCGGTGGCTTCTGACGAAGCGTCCCATCCGCTCCAGTGCCTCCTCGATCTCCTCCATTGATGTGGCGTAGCAGCAGCGGACGTAGCCCTCGCCGCACTCGCCGAAGGCATCGCCGGGGACCACGGCCACATGCCCCTCGAGAAGCAGCCTCTCGGCAAAGTCCTCAGATGAAAGCCCGGTGCCCTTTATCGAGGGGAAGGCGTAGAACGCCCCCCGTGGCTCGAAGCAGGCAAGCCCTATGCTGTTGAATCCTTCGACCATTACTCGGCGGCGCTGGTCATACTCCGCAACCATCTCCTCGACCTGGGGCTCCCCACCGCGGAGCGCCTCGATCGCCGCCTTCTGGGCCATTATCGGGGCGCATAGAATGGTGTACTGGTGAATCTTCATCATAGCCTCGATGATAGCCTCCCGTGCCGCGGCATACCCGATGCGCCAGCCGGTCATGGCATACGCCTTGGAGAAGCCGCCGAGGTGAATGGTGCGCTCCTGCATTCCGGGCAGGGAGGCGAAGCAGGTGTGCTCTACCCCGTAAACCAGTCGCTCGTAGACCTCATCTGAGATCACTATAAGGTCGTGTCGCTGGGCAACATCTGCCACCTTTTTTAGTCCGGCGCGGTCCATCACCCCGCCGGTGGGGTTGCTGGGGTAGCCCAGCATGAGTGCCTTGGTTCTGGGGGTAACCCGCTTCTCGATATCGTCCGCGCTTACCTTGAACTCGTTCTCGACATAGGTGGGAACCGGGACGAACCTCCCCCCGGCCAGCATGGCGCAGGGCATGTAGGATACATAGCTCGGCTGGTGGCCGATAACCTCATCCCCGGGGTCGATGACAGCACGCATCGCCAGGTCAAGCCCCTCGCTGACGCCCACGGTGATTAGTATCTCCTTTTGGGGGTCGTAGACCAGCCCGTAGCGGCCATTTAGATAGCGGGCGATCTCCTCCCGCAGCTCCAGCAGACCGTAGTTAGAGGTGTAGGAGGTATATCCCTGCTCCAGTGAGTATATCCCCGACTCGCGGATGTGCCAGGGGGTGACGAAGTCAGGCTCGCCGACGCCCAGGGAGATGACCCCCTCCAGCGAGGCCAGGATGTCGAAGAACCTCCTGATCCCCGATGGCGATATGTCCCTCACCCTTTTGGAGATCACATTTCGCTTTTTCATTTTTTGCCCTTTCACACTGTAAGGCAATCATCATGCAATTTTAGGATTTACCGTCTATTCAGTAGCACCCATCGTAATATTGCTAAGGCATGATGGGCACGCGCTTCAGCCGCTCCTCACCTTCCAGCACCTCGCCGTCCTCCTTATAGCGCTTGAGCAGGAAATGGGTCACCGTACCCTGTACCCCTTCAAGGGGGGCGAGTTTCTGGGTGACGAAGGAAGCGACCTCCTGCATTGTCTTACCTGCTACCAGCACGGCGAGGTCATAAGTGCCTGACATCAGGTATACCGAGCGCGCCTCGGGGAATCGATAGATCCGCTCGGCGATGGCGTCGAACCCGACATCGCGCTGGGGTACCAGCCTCACCTCAACCAGGGCTACCACCTGCCCCTCGCCCAGCCTATCCCAGTTGACTATCGCCTTGTATTTAATGATGGTGTGGTCGCGCTCTGCCTGCTTGATCGCCGCTTTCACTTTAGCGAGGGGGATACCGGTCATGGTGGCGATACGCTGGGGGCTCTTGCGAGCGTCCTCTTCCAGGATTTGAAAGATCTCATTCATATTATCCTCCCTCTTGCGTTTTATTCGCTCTTTCTCAAACGATTTCTCTAAAGGAGATTGCTGAAATAGTCTCAATCAACCCCCAAATCCCCCAATCTTGGGGGACTTATTAAAGCTGCCCCGATACATCGGGGAGACCCCCGGCCCCGATTATATCGGGGCACCTCTTTTTCAGCAGTCTCTTATAGTACGTAAAACTGATCATGATGGCATGATATAGCTCAGCTTCTGGCTCAGTGCCGCCGGCTTGAATCCGAAGTGGCGCTCCACCGAATCAAGGTCGGTGGTATTGTCCAGGTCCATTTGTTTAAGCTCTACTGAGGTTATCGGCGGGTTGCTCATGGCTCTTTCCATCGCCGGCACCACCAGTCGCATCAAGGTGATGGGGATGTTAACCCTGACACGCCGGGCGCCCAGGGCATGAATAACAGCATCCAGCATCTCCCGGTAGGTGAGGTGCTCCGGCCCACCTATATCATAGGTTTTTCCGTTCTCACAGCCCTTACCTCTATCATGTAGTGCCCCAATTATGCAGGATACCACATCCTCCACCCAGATAGGCTGGAAGCGAGTCTTCCCCCCGCCGGGTAGGGGAGCGATCAAGGGCAACATGTTGAGCGACCGTATCATGCTGTCAACGAAGCTGTAGCCGTAGCCCTGGCCAAAGATGACCGATGGCCTGAAGATGGTATAGTCCAGGTTGCTGCTTCGCAGTGCCTCCTCCCCCTGCCACTTGGAATAGGTATAGCGGTACCCGGGATCAGGACTGGCACCCAGGGCACTTACATGGATGAACCGCTTAACGCCTGAGGCCAGGGCAGCCTCTACCATATTCCCTGTTCCCTGAGCGTTAACCCCGTGGAAAGTGGCCGCTTTACTCTCCCTGATTATCGCCACCAGGTGGATGACGGTGTCCGCGCCCTGCATTGCCTCTCTCAGGCTTTGAGGCCGGGTCACATCTCCCGGTGCCAGCTCTACCCCCTGCTCCCGCAGCGCCTGCGCCCTGGACTTTTCGGGATTTCTCACCAGGCATTTTATCTTCCCATGGCCTTTTTCGCCACTTGCCAGCCTGGGGATGAGGTAGCTGCCCACAAAGCCGGTTCCACCGCTAACCAGGATCATCGTCCACATCCCTTTTGCGCCAGGACGCCGAAGGTAGTGAAGTATCTGCCACGGTAGTTACACCTCTGGGGGTCATGGAGCACCAGGCCTGGCCGGTAGTCATAGCCATTCACCAGGGCAAGGCCAGCCTGCCTGATGGTGTTTACGAATATCTCCTCGATGTCATGGATGCTGTAGGCAGCGCCGATGCCATCGTATATCGTCCCCAGACTCCAGTTATCCGTCTTCTGACGCCGCGGCTCATAGGCGTCCGAGGTAATGTATAGATATCCGCCCTCCTTGAGCACCCGCCCCATCTCGGCAAGGGCTGTACGGGTTAGTGCGATGAAATCCAGGTACGGAATGGGCTTCCAATTTGGGGTTACATCCAGATGCTCGATGGTAGAAATACAGGTTACCAGGTCGAATTTTTCATTCTTATATGGCATCTGTAGCATGGTGCCGCAGTGGACGGCGACGCTGTTTTCTCGGCAGCTTCTTCTGAAGCCCTCCTTATCCGGCGCCATCGGCTGGGGGTAGTCGATGGTGGCGACCGATGCCCCTTTTTTCGCTAGAAAGAGGCAGAAGGTGCTATCCCCCGGTCCCACATCGAGCACCTGAAGCCCGCCGAAGTCGCCGATGAAGCTCACTAGCTTGCCATATTCCCATGCCTTGAGCCCATCGATGGCGCTATCGGAAAGGCGGTTTTTCAGATATGAGTCAAAAGCCGTTATCTCGCTGGTCTCCCTGGCAAGCAGTGCCAGCTCCCTCTTATCGATGAAGGTATTCACTAAACCTCGCATAGCGACCACGAATCCTCCCGCTCATCATAGTAAATATCGAACCGCTTCTCACCTTTTTCGCCCTTTTCGCCCGTAGCTCGCACTATGAAGTGTTTTTGTCGCGGTTCAAGCCATTCTTTTTCTATTTCATTCACTTCATACTGCTTACCCCGCCAAACGAACGAAGCGGGGCGGTCGGCATAGCTGCGCCCGGAGTAGCAGGTGACCTGGATTGGTCGGTGAGCATCTATTTCAAACATAAAATTGCCACCGGAAGAGATCTCGTACTATCTCCTGGTTAAATCAGGGAAAGCGTTCTTCAGCGGAGAGGTGCTTGTTGAAACTGGCGCTGTCGCTGGCGGCATCCAATCTCCGGCCTTAGAAACGCTTTTCATGGAACTGCCGTGCGGCTGGCTCATTCGAAAGATATGCTCAAGGAGTAATTGCCGCTTCCTGCCTCCTGCTCTACCCTAACAAACCAGTATCCAGTCGTTGAATTATTATAGGAGATAGTATCCGGTTGATAACCGGCCTTGGTGGAACTGGCCCGGGTTGTCCCGTAAGGGTCCTCAAGGTAGAGATCGAAGTTGGCACCAAATGATGGTGTCATGGAAACATTGATGGTGCCGGGTGCAGTAATAAGGAAGGTATAGTAGTCCCAACTGTCAACAATAGCCTCATCGAGGTAACCGGTTCCGGTAGCAGGAAGGGCGATGCTGGCAGCGGTCTCTGGGGTGTTACCGGCATCGCCTCCTGTGTTCATATCGTTCTGGAATATAGGGTTAAATGATATGCTAAGGGAGTAGTTGCCGCTTCCCGCCTCCTGGTCTACCCCTACAAACCAGTATTCAGTTTCCGCCACCTGGTAAGAGATCGACTCCTTTTCATAGCCGGACCTGTTGGAGCTGGCCACGGTGGTACCAGTAGGGTTCTTCAGGCACAGGTTGAAGTTAGCACCAAATGATGGTGTCATGGAGACATTTATGGTGCCCGGCGCGGAGATATTGAAGGTATAGTAGTCCTGATTGTCCCCGGGGACTTCATTGAGGTAACCGGTGCCACTGGCGGTAAGAGAAATTCTAGCGGCAGTCTCCATGTTGTTACCGGCGTCTCCGCCGGTATTCATATCATTGTAAGCGATGGTGGGGACTGGTGTCGGCGTGGGTGTTGGACTCGGTTCCTGGGAGCAGGCGAATGCGGACACCAGCAGGGTGCCCAGGAGCAATGATAAGACAACCTTTGTGATCCTCATTATGTACCTCCTTTGCTTTGGCTTTGCCGATTATGAACTGGATTTTTACTGTACATCACGCCCTTTGTAATTTGGTGTCCCCCGCTCGCCGCAGCGAGTCGCCTGCTCGTAGGGCATAGCAACTGACTTTCCCTTTTTATCCTAGTCTTGTGAGCACGACGTGCCACATGTGCACCCTCAGCACCGGTTCCTGATGCAAACCTCCCCCTCCGGTTCGCTGTTCACCCACCAGTCGCACCTGCTATCGATGCCGGGGACGCTATCCATATATTTGGGAACAAGCTGTGTCCACAGAATATCTCCTGGCCGGCCGTCAGAGGTAGGCCACTTTCTTGTATTATTGTGATAATCACTGACGGCGTCCTGAATGGCATCGTTTGCTTGCTGGCACGACAGCACCACTGTTGGCGGCGGTGTCGGCGATGCTGTTGGTGTGGGTCCCGCTGCTGAACCTTCATAACGGATAAACCCCACAAGCAACAGGACGCCGAGAAGAAGTATGGAGAAGTGCCCGATAATTGGCCAGTATTTCCATTCCATTACTTTCCCTCCTCTCCGGTGTCAAGGATGAAAATGGCAGTAACCACCAGGAATATCACCAGATATAACCACATGGATACTTATCCCCCTTTCAAATTTCCAGCCACCGCACCCCCTTTTTCAAGCTGCGGCCGCCGCTCCCACCACCCGGTTGCCTGTTCGTAGGCGAAGCCGATGCGGAGGAGCATCTCCTCGCTGAAGGGCTTGCCCAGAATCTGCATCCCAACCGGCAGCCCATCGCAGAAGCCGGCGGGGACGGAAAGGCCGGGTATGCCGGCGATGTTTATGGGCAGGGTACAGACATCGCTCAGGTACATCTGGAGCGGGTCATCCACCTTCTCCCCGATCTTGAAGGGCACCGTGGGCGAGGTGGGGGTTATCAGCGCATCGTAGCGCTCAAAGGCCTGCTCGAACTCCCGCCTGATCAGGGTGCGCACCTTTTGCGCCTTTAGGTAGTAGGCATCGTAGTAGCCGGCGGAGAGGGCATAGGTGCCCAGTATGATGCGCCGTTTCACCTCGGGGCCAAAGCCATAGCCCCTTGTCTTCTCCATATCATCCCACATGCTCTCGCCGTCATATGAGAATCCGTACTTCACCCCATCGTAGCGGGCGAGGTTGGCCATCGCCTCCGAGGGGGCGATAATGTAGTAAGCGGCCAGGCCGTATTTGGTATGGGGCAGCGACACCTCCCAATCCACCGTTGCCCCCAGCTCCTCCAGCGCGGCGATGGCGGTGCGCATTGCCTCCTCCACCCCCCTTTGCATCCCCTCAAGGAAGTACTCCCTGGGGACGCCCAGATTAAGCCCCTTGAGATCGGGTATGAGAGCTCTCGTGTAGTCAGGGACGGGATAGTTTGCCGAGGTCGAATCCCTGGGGTCGTACCCGGCGATAGCATTCATCACCAGCGCCGAGTCGGTAACATCCCTGGTAAGCGGTCCTATCTGGTCCAGGGAGCTGGCGAAGGCCACCAGGCCGTATCTGGAGACCCGGCCGTAGGTGGGCTTTAGGCCCACCACGTTGCAGAATCCGGCTGGCTGGCGAATGCTTCCCCCGGTATCGGAGCCTATGGCGTAGACCGCCTCACCGGTGGCTACCGCTACCGCCGGCCCCCCGCTCGAGCCACCGGGGACCCGCTCCAGGTCCCACGGGTTACAGGTGGGGAAGAACGCAGAGTGCTCGTTGGATGAGCCCATGGCGAACTCGTCCATATTTCCCTTGCCCACCATCACCATGCCGGCATCCCTCAGCTTCTCAACCACCGTGGCGTCATAAGGGGGGACGAAATTCTCCAGCATCCTCGATGAGCAGGTGGTGACGACTGCCTTGGTGCACATATTATCCTTGATGAGCACCGGGACACCGGTCAGGGGGGTTAGCTCCCCCCTCTTGATTCGCTCATCTGCCTGCGCTGCCTGGTGAAGCGCCTCGTCCTCGGTCACGGTAACGAAGGCATGAACCCTTTTTTCCACCCGGGCTATGCGCTCCAGCACTGCCCTGGTTAGCTCCAGAGAGGAGAGCTCTCTTTTCTTGAGAAGCTGGTGAGCCTGGTGAATGGTAAGGTCGTAGCGGTTCAAGTTACTCCCCTTTTTTCGACCTGCGCGATAGTCAACTCCTCTATTACCTGCTGATTTTTGTGATCGCGGTTCTCATTGCTCCAGCACTGCCTTCACCCTGAAGTAACCCTCCTCCTGATGAGGGGCGTTGGCGAGAATATCGCTCTGGGGGAGTGAGGGTGCTACCTCGTCCTCCCCAACCACGTTCTCCAGCGGGATGGGGTATGCTGTAGGGGGGACATCGCTGGTATCGACCTGCTGCATAACCTCGAAGTTCTCCAGGATATGGGAAAGCTGCTCCTGGAATCTCTCCATCTCCTCCTCGGAGAGGCTCAACCGGCAAAGGGTGGCAAGGCGCAATACCTCTTCACGACTTAGCTTCATTTTCCCCACTCAATTAGCTGCAGTGTAGCTGATTATAGCACCTAACCATTGGAATGAGCAACACCTGTGCTGGAGAAGGGGGAATTGGTGATTAGTAGATTGGGGATAGTTGATGGCCGTTGGTTTCTTCTATGTTGTCATGCTGAACTTGTTTCAGCATCCCCGTATTAACCTTGAGATTCCGAAACAGGTTCTGAATGACATGGAACGTAGCTCTATTTTTGTGGCAATGACAGTTCCAATAGGAAGATGGTGACGGGTCGCCGGTGAGCCTCAGCGGTATCAGCATTGTCAGCTATTCCCCAAAAGGGTTATAATGGGCGGGATGAGGCCCAGGAAGAGGGCAGAACAGATATCCGCATTGAGGGAAGGGGGATAGTCGATGCCGCAATATACCACTGAGCAGATGCGCAACGTGGTGCTGCTTTCCCACTCGGGTGCTGGCAAGACCTCGCTCTCCGAGGCGATGCTCTATAGCTCAGGGGCGATCACCCGCTTGGGCAGGGTGGAACAGGGGAACACTACCTCGGACTACGACCCTGATGAGGTCAAGCGCAAGATTAGCATCTACCTCTCACTAATTCCCTGCCAGTGGCAGGGGCTCAAGGTGAATCTCTTTGACACCCCGGGCTACGCCGACTTCGTGGGCGAGGTCAGGGCTGCGGTGCGCGTTGCCGATGGGGCGGTCATCGTGGTATGTGCCTCATCCGGCGTGGAGGTGGGGACCGAGCTGGTCTGGGGCTATGCCGAGGAGCGAAACATCCCCCGTCTGGTATTTATTAACAAGATCGATAGGGAGAATGCCGACTTCCTCAAGGTTTTAGAGGGGATTCAGGGGAGTTTGGGGAAGCAGTGTCTACCCATACAGCTCCCCATCGGTGCTCAGGAGAATTTCGAGGGGGTGGTCGACCTCGTTACCATGAAGGCTTATTTGAAGGATAAGGAGGGGGAGATCCCCGATTCCCTGAAGAGTGAGGCTGAAGAATTTCGTGAGAAGCTGGTAGAGACGGTGGCGGAAACAGACGATAACCTTATTACCAAATACCTGGAGGGCGAGGCGCTGACCGAGGAGGAGATCCGCCAGGGTCTGCGCGTGGCCACCCTTGGTGGGCAGGTAGTACCGGTTCTGGTGGGCGCGGCGCAGGAGAACATGGGCACTACCGGGCTTTTGGATGCCATTTGCCATTACCTGCCCTCCCCCAAAGATAGAGGGCAAATCTCGGCGACAGACCCCAAGTCAAAGCAGGAAGAAACCATCGACCCCGATGCAACCGCTCCCCTGTCTGCGCTGGTATTCAAGACCAGCGCAGACCCCTATGTAGGCAAGCTTACCTGCTTCAGGGTCTACTCCGGCACCCTCTACAGCGACTCCACCGTCTGGAATGCCACCAGGGATTGCCAGGAGCGCATCGGGCAGATCTTTATGCTTCGGGGTAAGGCTCAGGAGCCGGTGCCTCACCTGGTGGCGGGGGATGTCGGGGCGGTAGCCAAGTTGGCGGAGACCAGCACCGGTGATACCCTATCCGGGAAAGACCATCCCCTGATCCTGCCCGCTATTGAATTTCCCCTACCCTCCATGAGCGTGGCGGTACACCCCAAGACCAAGGAAGACCTGGATAAGCTGGGTTCATCACTCTCCAGGATCGCTGAAGAGGACCCCTCCCTGCGGGTTCGACGTGAGGCAGATACCTCGGAGACCATCCTCTCCGGCATGGGCGAGACCCACCTGGAGGTGGTAGCGGATAAGATGCAGCGCAAGTTCGGGGTATCGGTCAGGATAGAGACCCCCAGGGTTCCCTACAAAGAAACAGTCACCAGTTCGACAAGGGCGGAATACAAGCATAAGAAGCAAACGGGCGGGCATGGTCAGTATGCGCATGTCTTCTTGGAGGTGGAGCCACTGCCCCGGGGAGCGGGCTATGAGTTCAGCAACCGCATCGTGGGCGGGGCGGTGCCCAAGAACTACATCCCAGCCGTGGGGAAGGGGGTTTCTGAGGGACTTCAGGAGGGAGTGCTGGCGAGATATCCTGTGGTTGACATAAAAGTAACGCTCTACGATGGTAGTTATCACGCCGTCGATTCCTCGGATATGGCCTTCAAGATCGCTGGTTCCCACGCCGTGAGGAAGGGTCTTTCTGATGGGCAGCCGGTTTTACTTGAGCCAATAGTGAACATGAAAATCACCGTGCCCGAGAGCTACATTGGCGATATTATCGGTGATCTCAACAGCAAGCGGGGCAAGGTAATGGGCATGAACCCGCAGGGTGGGTGGAACGTGGTTGAGGCTCAGGCGCCCCTCCCTGAGGTTCAGCGCTATGCCATTGACCTGCGCTCCATGACCCAGGGTCGGGGCAGCTTCCAGATGGAGTTCAGCCACTATGAGGAGGTGCCGGCTCACCTCAACCAGCGCGTCATCGCCGAGCGGGAGAAGGAGAAGGAGAAGGAGAAGGAGTAACCGGGGGTTTGCAACCACCGTCAGTGGATATTTTTATTATTTGCGTGAGTGACGTTACAGGATAGCTATTATAAAGGGCGCGATTACTCACATTTGTTAGGTGAAGGGTCTCCGCATAAAGCCTGTAATTACTATACCAGAGGAAGCAGGCCTTGCAGGTGTATCATCTACAACTGTAAAACATTATTTGTATACATATATGAAAGGCTGGATTCACGGTTCATTCGGTCCTCGGGTGACAAATATAAAGCTGATAGAGCAAGATTAAGAGGCTCCGTTTGATTAAATAGAGTCGTAGTTGTGGCTCGGTTTCACTGTGATGGTGGTACATATAATTAAAAACCACCGCCCGACAATTTGCCAGGCGGTGGTTTTTAATTACAACAAATAGTTTTTTTGTTAGCCCAGCAGTTCCTGTACCTTCTTGGTGAAGGCGGGGAGTATCTTCTTGTAGTCGCCGACAACCCCGAAGCGGGCCTCCTTGAATATGTTGGCCTCGGGGTCCTTGTTTATGGCGATGATGTTCTTGGCGCCGGAGCATCCGGCGATGTGCTGGCTGGAGCCGGACAGGGCCACCGCGATATAGAGAGTGGGGCTCACGATCTTCCCGGTGAGCCCGACCTGTAGCGAGGCGGGCACCCAGCCATTATCGCAGGGCGGCCTGGTCGCCCCGATCGCCGCGCCCAGGGCCTTGGCCAGCGGTTCCAGCTCCTGGAAGCCCTCGGCGCTTCCCATGCCACGCCCGCCGGTGACTATCACCTCGGCATCCTCTAGCTTGATCCCCGCAACCTCCTCCTTCACCATATCGACAACCTTTGTCCTGATAATTGATGGGTCGAGCCCTGCCTCGATGGTGCTCACCTCTCCCTTCCTGGCAGCATCCCGCTCCCTGGGGTCCATTGCTTTTGCCCTTACCGCGGCCATTTGGGGCCTGCTATCCTCGCAGATGAAGACTGCCCTTGCATTGCCTCCGTAGACCGGTCGTGTCTGGAGCAGGAGCCTGGAGCCGGGGTCGATTTCGAGAGCCACGCAGTCCATGGAGACGGCGGTATCGAGCCTGAAGGCTAGCCTCGGTGCCAGGTCGCGTCCCATCGGTGTCGTTCCCATGATAAGGATACTTGGCGAAACCTGCTTCACCACCTTTTCCATCACCGCCACGTAGGCGTCGGTCTGATAATCCTTGAGCAGCGGGTCATCAACGGTGTAGACCTTGTCTGTGCCAAAGGCGATTGCCTCTTTGCCCAGGTCGCCCAGGCCACTGCCCATAAGGACCAGGGAAAGCTCCTCGCCCAGTGCGTCGGCAAGCCCGCGGCCACCGCCGAGGAGCTCCAGGGTGATTGCAGCCAGCTTCCCCTCGATGATCTCGCCGCAGACCATTACCCCTTTATAATCAGCCATAAATTAAACCTCCTGTGAAGTCTTTTTACACTTACTCTCTTATTAACCCTTATTCAGGTTGAGGTTTCGTACCACCTTGGCCGGAGGGTCAGCCGACCTGGGCGGCCTCGGTGCATCGAAGTATCTATTCCCCGTTAATTTGGGGATTCAGGGTGAGGATTAAGAGCACCCTGTTCATCATCATATCAGTCTGGTCTCTCTGAGTTTTAGTGCCAGGGCTTCCGCTGCCTCCTCGGGGCTATCTCCCTCTATGATTTCGCACTTTGCTTCCTTGACTGGGATGAAGAGCTGTTGCAGTTTGGCGCGTGCCCCGGAGGCACCGAGCTTTGCTGTATCGGCGCCTATATCCTGTGCATTCCAGGTGGGCACCTCTTTCTTTGCCGCTGCCATAATCCCCTTAAGCTTGGGATAGCGAGGCTCGCCAAGCTCGTTTGACACCGTGACCAGAAGCGGGGTAGAAGCTTCGATTACCTGGTAGCCATCCATGACCACCCGCTCCACCTTTACAGTGCTGTCGACCAGCTCCACTTTCTGTACAGGGGTGATGCTGGGTATCCCCAGGATCTCGGCAATGCCGGAGCCCACCTGACCAGCATCCCAGTCTGCAGCCTGCCGGCCGCAGAAGATAAGGTCATACTCGCCCACCTTTTTAATCGCCATGGCCAGGGCGTAGGCTGTAGAGTGGCTGTCGGTACTTTCGAAGGCGGTGTCCTGGAGCAGGATCAGCTCATCGGCGCCCATGGATAGTGGCTTCTTGATCACGTCCATGACAAAATTTTTGCCCAGGCTGAGCACTGTGATCTTGCCGCCATGGGCATCCTTGATCCGCAGTGCTGCCTCCACTGCCTGCTCGTCGAAGGGGCTAACCACCTGCGAAACACCTGCTGCTGGCACAGCCTGTTTTGCCGCCTCATCGATCTTGAAACTGCCCGGCGGCGCCTCGGGATCGGCTATCTGTTTTACGCAAACGATCATATTGGGCATAGAGTGTCCCCCTTTCTAAGTCTTGTTTTGCGCCTGTTAAATTTATCACGTGGAGAGAGGGGATGTCAAGCGAGTGCGCAGATTGGTTAACTGGTTAATTGGTTTACTGGGTTAGTAGTTTTTGCAGACCTGCTCTGGCTCTTGATGTAAGCGTTCACTGGGGTCACAGCGGATGATCCGACCTGCCCCCAATCACTTACGTAATCCTATGTCATTCCGAACTTGACAACGTAGAAGAAATCAGCAACTCAACTGAATAAACAACGACCATCAGCTATCAACCATCCCTAATCTCCAATCCCCTGAGCCATGACCCGGCAGAACGCCTCCACCAGCTCGGGGTCGAACTGGGTGCCCGATTGGCGTTTGAGCTCCTTACAAGCCTCCTGACGAGAAATAACCTCTCGATAGGGGCGAGAGGTGGTCATGGTGTCATAGGCGTCTACCAAGCTAATTATCCTGGCGGCGAGGGGTATCTCCTCCCCCTTCAGTCCGTCGGGGTAACCGGTGCCGTCATACCACTCGTGGTGGTGCAGGATTACCGGCACCAGCGCTGCCAGCCCCTTGACGTAACCGACGATCCTTGCCCCTTCAGCCGAGTGCTTCTTAATGATGTCCCATTCCTTCGCTGTCAGTGCATCGAGTTTGGTGAGGACTGCATCGGGGATACCCACCTTGCCGACATCGTGGAGGAGGGAGGAAGCATAGAGGTCGGCCAGTTCCTTTTCCGGCAGCCCTATGGCTTTGGCCAGGGTTTGTGCTATATCGGCGACCCTCGCTGAGTGGCCGTATGTATAGGGGTCTCTGGCATCCACAGTAGCAGCCAGGGCGTATACCTGGTCCAGTGTTGCCGTGCTAAGGATATCCGACTTAATTGCAGTCAGGTCAGAGACCAGTGTAGCTCTATATCCACCCTCCCGCTTGGCGTAATAGAGGGCTGAATCGGCGAGGAAAACCAGGGCATCTGCTGTTTCGGCATTCTCGGGGAACTGGGCGATACCGGCGCTGAAGCCAAGGGGGGTTTCGAGGGTAGGGTGGTGTGCTTCGGGATTTTTAAGCCATTTTGCCCTGATGCGGTCGATAACCTGCTTGGCCCGGTTGGCATCGGTTGCGGCCAGGATGATGGCAAACTCATCGCCGCCGTAGCGGAAGGAGGTATCGCTCTTGCGCAGTGTTGAGTGGAGGGTTTGGGCGAAGGATTGCAGGATGCTATCGCCCAGGCTGTGTCCGAACCTGTCGTTGTATTCCTTGAAGCCGTCGAGGTCTAGCATTACCAGCGAGAAGGGGCGGCCGTCTCGCAGTGTGCGGTAGAGTTCAGACTCGAGCGTTTCGTAGAAGTGACGGCGGTTATAGAGGCCGGTCAGCTCATCGGTTAGGGATAGCTCTTTTGTTCTCTGGAGCAGCAGGGCGTTTTCTATGCCCACTGCTATCTCGGTGCCGATTGCTGAGAGCAGGTCCAGCTCATCGGGGCTGAACCGGTGCTCGCGGCGGTCGGCGATTACCAGTGAACCCAGTGGCGTGCCCCTGGACCAGAGGGGTACCGTGACGTATGCCTGCAACCCATCCTTTTTCATTGCGGCTATAACTGTGTCGAGATTAGTCTTTTTGAACACCTTTTCCAGTTCAAGGACGGGCTGATGGCACTCAATCGCCAGCTTGATTTCCTCGTCATCCAGCTTCATGAGTCCGATGCTGCCAATACAATCCTGGGACAAACCGCTGTGTGCCTTGAGGGTGAGCGTACCAACCTGCATGTCTGAGAAGTAGATGTAGCCGACATCGGTATTCATTACATCGAGCGTCGCTTTTAAGCTCTGGTTTAAGAGCTTATCCATGTCGAGGGAACGGCTTGCCGCCTGGGCGACGGTATAGAGAGCGTGCACCCTCCTGGCGTAGCGCTCGACCTCCTGCTCCGCCCGCTTGCGCTCGGTGATGTCGCGGGTAATGCCGCGGAAGCCGGCAGGATCACCGTTGGGGTCAAACCTCAGTGATATGGATGCCTCAACGAACCTCTTGGTTCCATCTTTCCTGATAATCTCCCAATCGAATGCTTTGGCCGGTTGCTCGGTCCGGTATACGTTGTTAAAAATTTTATATAATGCCCTGGCGGTCTCCCTATCCATAAACTCACGGTTATTCATGCCTATCAATTCATCTCTCGGATATCCAAGAATGGTGCATAATGAATCATTGAAAAAGGTTAAGTTTCCAGTAATATCAATCTCGAAATAGCTGTCCTCTATGTTCTCGAGGATCGTTCGATATTTCTCCTCGCTTTCCCGTAATTCCTGCTCCGCCCGCTTGCGCTCGGTGATGTCGCGGGTAATGCCGCGGAAGCCGGCAGGATCACCGTTGGAGTCAAACCTCAGTGATATGGATGCTTCAACGAACCTCTTGGTTCCATCTTTCCTGATAATCTCCCAATCGAATGCTTTGGCCGGTTGCTCGGTCCGGTATACGTTGTAAAAAATTTTATATAATGCCCTGGCGGTCTCCCTATCCATAAACTCACGGTAATTCATACCCATGAATTCATCTCTCGGATATCCAATAATGGCACATAATGAATCGTTGAAAAAGGTTAAGTTTCCAGTAATATCAATCTCGAAATAGCTGTCCTCTATGTTCTCGAGGATCGTTCGATATTTCTCCTCGCTCTCCCGCAGCGTGTCCTCCGCCCACCTGCGCTCGGTTATATCGATGAACAATCCAGTAACGCCGATTACACGATTCCCCTCAAAGACGGGATGGTTGGAAGAACGCACCCAGCGGATTTCACCTGACTTGGTCACAACCCGAAACTCACCTGTCGTGGTATTTCCGGAGAGGGTGTTCATGAAACCCTCTATAGCGGATTGAAAGTCCTCCTGATACATGAAATCGGCGAATGAGTTGCGACTCAACTCGGAAGGAGTGTATCCCAGGACTGATTCAATCACGGGGCTAATATATGTAATTACTCCGCTCGCATCTACTGAGTAGATGACATCGCTTATGTTCTCCACCAGGTCTCGGTACTTTACCTCGCTCTCCCTAAGCGCCTCCTCCGCCTGCATGCGCTCGGTTACGTCACGGACTATGGCAACGAATCCGGTGGGATTTCCCGGCATATCACGCATCACGCCGATGCTTAGATCAGCATCGTATACTCTACCATTTGTGGGAGAGACATTATAAAGCATCCCTTCTGCGCTGGTTTCCCTTTTAAGTACCCTCTCACCTATATCTATGGTCTTATCACGGTCTTTAGTCGATAAAAGACGCAAGCCATCTTGACCAACAAGCTCTTCCCTGCTCAACCCGGACATGGAAAGTAATGCCTGATTCACGTTTACAATTATTCCTTTCAGATCGGTGATGACAACCCCTTCGCTCATGGATTCAAATATAACGCGCAGTTTCTCCTCGCTCTCCCTCAGCTCCTCCTCCCCCCGCTTGCGCTCCTCCTTCGCCTGCTCCAACTCGGCGATTCGCTGGCGCATTTCTGCCAGTTCATTTACAAGGTGTTCTTTGATCTCCGTCTGCTTTTTCATTGGCTTACTTATCATGTCTGCGCTCGATGTCCTTATATCTGTATAGTACCTATCGGCTAACCTTGCTCGCCTCGCTCTTAATTCTTTCTATGTCTTCCGGAGTGAATAATCTCCATCCCCTTCTGTCTTTAATAGCCATATCCTCTATAACTCCCTCCCTGAGCCAGCGGAAGAAGGTAGCTTGGCTTATGCCCGCCAGCTTGCAGGCTTCTAAAGTCCGGAAGTAAGTTTGACCGTTAATCATTGTTGGCATGTCTAGTACCCTTAACCTATGTTAAGATAGCTTATTTGTTTCCAAAAAAAACTTCTTACGGGAAAGGCTGTGACTAACTCATTCTCCTGCAGCCTGGCTATCCTGGCTTTACAGCCTTAGATCCGTGGCTTTGCGTTACCACCTTTCGTCGGTTTTGTTATTATCGAAAATTTTCAAACAGCGTTTTGTCTGTCTGCTCTACTATATAATATTATAGCAAAATTGTTATTTATACCATAGGTTTATGTTTTTGTCAAGTGATTATAGCCGACGGTACTCTTGCGTACAGGTTGGCATAACATGAGGGCAAATGTTATACTCGTGTTAAGGTCAGGGGTATATGACTGTAGTGATAGAGATATTTACCAGTATTGGTTTTTATATTTTATCAAAGGTATGGGGGCGGATGGCTAAAGAACTATACGCCCAAGCCATACAGGATATTTTGGAGAATTGTAAGATTGATGGTTTATTTAATCCTATCCACGACATAGGTCATGTTTATTGGGCAATTAAAATTCATACAGGCAAGACAAAATGGTATTTAAAGTATATAAATACAAATAGAGAGGATTTTAAAATATCATGTCTTGTTAGATATACTAATGATAGAGGTGATGACTATAGTTCAGATGCATACGAAGTTAGTAATGGTTGGGGTAGGAAGAAATCTGAATTTAATATACAACAAAACTCAACCATAACTATAGCTATAGTAAGGAGCAAATATAATGCCTTTCTCTATCCACTCTCACGTAGTTTTGCCGATAGTGCTTTAGATTTTGATTATAATATAACTCTTATTTTCCGTATATTATTAAATCAAAAAGATGTAATACCAGAAAGCACTAAGAATATATTTTATATACGAAATGGCGAGTTAAATGTTTTGTAAATTCTGCAAATCACCTAGTACTACTAAATACGGCTTTACGGCTGGCACTCAATATTACTGGTGCAAAGCGTGTAAGCGTAAATTCGCTGGCACTCTAGCACCGGAGGGGATGCGGTTCACTACTGAGACAATCGGTGAATCACTAGGACTATTCTATGATGGGCTATCGCTGGCAGATATTAGCAGACACCTTGTCGCTACTGAGGGAATCATTGTTGACCCTGCTACAGTATGGCGATGGATTATTAAGTATTCCAAGAAATCTGAGAGCATCTTGAATAAATTAGAGGTTAAATCATCGTGGCGATGGGTAATTGACGAAACTATGATTTCAGTAGCAGGGGGAAAACTCTGGCTATGGGATGTTATCGATTCAAGGAGTCGCTTCTTACTAGCTACACATATAACTAAAAGCCGTGATATGCGGTCTGCCGTAGCGGTATTGTCTGAAGCGTACAATCGTGTAATAGGTCTACCTAAACAGATAGTATCGGACGGTATGCCTGCATATCCAGATGCAATTGAGAGAGTATTTGGTGCTGATAGTGAGCATATAAGGGCAAAGGGGCTTACAGCAGAGGTAAATACCAATATAATCGAGAGATTTCAAGGAACGGTCAAGGAGAGAACGAAGGTTTTTAGGGGATTAAAGACATTGGAATCTGCCATAGCTATCTCTGAAGGATTTATTATTCACTACAATTTCCTGCGACCCCACATGACATTGAAGGGTAAAACGCCAGCAGTATATGCTGGAATAAAATTACCGTTTAGCACATGGATAGGATTAGTGGAATATTTAGGGAGGGATATTTAATGTCCTTACTTCTACTTGTTTAGGCATTAATAGTTATTCAGTATAAAATTTGACCTCAAGACACTTCAATATTTTCTTTACGGTTTCAACTTCTGGCAGGTCATTTAACTTGACCCCTTCGCTTACCGCAAGCAAATCAATCCCTATCGGCAACCCAGGGTTAAGGGTATAATCAATAAGGCGGTTATCATCGAGTTCCTTTGTATACCCGACAGGCTCATCTATAAACTGAATATAAACGGCATCAGCTACTGGATCACTTTCTATGTGTAACATATTTGGCTTCATATTTAGCTCCTTTACCCTTTTTAACTAAAGGTAAATACATCAATTACAATAATTTTAGCAGAGGTGTCTTTCGTCTTAACCTTCATATTTCGACCATCCGGTAATTTACATACCCAAGCCGTTACACCCCTAACTTCGTATTTGTCGTTATTGTGTGACCTACAAAACGAGACATGGGTTTCTGTAAGACCCCGAGCATGCATTCGTGACCGTGCATAAGTAGTAAAATCAAGAGGTTTTTCAGGTGCCATAATCCTTTCATTCCCCCCCCCATTACAGTAACCATTTTATTCCCTGACACTCACCAAGTGCCCTTGACAAAGCACCTTCAATTAGTTTATGTTTATTTAATGGTAGTTATGGTTAGGGGTTTTAATTTGACAAGTAGCGTTCGGAATGACGACAGCTACCATTTTACCATCCACTCCAATTTATCAAACTACTGTTATTTAGTATAACACATTTGTCAAGTATTTCGTAGGGGTTAGCAACTAAACTTATAAAAACAACCTAAATGCAAGAGAACCTAGCCGACAGTTCTTTTGTATTGGTGTTGACATAAGTATTCGGTACGGGTAAACTATCCCTGAATACCCAAGCGATGGTATGGCACATTGATAGAGCTTGGCGAAGCATAGGAGCCTCAGTAAATGAGTTATCGCCAAGCGTAATTAAGCAGGTTCCCCACTCAAGGGGTCTTATTTGGATGCCAGTAAAAACGCTGCGATAGTAAAGGCTGAAGAAGCTGTCTTGTGTCCATCTAAATTATGGAGAAGGGGGGAGCAATGGGAACTCCTGTGGAGTTTTCCAAGTACGTAGAAGATGCAGCTTGGATGATTCAGAATGGTAAGTGCGGTGCTTGCGGGAAGAAGTTATCCTCCTGGAAAAAGAACCGTGGTACTTGGGGCGCTTGGCATCCTCACCATCGCATGCCTGTTCAATCGGGTGGTTTGGGAACCCTCGACAATTGTGTCCTTCTCTGTATAAATCCTCCGAACTGCAACCTTTATGTCGGGCATCAGGGGAATTACAGGAAGAAGTCTGTTGTTACAAAAAGGCGCTTCACCCATCGATATTATTAGATTTAAGATTATTGGTTCTCATATTTAACCCTCTTGCACTACATCCTTCCAACTCTTATTCCTCCAGGTCTATCTCTCCATACATTGATTTTGTCAGTTTAATATCCATCTTATTCTTCTTTATTTGTGTTCGCTTTGCTTCACGTTCTAACTCTTTATCTGCACCACGCAAACTCCTAATTGCTAAATGCTGTTGCCATATAACTGCTCCCAGAGAAATCTAAAAATCGTGAACCCAATCATTGCCCAATATTGCCAAGCTAGCCCCTACACATCCCACCCCTCAGCATCTGCCACCAAAGTCCCGTATGTAGCAGCAAATCCCATTACTACACCCATTGTCTTCAGAATTGACCACAATAGCTTCATTGTTACCCTCCAAGCACAGCTTGCCCAGAGGATAGCATCTATTCAACATCAATGCAAAAGCCCCCTTTATGCTTAAAAATAATGTGCCTAATCAACCATAAATGAACAACCTAGCCGCCGGGCGCATAAGTGACACCTCACCGCTGGCACACTATCGCGGTCACTATGCGTGTCCTGATCTTGGACGAATAGATCTCAATCTCAGGGATGGGGTTGCTTCGCCTGCGGCTGGCAATGACAGGGGTCCGAGTATCCGCTCTGCCCTACCCGCAAATCAGCCATTAGCCAATAACCTAATACGACATGGGTGAAGTTGCTGTAGCACACTGCTATTGACAAATCGCGGGAAGCATGGTAAATTTAAGTGTAAATAGGTGTAAATAAGATAAAATTATCATATCATGTGTGGAAGTATTTAAGGGGGTTGGTTTTATGAGCGATTTAATGACTACCAAGGAAGCGGCGGAGTATCTAAAACTGAACTATATGACAGTGTATAAATTGTCGCAGAGAGGCCGCATCCCTGCATCCAAGATAGGGGGGAACTGGAGGTTCCGCAAGGACCTGCTGGATGACTGGATTGGCAAACAGGCGATGGTGGTTGAGGGCAATGTGCTCGTCGTGGATGATGACCCGGCAATACTAGAGGTGATTAGCGAGGTTATTACAAGGAAAGGGTTTAAGGCAGTGTGCGTGGGTAGTGGGGAGAAGGCCCTAGAGGAGTTGGATAAGCAGCGCTTCGATTTGATTTTCCTGGACCTGGTAATGCCGGGGATAAGCGGCGTGGAGGCCCTCTCTGCGATAAAGGCAAAGGATGATAAAGCCGTGGTGGTAATCGTAACCGGTCATGGGGATGACCCCATAGCCCTGGAAGCAATGTCGCTGGGGCCCTTGTTTCTGATTCGAAAGCCATTCCGGGTAAGTGATATAACTGAGGTTCTCAATGCCGTGGTCAGGGTGCGGCGATGAGTTGCAGGGAAGTGGTTAGGATGGATCTGGGGCATTGAGCGCCGTTTCTATAATCGTTTATCTCTTCAACTGGGTATCAGCCAGCAGCATCCCAATCTGGTCAAATCTCACCTGATAGGTAACTCTACGGGTAATGGATACTTCCAAATGAGCACTGTCATAGAGCTCATCCGTAAGGGCAGGAATAAAGAGTTCTGGCAGAAGTACTGTGGTTTCATCGATTTTAGCGTCGGTGAGTTCGTGGAAACCCAGGGTCATATGCTCCTGGAGCAGTTGCTCGGCTGGAGGATAACAAGGTGGTGCTCTCTGTTACCGACACCGGTGCTGGCATTCCAGATGCGAGCAAAGCCAAGATTTTCGATCCCTTCTTTGCCACAGAAGGTAATTATGGTATGGGGCTGAGTATAGCCTATGGTATTATCACCAGGCATGGCGGAAGCATCGATGTGGAAAGCGGCATCGGCTAGGGGGTGAAAAGATGAAAAAGGGGTTTTCCTCAATTATGATAGGTGATAGGAAGCAGCTTGATGGATAGCTATACTCGTAACAAGAGTGAAGGTATCCCCGCTAAGGCGAAGAGGGCAGTAGGGGCTCTGTGGGGGAGCGAGGAGCTTTACCGGACCATGTTTGAAACGGTCTCGGCATCCATGATGTTGATCGATAAGGACGGTCGAATAGTCGATGTCAGTACTTATCATGTATCCAGCATCGAAAAGGGTAAGATAGCTAGGGAGGACCTGGTGGGGGAGAACATTGTAACACACCCCACCGTTGTGGATGCCGGGCTTTCCGCTGAGTATAAGAGGGTGCTTGAAGGAGAGCCTTTTGAGCAAAAGGACGTGTATTTTCCCTCCTTAATGAGGGGGACTGATGGCTATTTCAACGTGAGAGGGGTACCCCTCTTCAAGGGCGATAATGTGATCGGTGCTATCATAACGCATGAGGAAATAACCGAGCGCAGGCGGGTGGAGGACACGCTGCGGGAGAGCGAGGCAAAGCTGCGCGTTATGTTTGAGTCCATTAGCGATGGGATAACCCTGACCGATTTGGAAGGCAATATTGTGGATCAAAATGGGGCAGCACTTAACATGTTCGGGTTCATTGGGAAGGAAGAAATTGTTGGGCAAAACGGACTTGAGCTTGTTGCTGAGAAAGACCGAACCAGGGCCAGGGAGAATAACAGGAGGATATTTACAGAGGGAAGTGGTGGTACCATAGAGTATACACTTCTGACTAAAGATGGGAGAGAATTCGAAGCCGAGTATAGCGGTGCTCTGGTACGTGATAGTGAGGGAAAGCCAGTGGGATTTATAGGCGTGGCCAGGGACATCACCCGGCGCAAGCTGGCGGATAAGGCGCTTAGGGAGAGCGAGGAGAAGCTGCGCCGCTTCATGGACTCATCAACCGACTTCTACACCATCTGGGATTCAGAGCTAAACCTGATTGATCTCAATGAGGCCTGCTTGAAGTATCCGTTGGTTAATCTTCCCCATGGGGCTAAGAAAGAGGACTTCACAGGGAAAAACATGCTGGAGCTGGAACCCGGTGTTAAGCAGAGAGGCAGATATGACCAGTACCTGGAGGTTATAAGGACAGGGAAGCCCTTCATCGCGGAGGACGTTATTCCTCGTCCCAACTTTGGTGATGTATATTTGGAGGTGAGGACTTTCAAGGTAGGCGATGGCCTGGGCATCGTTACCGAAGATATAACCGAGCGCAAGCATTCAGAGGAAGCGCTGCGTCAGTCAGAGAGGCTGAGGGCATTGGGTGAGATGGCTGCTGGGATGGCTCACGATTTCAACAACATCCTGGCCATCATCCTGGGCCGAGCACAGCTGGCTCTGCAGGATGTGGAGGATGACAAGCTGAGGAAGGGCATCCAGGTTATCGAGCAGACCGCCATCGACGCAGCTATAACGGTGCGCCGCCTCCGTGACTTCGCCGGGGCCAAGGTGGGGCGCGCTTTCGAGGTAGTGGACCTGAATCGACTGGTGGAGGGTGCCTTGCAGATGGTGGAACCCCGTCGAATGGAGATGGTGGAGACGGGGGGTGTAAAGATAGAGATAGGGGCTGATCTGAATGAGGTACCTCCTGTGTCGGGCAACGACGCTGAGTTGAGGGAGGCGCTGGTCAATATCATCTTCAATGCCATGGATGCCATGCCCGAGGGGGGAAAGATCACAGTTAAGAGCGAGCAGGAGGATAGCCTGGTGGTTCTTTCGGTTAGCGATACCGGCATGGGCATGCCTGAGGGGGTAAAGGAAAGGATATTCGATCCCTTTTTCACCACCAGGGCTCCCCATGGCACCGGATTGGGGCTCAGTGTGACCTATGGAATTATTACCAGGCACGGTGGGAGCATCGATGTTGAGAGCGCGCAGGGGGAAGGCACCACCCTTTATATCAGGTTACCCGTGGCCGAGGGAGTGGAGGGGAAGCGGAGTCCGGAGGGTAAGCCTGCCGTTATCAATGGTGCTAAGATACTTCTGGTTGATGATGACGCGGAGGTAAGTGACGTTCTGGGGCTCATGCTCCAGCAGCTTGGTTGCAAGGTTAGGGTAGCTAGCAGCGGGAAGGAGGCGCTTCGCGCCTTTAAGCGTGGGGATTACGGGCTGGTAATCGCTGACCTGGGGATGCCTGACATGTCTGGGAGGGATGTTGCGAGGGCAGTTAAGGGTGCAAGGCCGGAGACGCCGGTGATACTGATCACGGGGTGGGGGGTGCAGGTAGGCCTGAAGGAACTGCCGGAAATCGATGGGGTAATTGAAAAGCCCTTTAGCAAAGATGCACTCTCAGCGCAAATAGCCAAGCTGCTGCATACCGGTAATCGCGCGGGGATTGGATGAAGGTAGACACCACGCAGGGTGCTATCACGCCCTAGAAGAACCTGTTGCACAGAGCAGGAGCTTAAATAAATTCCCTCACTAGGCTGCTAAAATCGCTATCTTAATGGCTCCACCATTATTTATGGGCTTAAGATAAGCTTTCCAATGGGCCTAAATACCCCACTATAATGAGAAGGTAATGTTTACTAACCAAGCCCGGAAGGCGAGCTCATAATATATGAGGCGCTTCTATAGCTAAGCTGACGGGGAGAGCTACAACAGGGAGGGCACACCCTCCGCGGCTTTGGTAAGCTCCATAAGCCTCTCCTCGGCATCCTTTTGCCTCTTCTTCATCATGGAGGATGATTTGGTTACTTGTTTATAAAGCTCCTTAACCCTTGATACATCTCTAAGCTGGGATAGAATAACCGTTACCGTTAAATCGCTCCTGTTTCTGGGATAGTCGCCACTTCTGAGCACGGCATCGCATGCCCTATTCCTTATAATCTCACCCATCTCTCTTACCATGGCCACATTCATCTCCCTGGCTGGAGCGGAGACCAGATACAGAGCCTTTCCCGCATCACTGGGGTCACAGCCTACGGAAAGCTCATACATTGCCTGATCGAGGGCCTCTAAACCCTTCATGGTTTCTTTCCCCTTTTTCCTGAAGCTTCGAGTCCTTTCTATGGGTAGCCTAATTGACCGCAGCGCGGAAGTACCTATACCTATCGCGGACCAGCCCTCTAACGTCTCCATTATGTCACCCGAGTCGACAGTCCTTGCTCCAATATGCTTTCGGCTTACCTCCTCACCGGCGCAGAGTAAATCGAAGAAGGGAGCCACTATTTCTTGGTTGATTCTTTCCATATGATTTACCAGGCTGACATCTTTTTTGAGGAACCGCTCGTTGTCAGCAAGAAATACTGCATCGGCAACCGAGTGGGCCGATTTAATGCAGGTGGCGGTATTGAAGACGCACCTTTCCTCCGAGGTTTCTTCGTGGATAAAAGGAAGCACGACGAGGGCATAAACCGGCTTATCCGGGTATCTTTCCTTCAGCAAATCGCACATTATAGGCAATGCCCCTGAGCCGGTGCCTCCGGCGGCGCCGGCAGTGAGTAAAAAGGCATCCGTCTCATAAAACCTCGGCCCACTCCTTACCGCGTCCAGCACCTTGTAGCCATCCCATTTTGCCAGCGCTGCTCCCACCTCATTTATCTTGCCTACCCCGTGGCCGAAGGTTCTTCCACCCCCGATAATAAGGCGATGATGGAAATCAGACTTTATGGTTTTCAGTCCGGCAAGGTCGGCTTGATCGGTATTTACCGCATAGGCGCCGTTGATTATCTGGATATGTCGATGAGACCGCGCCTTCCTGCCCATCCTTGCGAACTCATCAGCGATTCTACTGCCACACTGTCCCAATCCAACAACAACAAGCTTCATTTAATGCCTCTCTTTCTTTAAATATATCTCCTCGATTGTGCGGAAGTTTATCATGTTATTACTATCCCTGTCAACCCTAATTGACAAGCGGAGGTCGAGATTTCCCCCCGAGGCTGACAGGTCGGCCGACACTTCGGCCTAAATCGGGGTAAGAGTTTAAGTACTGGAAGCATAAAGAGGTATTGACAGGAAGCAGATAGGTCTTCATAATAGTGAACAGGAAAACATAATATAGAAAAGGCTAGGAACAAGACTAGTACGCCTCAAGGCGAGGCCCAGAGAGTCGGGGGAAGCTGGAAACCCGATGCCGGCGCTGGGGGGGAATGGCCTTGGGAGCCTCAAACCGAAAACGCTATCTAGCGAGAGTAGGCTTTGACGGAGAGGGCACCGTTATCAGAGCCCAGGGTATCCCTCGATGTAGGCCGAGTTTTTTTCGCCTCGGGGCGTACCTGATAGAGATACCCCGGTTCAGGCCGAAGTGTCGGCCCCGGGGTAATAAGGGTGGCACCGCGTGGTTTAACCTTCGTCCCTTAAAGGGCGAAGGTTTTTTCGTGTTAAAAGGGAGCCCAGTATTCCCTACGGGGGTCTGGGGGTGTCCCCCAGCTTTAAAAGTCCCCCAAGATTGGGGGATTAGGGGGTTGATTGAGACTATTTCAGCCATCTCTTTAAATAAGATATGGGAAATGGTCTAACCTTCCTATAGGAGTACCATTTATGAAATCGATTTATATAGTAAGAATAGTAGCGAGAAACGACTTGTTTCAGTTTAAAGGGCTGTAGAAATGTACTATCCAACACTTAGCGAGGTCAGAAAACTGAAGAGGCTTGGTAACCTGGTGCCGATATATCGTGAGATCGTTGCCGACCTGGAGACACCGGTCTCCGCCTATTTAAAGACCGCTCGCAGCCCGTATTCCTTCCTCCTGGAGAGCGTCGAAGGCGGGGAGCGATTGGCACGCTACAGCTTTATCGGCACTGAGCCCTACCTCGTGCTCAGGGGAGGTGAGGAAGGGGTTGACCCCTTGCTTTCAATAGCAAGGGAGCTGGACAGATACAGATTGGTTTCCGTTCCCGGCCTGCCCCCCTTCCACGGCGGGGCTGTGGGCTACCTGGCTTATGAGACGGCGAGACACTTCGAGGAGCTGTCCACCCCGGATGCTGACCCACTGAGACTGGCGGAGTCCCTTTTTATGTTTGCCGATAGTGTGCTCGTCTTCGATCACCTCACACACAAGATAAAGGTGGTGAGTCACGTTCACCTCGATGACGGCGACGTGGCGGAGGCATATAGTAGGGCGGTTAAACGGATCGATTCTCTGGTGGAGAGGCTGGAGCAACCGCTCAGGCAGGAAAGGAGCCCCCACCGGGTGCCACCTCCCCCTTCTCCTGCTACTCCCCAGCACCCCGTCTCATCCAATCTCTCCAGGGCCGAATTCGAGGCAAGGGTCGCTCAGGCTAAGGAATACATCGCTGCCGGCGAGATCATTCAGGTAGTGCTATCGCAGCGGCTTAGCAAGGCTACCACTGCCGCTCCCTTCGACATCTATCGGGCGCTGCGGAGCATCAACCCATCGCCCTATATGTATCACCTCCACCTTGACGACTGCGATATCATCGGCGCCTCGCCGGAGCTTCTGGTAAGGGTGGAGGAGGGGGTGGTTTCCACACATCCCATCGCAGGAACGCGCCCCCGGGGGGCTGATACTGCAAAAGACCAGGCTCTGGAACAGGATCTCAAAGGGGACGAGAAGGAATGTGCCGAGCACGTCATGCTGCTCGATCTGGGGCGAAACGACATCGGGCGGGTGGCGGAGCCGGGCACGGTTGAGGTTACCCAGGTCATGGATGTGGAGCGCTACTCCCATGTGATGCACCT
>Ga0307378_10000910_pt1 | contig 49479 bp, 37 predicted proteins | sample UN1MG_FD_202238 | JGI IMG/M metagenome (GOLD analysis project Ga0307378, IMG submission 202238) | Soil microbial communities from Risofladan, Vaasa, Finland - UN-1 | ecosystem: Environmental > Terrestrial > Soil > Coastal area > Acid sulfate soil | place: Finland: Risofladan, Vaasa | collected... | reverse complement strand
TTCATCAATGTTGAGATCGGAATCCCGACAAGATTGTCCCTGCTCTGTCCGAACATACTGCCTCTTTTTTCGAGGACGCCGACAACGCGAAACTTTTCCGGCCCGATCCGAATCTCTTTTCCCACAGCTTCGGAGTGGGGGAATAAGGTTTCGTTGAGTTCTGCCCCGAGGACACACACTTTAGCGCTATGATTGACGTCAGATTCTGTGATAAACCTGCCCTTGACAGGTGTGTAGATCGAAAGAACTTGTGGCCATTTCTCATTCATGCCAAGGATATATGCATCCTGTGCCTTAATGTTTGTGTATTTAATGGGGATATCCGTAAAAACATCGACGACGATATCCATGGCAACTGCTTTAACTAAAGAGCACTCCTCTTGGAGTGCTGCAGCATCTTCGATAGTGAAATTTTTCCGCTGTCGTTCTTCTTCGGAACGATTGCCCGTTTGGATGCCAGGCTCGTATTTTGCGACGCCAATAATGTCAGATCCGACAGATTCCAGGTCGGAGAGGAATGACTTGTTCAAGCCCTGGATGATAGAAACCATGCCGATGACGGTCATAACGCCTATCACGATTCCGAGGAGAGTCAGGAAGGAACGGAGTTTATTCGACTTGAGAGAGTCGAATGCCATCTGGAATATCTCATTGATGATCCCGGCTCTCATTGTTCTGACCTCAAGGCCTCGATGGGATCCAGTTTTGACGCTTTACTTGCGGGATAGAGGCCGAAAAAGATCCCTATAGAAGCAGACACAGAGATAGCAACAACAATCGATGCGGGATCGATGCTGGATGGCATGGATGTGGCAACCGTAACGATCTTTGCCAGGATAAATCCCAGAAAGATACCTATAAGACCTCCAGTGGCGGATATCGTGGCGGACTCGATCAAGAACTGGACGAGGATATCCTTTCGTCGTGCCCCTATTGCCATACGGATGCCGATCTCTTTTGTCCGTTCTGTGACAGCGACGAGCATGATATTCATGACTACGATACCTCCGACTAGCAATGCCAGAGCGGATATCGCTATCATTGCAAAATAGATACCTGTCGTGGCGCTTTTGTAGAATTGAATAAAAGTATCAGAAGTCTGGAAAGAAAAATCATCGGGTTCGTTGAAAGACACATGCCGTTTTGACCGGAAAACTGTCCGTACCTCATTTTGAGCTATAGCCATCTGTTCTTGCGATGCTGTGTGTATGTTTATCGTTATGCTCCGTCTCTCTCCATAGATCTTTTGAAATGTTGTGATGGGGATCCGGATATAATTGTCTTGGCTAAATCCCAGAAGTTTTCCCTTTTTCTCTCCCAACCCGATAATGAAGAAATTTTGATTCCCAATCTTGAGTCTTTTCCCGAGAGGATCGAGGGAAGGAAACAATTTATCCTGAATATCCGCTCCTATGATACAGACATACCGGGAGCGATCTTCATCGTCTTTGCTGATATGTCTTCCTCCTTGGAGCTCCAAGACAGAGCCGATCATATGATCGAGATGGGTGATGCCTCTGACCTCCACGTTCTTCAGTGACTCACTCCTGTATTTTGCTGTTCGGGACGTGCTCACATTGGCACCCACTAATTCACATGACTCGCACAATCTCCGGACAAGCCTCATATCTTCAATGGTGAATTTTTTCCTTTTTTGTTCCTCTCGCCATTGTTTGATCGATGTTATCATCATTGAGGTCTTGGATACGGAAAAGTCATTGGCTCCAAAAAAGGCCATTTTTGTGTAGACATAGTTATTTAGTCCCTGGATGATGGAAACAACGGTAATGATGGTGAGGACGCCGATGATGATTCCAAGAAGAGTAAGGAAGGTCCTGAGCTTATTCGACCAAAAAGAACTCATGGCCATCGCTACAGATTCACCAAATTGGAGTCGTGCCACTGGATTTCTCTCTCTTTTATATTTTACATGAATTAATACGATATTAGGAGCGAAAGGTTTGTTCTGCAGCCATCTCTAAATCCGACTCAGGTCGCAAAACATGAGTTCCTCATGGCAACCGAGGATATGGGAGAAGTGGATTTTTCTGGATTTACCATCAGAGTCGGATTGAATCAAGCTGTTTTAGAGGATATCACTGACTTCCTAAGCTGCTTCGAGTTCAGCAAGAAGGTCCGAGATGAGTTCTTTTACCGTCACAATCCTGTCGATACGGTAAGCATTCTGGCCACAGAAGATGAGGCCGTGGTCAACATCCCCGAAGTAAGAGTTTATAAGAGCCTGGGCAATGCAGTACCTTGCATCGCTCACTTTACAGGCAGTAAGACATCTGTAAGGACACTTGATTTTAAGTTTTCTCTTTATTTCTAAATCGTCTAAAAATTTGTTCTGAATGGCCCTTCCTGGCATGCCGACAGGGCTTTTAATGATGACAATATCCTCTTCCTTGACATCGAGGTAGCTCTGCTTAAATTCCTGGGAGACATCGCACTCCACAGTGCAGACAAATCGTGTTGCCATCTGGACTCCTGATGCACCCAGGGTCAACATCCGAGCTATATCCTTTCCATCGAAGATCCCGCCGGCCGCGATCACCGGAATTTTCTTGCCGTATCGATCTTCATAGGGTTTTATCGTTTCCAGAATCTCCGGCAAGAGATTATCAAGAGAGTACTTTTCAGGCTGTTTGAGCTGCTCTTCGGAGAAGCCGAGATGTCCGCCTGCTAGAGGCCCCTCAAGGATAATGGCATCGGGAATCCTCTCATATCGTTTGTTCCAAGTGCGGAGGATGAATTCAGCTACCCGTGCCGAGCTGACTATGGGTACAAGGTTTATAGATCTGTCTTCGATCAAGCCGGGAAGCTTAGCGGGGAGTCCGGCACCGTAGACGATCATCTTTATTCCCTCGCGGACGGCTGTTTTGATCAGATCGTCGACATTACTGAGCACGCCCATGAAATTGATAGCGATATTGCCGTTTGATGCACCTTTCGCTTTGCGAATTTCTCTCTCCAAAGCTTCACGAGATATCCTCTCATAGTCATGCTTTGCTGCCTCGATATCACCCAAGCCTATGCTCGAGATAGTGCCGATCCCTCCCTCCTCAGCCACGGCAGAGGCGAGCGAGGAAAGAGACACCCTCACGCCCATGCCCCCCTGGACAATCGGTATGTCTGCGATGATATTTCCAATTTGAAGCTTTGCGATTTTCATTTTAACTCTCGTATTTTTTCACTATGAGACTGACATTACCTCCACCGAAGCCGAAGGAATTACTCAGTGCCAACTCGAAGTCGATCGATTCGACTCCATTGGTCACATAATCGAGAGGGCATTCGGGATCAGGTTCTTCATAGTTTATTGTCGGGGGTAGTTTACCGGTATAGACACTCATCACCGTGGCCACAAATTCCACTGCCCCAGCTGCTGCCAACAGGTGACCGGTCATCGACTTTACGGAACTGATCTTAAGATTCTTCGAGTGGTCACAAAAGACCTTCGTAATAGCTAAACTTTCAACCTTATCATTCAAGACAGTCGAGGTTCCATGTGCGTTGATGTATTTCACTTCCTGCGGATCGATGCCAGCATCATTCATAGCCGCTCTCATTACCCTGATCATTCCATCGCCTCCAGGCTCTGGAGCTGTGAAATGATAGGCATCAGCCATATTACCATAGCCAACAAGCTCGGCATAGATATGTGCATTCCGGCTGAGAGCATGCTCAAGTCGCTCTAAAACAACGACGCCGGCCCCTTCCCCCATTACAAAGCCGTCACGATTCTTGTCAAAAGGCCTGCTCGCTTTCTCCACACAGTCATTCCTTGTCGACATCGATCGCGCTGCGCAAAAGCCGGCGAAAGGCAACGGATTTATGCTAGCATCTGCTCCTCCCGCCAGCATGATATCGGCATCGCCTCTCTGAATAATTCGGAAGGCATCGCCGATGGCATTTGCTCCCGTTGAACATGCAACACAGGGAGCAGAAAGAGGGCCTTTTAGACCATAAGTGATGGAGACCAGGCAGGCTGCCATGTTTATGAGTGACTTGGAAACGAAAAAGGGACTTATAGATTTTGGCCCTTTTTCATGAAGTGTAGAGTGTCCGTCTTGTATCGTAATGGCTCCCCCGATACCAGAGCCTATGATGACTCCTGCCCTGTTGCCATCAAAGGCAAAGGTATTTAAACCAGCATCATTAAGCGCCATAGCAGATGAGCTCATAGCGAAGTGGACAAACCTGTCCATACGCTCGACAGATTTCTTGTCGATCCAATCGGTAGGATCAAAGTTCTTTACTTCAGCCGCCATATGGGAGCGGTAATGAGTGGGATCGAAATGAGTGATCTTTGAAACGCCGTTTCGTCCCTCTTTCAATGCTTCCCAGAATTCTTCAATTCCAAGACCAATAGGAGTCACGACACCCAATCCGGTTACGACAACTCGTTGTTCATTCATGATTGTTACATCAATAATACTGATGACCTAATTAAAAATCAAGAGTGTTGATTCTCACTCAATATTGCCGTTAACCGCCTCCGCTTGGGTGTGATACTTTTATTCCAGAATGTCAGTGGAGGAAAAACTCTGTCATTGGGTTGACATGCGAGAGTGGAGAAACGACAATGGAACCGGAATGAAAGCTCTGGTGTATGCCCTTGAAGCTTTTAAGCTCGCACGAAAACCTGGAACACTCAAGGTCCTCCTCACACCATAGAGTAATGATTAGAACATGGATAAGGAGAAGTGAGTATGGACGATAGTACTACAAGAGAAAAAAAAGGGGCTGTGGTTCCATGCTTGTATTTCGTGAATCCCGGAAAAGAAAATACACAAAAAACCTTGCAGATCGCTTCTCAAAGAGTGGAAGAATTGGATATATCAAATATTCTCGTTGCATCGACCTCCGGGAAAACAGGATCACTCGCCACGGAGTATTTTCCCGGAAGGAATCTCGTGATCGTGTCTCATTCTACAGGATTTCTCAAACCGGATTTTCAGCAGCTTCTTCCTGAGCAAAAAAGTCAGATCGAAGAGGCAGGAGCGAAAGTCCTCACGTGCCAACACGCTCTTGGCGGCGTCGGAAGAGCAGTCCGGAAAAAACTCGGGACATACGAGTTGGAAGAAATTATGGCCTTCACATTGAGGGTGTTTGGGCAAGGGACAAAAGTCGCGATCGAGATCGCACTCATGGCTGCGGATGCAGGTTTGATCTCAACTCTGGAACCCTGTATGTCAATCGGCGGCACTGAGCAGGGAGCGGATACTGCGATTCTCTTGATTCCTGCGCATGCGCAGAATTTTTTTGACCTCCGAGTACTGGAAATTCTGGCTAAGCCACGACTATATTAATACTGTACTAATCATAAAAAATGTCGATACCTTATTCAACAAAAGCAATATCAAATGAATAGTACAGGTCAAAGGAGTAGCATTATGAAAAGAAAATTATTCATCTTGGGTATTTTCATCGTGTGTTTATTCGGGAGCGGCAACGTATTCGGAGACGGGATTTTTTTTGTGGGGATCCAGGGAGGCTGGTCGCAGCAAAGCATCGATATTAGAGATGTCGAATTCGACAAGAATACGGCATTCCTTTACGGGGCACGCGTGGGTATTAGAATTCTGACCTTCGTCGTCGAGGGGAATTTTTATCAGGCTGCCCACAATATCGAGACATCCGATATTGGGAATTTATGGGATTCGCGTAAGGTCAACACCAATTATCTGGGAGTGAACGTCCGACTTTTTCTTCCGTTTCCCATCGTTAATCCCTATCTGACACTCGGATACGGGACGTACACGGCCGACATCAAGGATATCGGAAAAGACAAGAAGGGGGGATGGAATGCTGGTTTGGGTGCAGAAGTGTTCCTGGGGAAAAAGTTGTCTCTCTTGGGAGAGGCCAGGTATAATACTGGCAATTTTGAGATCGAAACTGAAGAGGTAAAAATCAAAAATTTTACTTTTCACTTCGGAATCAATCTCTATTTTTAACGACTCGTGAGATTAAATAAATTCCTGGCTCAGGCCGGCGTGGCCTCAAGAAGAGAGGCGGACCGGATGATTACCGAAGGCCGAGTCACCGTGAACAATACTGTTGTTGAAGAGCTAGGGATCCAAATAGATCCCAGAATGGACGCGGTCCGTGTGGATGGCCGGAAGATCAAAAAAGAGAGGCAGGAGTTCTATCTTCTGTTGAACAAGCCTACGGGCTATCTTGTGACGCTGAAAGACCCATTCAACAGGCCGACGGTTCTTGAGCTTTTGCCAAAGCTGAAAAAGCGTGTGTTTCCTGTGGGAAGACTGGATATGGACAGTGAGGGCCTACTTCTATTGACCAATAACGGGGAATTGGCGAACCGCTTGATGCATCCCCGCTATCGAATAAAGAAAGTCTATGAAGTACGAACCAAAGGGATTCCTTCTCATAAAAGCCTCCAAAGATTGGAGAGGGGGATACACCTTGATGGGAAGAAAACAGCGCCAGCTGTTGTAACTCATCTCGGATCTGACCCGAAAAACGCGAGGATCCGAATCGAATTGACAGAGGGAAGAAAACGTGAGGTCAGACGGATGTTCGAAGCCATCGGCTACAGCCTCTTCTCTTTAAAACGGATAAATTATGCGGGTATAGCGATAGGGACTCTAAAAAAGGGACAGTGGCGCTATCTCACGCCATCCGAAGTTACTCACCTCAAGAAACTGGTAGGTCAGGATTAGAAATTTTATGAGTTCTTGTCCTTTTCAGCAGAAGCAGCAAACGTCTTCCAACTCTTAGCCAATCTTTGCAATTCTTCATCGACCAGATAATTCACAGTCCCTTCTTCGAATGACCCATCCTTCTTGATCTTTCCTGCCTTGATCCCTGTCAAAATTTCGATCCCCTGGTCGATATTCTTCACTGGATAAATGTGGAATTGGCCATTTGCGACAGCTTCGACCACATCTTTTCTCAGCATCAAATTCTGGGTATTCTGTTGCGGGATGATGACTCCTTGGGATCCCGTCAATCTTTTGCTCTTACAGACTTCGAAAAAGCCTTCGATTTTCTCGTTGACTCCTCCGATGGGCTGGATCTCTCCCTTTTGGTTGAGCGATCCCGTGACAGCGATATCCTGCCTCAAAGGAAGTTTTGAGAGGCTTGAGAGTATCGCATAGACTTCCGTCGATGAAGCACTGTCGCCATCCACACCCGAGTAAGACTGCTCGAAAGCGAGGCTTGCAGCCAAAGAAAAGGGTTTGTTCTGAGCATACTTTCCGCGGAGATATCCGCCTAGGATGAGAACACCCTTGTTGTGTGTCCGGCCACTCATGTCTGCTTCTCTTTCGATGTTTATCACGCCGGCCCGGCCAACAGCTGTATTCGCCGTGATGCGCGTGGGCTTGCCAAACGCATATCCTCCCATTTGGTAGACCGAGAGGCCATTGACCTGGCCTACGACACTGCCCTTTGTGTCGATCATGATGGTTCCTTCTTCGATCATCTCCTGGATCTTATCCTCAATAAGACCCACGCGATCAAACCGTTCTTCTAAGGCCTTCTCCACGTGAGTTCGGCTGACGACCTTTTTCTTGTCTTTTTTGGAAAAGTAGCTGGATTCTCTGACAACATCAGCAATAATGTTAAAACGTGTGGACAATTTCCTCTGTCTTCCCGCAATTCTTGTGCTGAACTCTATGATGGCTGCGATCCCCTCTTTGTCGAACGGCTGCAGATTATCGTCTGTGGTAATCTTTTTAATGAAGGCCGCATATTCCAGAATGGTTTTTTTGTCCTTATCCATCTCCGAATCGAATTCGGCTTTGATCTTGAATATCTTCTTAAAATCTTTGTCCATGTTATAAAGCAGATTGTAGATGTAGGAGTCACCGATCATGACCACTTTCACATCGATGCTAATCGGCTGGGGCTTGAGACGGCTTGTGGAGACAAAGTAGATCGACATAAAATTCTGGATTTCGAGTGATTGATTCCGAAGAGTTCTTTTCAGAGTATTCCACACACCGGGTTCGATGAGAGCATCCAGTGCATTGATGATGAGATAGCCTCCGTTGGCTTTCAGGAATGAACCCGCTTTGATTTTTGTAAAATCTGTCTGAAGCAGTCCGACCCGGTTCATGGTCGACTCGATCGAACCGAACAGGTTGATGTAATTGGGGTTTGTCTCCATGATGACCGGCGCACTTTTCAATTCGGAATTGTCGATAATGAGGTTGACTTTGTAGTCCAAGAATGGGTCTTCTTGGAACATCTGCGGCTCTTTTTCCTGTTTTTGCGTTCCTTTAAAGATATTGATCTGTTTGGTCAATGTCGCTTCGACATCATCGAGATAGTCTGCAATAACCTCAAATTTGAAACGGTCCCTTATCCTGAGAACGGCCCCCTTGATGACGGGAGTGATCGATTCTTGATCCCATTCCTTGAGCAGCCGGTGTGTCTCTTCTTCTGTTTCTTTCATCTGCTTGAAAACTGCCTCGAGCTTTCCTGTCAATTTCTCGTATTTTTCCTTGAGTTCTTCCAATTTTTCTTTGGTGAACTTTTCCTCTCTAACCAGATTTTCCAGCTGGGGGAACGGTGTGGGCTTTCCCTCGATCACGGGGATGAGATCAGGCTTGACATAAAGCCCCATCTGGACCTGAATGACTGAGAACCCCTCTTTGGCGACTTCGTCCTCGAATGCTTTGAGGATCTCTTTCTGTTTTTTCTGCTGGACTTCGATGATGCTGTCCCGCTTTTCTGTATAGTAGGAGCTTTTGAGGAGTTCAGGAATATTTGTTTTCAACATCTCTATCAGACGCTCCATGGCCTCTTGAAATAGCTTGCCTTTTCCCGAGGGAAGAGTGATCAGCGTGGGCTCATCGGGAGCCTTGAAATTTTTCACATAGAGGATATCATCTGGAGTTTTATCCTCTTTCTCCAATTTTTCAAGAAGCTGCTGGATGGTTGTGGTTCGCCCAGTCCCCACCAAGCCGGTGATGAAGATGTTGTAACCAAGGCTTTTGACATCAAGGCCTGTTTGGATGGAACGGATGGCTCTATCCTGACCTATGATCCCTTCGCAAGGATCACATTCTTCAGTAGTATCGAAGGGTAGTTTCTCTGAGTCCAGTCTCCATACCAGCTTTTCTGGGGGTAATTCTTTAAACGATGATATTTTTTTCACTCGATCTATCTCCTTACACTTCCACTGTGTTTTTCAAGGTATTCAAATTTTTAACATAATTTCTTCCCGAACACAACTTCAAAATGTTAGTGCAAATTAATAATTTATCTGATAAAATAGACGAAATTCAGGAGGGCTTTGGCGTGAACTCTATTCGTATAGATAAGGTCAATACAAAAAAGGAGCTCAAGGCGTTCATAAAGTTCCCTTGGGAAGTCTACAAGAGTGATCCCAATTGGGTACCCCCTCTGATAATGGATGTGAAGGAGAAACTCGACAAAAAGAAGAATCCCTTTTTCGAGCACTCAAAAATGGAATTGTTTCTGGCATACAAGAATGGCAAAATTACGGGAAGGATTGTCGCCATCATCGATGACATGCACAATGAATTTCATGATGAGAAGGTGGTCTTTTTCGGCATGTATGAATGCTTTGATGACCTGGAAACGTCCCAAGCCCTGCTGGATCAGGTCGTTGCATGGGGATTGGAAAGGGGTATGGACACGCTCCGGGGCCCCATGAATCTGTCCATGAATGATGAGTGTGCTTTTCTTCTCGAGGGCTTTGATTCCCCTCCGATGATAATGATGGCCTACAATCCCCTCTATTATTTAGACCTGATGGAGAAATGTGGATTGGTAAAAGCCAAGGACCTGTATGCCTTTTATATGAGTGCAGAAGAGGATATGTTAAAAAAGATCCAGGGCATCGTGAGCGAGATCAAGAAAAAAACCAACGTGAGCTTGAGATCGGTGAGAATGAAGAAGATCGATGAGGAAGTCGAAAAGATCAAGTACGTCTATAACAATGGATGGGAAAAAAATTGGGGTTTTGTGCCATGGACAGAAAAAGAGATGGACCACATGGCTAAGAAACTCAAAACTTTTGCCGATCCGGATATCGTGATCATCGCCGAAGACAAAGAAAGACCTGTGGGATTTGCCTTTGCTTTGCCGAATTACAATGAAGTGCTCATCAAGCTGAACGGAAGGCTCACGCCTCTCGCAATTCTTAAGTTTTTGATATACCGAAGGAAGATCGAGAGTGTAAGAGCTGTTGTATTTGGGATTGTCAAAGAGTACAGGCAGACAGGCTTGAGCTATCTGCTTTATTCCGAATTTGAAAAAAATGTAAAGAAAAGAGGATACAAGTGGGGAGAGACTTCTTGGCAGCTCGAAGATAACGATGCCATCAACCGGTTTGTCAAGTCGATCGGAGGAGAGGTTTACAAGAAATATCGCATTTTTGAAAAGAGCATTTCATAATGAGGAGAATATATATATATGGGTTATAAAAATTTGTTGACTCAGAAACAGGATGGCGTAGGCTGGATCATCATCAATCGGCCGGATAAATTAAATGCCCTGAATTCCAAGACCATCAAAGAGCTGTATGAGGCGTTCCTTTCTCTCCAGGAAAGTCCTGATGTGCGGGTGATCATCCTGACAGGTTCTGGAGAGAAGGCCTTCATTGCCGGTGCTGATATCAGCGAATTGGCTCAACTCGAATTCTCTACAGGGAAAGACTATGTTTTGGAAGGGCAGGAACTGTCCAAGTTAATAGAAAACTTGAGAAAGCCCGTCATCGCAGCCATAAATGGCTTTGCACTGGGAGGTGGTACGGAAATGGCCTTGGCCTGTCATGTCCGTATTGCCTCGGATAACGCCAAAATGGGTCAACCTGAGGTAAAGTTAGGTCTTATTCCTGGCTTTGGCGGAACACAGAGGTTGGCGAGACTTGTCGGAAAGGGGATAGCAATGGAACTTATCCTCACGGGCAGGATCATCGATGCCCAAGAGGCTTTCAGGATCGGACTGGTTAACAGAGTTGTGCCCCAAAGTGAGTTAAGGCCCTGTTGTGATGCGTTAGCGAAGGAAATGATCGCCAATGCGCCTCTGGCGCTCGAGTATGCGATCAAGGCCATCAATATCGGATTGGACAAGAGCTTGGGAGAAGGGCTTTTGAACGAAGCAGAGTTGTTCGGGAAGTGCTGTGAAACAGAAGACAGCAAAGAGGGGACTAAAGCCTTCTTGGAAAAAAAGAAAGCACATTTTCAAGGCAATTAAAGGGAGAACGAAATGGATATATACCAGGGAAAACTTCAAGCAAAAGGCTTGAAGATCGGCATAATACTGAGCCGTTTCAACCAATTCATATCTGAAAGACTGCTCGAAGGAGCGATGGATGCCCTCTATAAACTGGGAGCCGAAGACAAGGACATCTCTTTATACAAAGTCCCTGGTTCTTTTGAGATCCCCATTGTCGCCAAAAAGCTGGCTTTGGCAAAGAAGGTGGATGGGATCATTTGTTTGGGTGCACTCATCAGGGGTGACACACCCCATTTTGACTTCTTGAGCGCTGAGGTCACGAAAGGTCTGGCACAAATAAGCATAGACGATGGAGTCCCGGTTTCATTTGGTGTCCTGACAGTCGATACCATTGAACAGGGAATCGAGCGTGCGGGGACCAAAGGGGGGAACAAGGGTTATGATTCTGCCTTTTCCCTGGTCGAGACCTTGAATCTTTTAAAGGATGCAAGCCTTTAAGTCCAAATAGCCTTTTGTATGGGAAAACGAAGAAAGGCCCGGGAAAGTACCCTCCAGATTCTTTTCCAGCTTGAATTCAACGATTCTGATGCTGAAAAAGCGTTCCGGCAATACTGGAAGGACAAAAAGGCCACAAAGGAAGTTAAAGATTACTGTCGGTGGCTCATTAAGGGCATAACCTCCCATCAAGAAAGTATCGATAGGAGTATTCAATCGGTCTCCAAACGCTGGCGACTCTCGCGAATGCCAGTCGTGGACCGTAATATCCTTCGCATGGCGGTTTTTGAGCTGCTATATGAGGAAGATGTAGCGCCTGCAATCATCATCAACGAAGCGATCGAGATCTCCAAGAAATTCAGCGGCGAGCAGGCAGCTATGTTTATAAACGGCGTCCTGGACACTCTAAGAAAAAATGCCAACGAAGAAAAAGAATCGGTAAGGGACAAAGAGAATGACTGAAAAAAAGGAAAAAACCAAGTCGGATCCCCTTGAGGAACAAGACCTCTCTGAAAAAACCGAACAAGAATTGGTTCGTCGAGAGAAAATGCAGAAGCTAGCCCAAGAAGGAGTTGAGCTTTTTCCTCATAAAGTCGAGATGACTCATGTCGTCTCCGACATCGTCTCTCAGTATGCGGATTTGACTAATGAAGAATTGGAGGAGAAGAAAATTGCCGCAACCGTTCCGGGAAGGATCCTCTCGATCAGAAAAATGGGCCGGGCCATATTTCTTCACATTGCCGACAGCAGGGCGAAGCTTCAGGTCTATCTCCGGGAGGACAAGCTGGGTAAAGAGAAGTTTGTCCAATTCTCTTTATTGGATATCGGAGATATCATTTCTGTCGAGGGCAAGTTATTCAAAACTAGAACAGGAGAACTCACTTTACTCTGTGAATCGTACATTTTTTTAGCCAAATGCCTTCATCCGCTCCCTGAGAAGTGGCATGGCCTCCAAGATATGGAACTTCGCTACAGGAAGAGATACCTCGATTTGATCATGAATCCTGAACAGAGAGAGGTGTTCAGGTTGCGGAGTGCGATGATCTCTCAAATAAGGAGATTTTTCGACCAGAAGGGCTATATCGAGGTTGAAACACCGATGATGCACTCCATCCCGGGGGGAGCGTTGGCCAAGCCCTTTAAGACTTTTCACAATGCTTTGGGGATCGACCTGTATCTGCGGATCGCCCCTGAGCTTTTTCTCAAACGCCTGACCGTGGGTGGGTTGGAAAAGGTGTATGAGATCAACAGGAACTTCAGGAATGAGGGGATTTCTTCCGAACACAATCCTGAATTCACCATGCTCGAGTTTTATGAAGCTTACACAGACTATTTTGACATGATGGAATTGACCGAAGAGCTTATCCATGGACTCGCTAAAACTCTTCTCCAGAGCGAGGAGATCCCTTATGGAGAACATAAGGTATCCTTGCGGAGGCCGTGGAAAAGAATAAAGCTCATGGATGCTCTCATCCAGTACAGCGGGTTGGCGCCCAGTCGCTTCGAGAAAAAGGATGAGATCATGGAATATGCGAAGACCTTAGCTCCTGAACAGCAGGCGCTTTCCTTCGGGAAAGCTCTGGATATCATTTTTGATAAACACGTGAAGCGAGATCTCATTCAGCCCACATTTGTGATGAATCCGCCAAGGGAGATCTCACCTCTGGCCAAGGCGTCACAAACCAATCCCGAGGAAGCGGAACGTTTTGAGCTCGTGATGGCTGGCATGGAGATCGCCAATGCTTTCACTGAGTTGACAGATCCTGCAGAGCAGAGAAAAATGTTCGAACAACAGGCAAAAGCAAGAGAGAAGGGGGATGAAGAATCCCACATGGTCGATTTGGATTATATCGAAGCATTGGAATACGGTCTTCCCCCCACGGGTGGAGAAGGGATCGGCATCGACCGGCTGGTCATGATCTTTGCCAACAGAAAATCTATTCGGGAGGTTATTCTATTCCCTTTGCTCCGTCCAAAATAACTTTAAATATTTACAGTTTACCCATTATGGTTTATTCTAACATTTCTTATATTGCACAATGTATCTGGGCGTTCCGTATTTTGAGTTTTGTGCGAAGAACTGTGAGTTTCTGATATGGATTACGAGTATTTTGTAGCTAAACGTTATTTGACAGCCAAGCGAAAACAGGCGTTCATCTCTGTTATTACCTTTATTTCGATCTTAGGGATCACCATTGGCGTTATGGCTCTGGTCATTGCCATTGCCCTTATCACGGGCTTTCAAGGGGATGTCCAGGACAAGATTCTCGGCTCTACCTCGCATATCATCATCCGGGACTACTCAGAGGGGGGACTCGAGGATTATGAGCAACTTATTTCACGCGTGGGAGGTGTGGATGGAGTGATCAATGCCTCCCCTGTTGTGTTGGATTATGGTCTCATCATTGGTGTTGTCAAGAGCCAGGGTGCGATGCTGCGCGGCGTTGATTTTGAGAGAGAAAAGGAGTCCTCTCCCTGGCTCCAGGACCTTTCGATGGGAGACCTTCCAGACCCGGAAGCGAAAAGAGATGGGATCCTTCTCGGGCGTGACTTGTCCTTCTCGATCGGTGCCACAGTAGGGGATAGGGTGACAGTGCTGACATCGGCTTCGCGCTTGTCACCCATGGGACTTTTGCCCAGGATGAGACAATTTGTTGTGACCGGGATCTTCCACACGGGTTTGTACGATTTCGATTCCGCGACGGCTCTGGTGTCTTTGAGGGCAGCTCAGAGGGCGTTTAACCTTGAAAACAGCATTAATCTCATCCAAGTAAGGATCTCAAACATCTCCCGAGCTTCAGAAACTTCTGAGCAGATCAAGGAGCTTTTACCCCCCCAGGCCTATGTCATAACCTGGATGGAACTCAACAGAGCTCTCTTCTCGGCCTTAAAACTGGAAAAACAGTTGATGTTCCTAACCATCACTCTCATCGTGCTTGTCGCAGCTCTGAATATCATCGCCACACTCATCCTAATGGTCATGGAGAAGACGCGGGATATCGGGATCCTCAAGGCAATGGGGACGACTTCCCGCAGTATCAGAAAAATATTTTTCCTCCAGGGTGCAATGATCGGTGTCATCGGTACTGCAGCGGGGACCGTTCTAGGTCTGATCTGGTGCTGGCTGGCCAATACTTTTGAACTCATCAAGGTTCCGCAGGAGATCTATGTGATCGCTTTTGTTCCATTCCGCATCAAACCCCTGGATCTATTGATGATCATCGGTGTGACTCTCCTCATTAGCTTTTTATCGACACTCTTTCCCTCGCACAGAGCATCAAAAGTAGACCCGGTGGAGGCATTGAAGTATGAATGATGTACTGGCCGCTAAAGGTTTGAGCAAGGAATACCCGCTCCCTGATGGCACTTTATGTATTTTTGAGGACCTCGATTTTTCTTTGACCAAAGGTGATCTGATAGCGATCATGGGTGTCTCAGGAGTGGGCAAAACGACCTTGCTCAACCTGTTTGGAGCATTGGACAAGCCGAATAAGGGGAAAGTCTTTATCGATGGAGAGGATGTTTTTTCTAAGAATGAGAAAGACCTGGCGGAGATAAGAAACCGCCATATCGGTTTCATCTTTCAGTTCTACCACCTCCTTCCTGAGTTTACAGCTGCGGAAAATGTGAGTTTTCCCCTTCTCATACGTGGTGTCGATAAAAAGGAGGCTTTCGTCAAAGCCATCGAAAAGCTCGATGAGGTCTCCTTGACTGAAAAGGCAGCACTCAGGCCCGCACAGCTCTCAGGAGGCGAACAACAGAGGATCGCTATTGCCAGGGCCCTGGTCAACGAGCCGAAAGTTCTGTTGGCCGACGAACCTACCGGCAACCTGGATTGGAAGACAGGCCTCAAAATCCTGGAACTCATCCAAGACCTCCATCAGAGAAAAAGCTTGTCCTCGATCCTGGTGACCCATAATGAAAAAGTCGCTCGATTTTGCCAGAAAGCCTATCTTATGGAAAACGGAAAATTGAAACTTTTGCCCTCCCCCTGACGTTTTACTTACGTGGCGTTCAAACGTAAAACGTGGTTTATAGCAATAGTGAGCAACTGAGGCTATCTCTAAAGTTACTTATTATTGCGATAGACCACGAATGTTTATTTTTACGTCCAAATATGGTATAAGGAAAGGACAATGAGAAGAGTTATATATGTGTTGATTTTCCTATGTTTACCCCTATTTCTTGCTGGACAGGAGATGGTTGAGAGGATCGATATCGAAGGGAACGATCGTGTGACCCGGGAGACGATTCTTTACTATCTCTCATCACAGGAAGGGGATTATTTTAGTCTGGAACTTTTACAGAGGGATTTCAAAGTTCTCTGGTCTACCGGATTCTTTGCAGACATAAAGATAGAACAGTTTCCTGGGACGCAAGGGAAAGTCATTAAGATCGTTGTTGAAGAGAATCCCGTGGTAAGGGAAATTGTCTACAAAACGGGGAAAAAACTCAAAGAAGACGATATCGTCAACAAGCTCAAGGAGAAAAATGAATATCTGCTTCCTTATTCCTACTACAGCCCGAATAAGATCCAGCAGATAAAGAAGACGATCGAAGAGTTGTTGGCAGAAAAGGGCCTGACTTCCGGAAAGGTAGAGACACAAGTCAACGCCCAAGGGAAAAATGAGCTGCAAGTCGTGTTCAACATCGATGAAGGCCCAAAGATCAGAGTGGGAGACATCGTTTTTGAGGGGTCACCCAAGCTGCTGGAGAGCACGCTGCAGAGTGCCTTCAAGGAGAATAAAAAACACGGGCTTATCACCTGGATCATGGGGAAAGATACGTACAAACAGAATAAACTGAACGAGGACATCGCCAATCTGAAAAAAGTGTATCAAGAAAACGGGTACATGGAAGCTGTGATCGGTGAACCTCGGATCGAAGAATTCGATAAGCATACCGTAACGTTCAAGAAACAGAAGATGAAACGGATCATCATCCCGGTCAACGCGGGATACAGGTACTCTGTTGGAGAGGTTAATATAGAGGGGAACAAGGTTTTCAATTCAGACTATCTGCGTTCGCTCATCCAGTACAAAGAAGGCGATATCTACAGCACCAAAGTGCGCGAAAAGGCTGTGACTGACATGGGAGAACTCTACCAAAACTTCGGTCATCTTTATGCACAAATCCGGCCGGTTGAAGGTCTCGATCCAAAGAACAAAAAAGTGAATGTTACATACAATATCTATGAAGGCGAAATCGCTTTCCTTCATCGACTCAACATCATGGGAAATACGTATACCAAAGATAAGGTCATACGAAGAGAGATGATGCTCAGAGAGGGGGATGCGTTCAGCTTTGCTATGTTCAAGGACAGTCTTTTGCGCATGAACCAGTTGGGACTGGTTGAGCTTGAAGGTGAGCCAGATATCCAACCCAATCCCGAAGATCCGACTCAGATCAACGTCAACCTTAGAGTCACCGAGCTCCAGAGGAATAATATCCAGTTTACAGCCGGTTACAGCGGATACCAGGGTGCGTTTGTGGCCATCAGCTATGGGACCGTAAATTTTCTCGGTGCTGGCGAAAAGCTCGACCTGATGTTTCAGTACGGAAAGAGAGTCAAAAATTACTCGTTTGGGTTTACAGAACCGTATATCTTCGATAGACCTATGTCGGTGGGATTTAATATATACAGCAGGTGGATGGTCTACCCCTACCTCTATGACCGCAAGGGAAAAGGTATCGACCTGACGTTTGGAGCCCGAATACAAGGCTATTGGAGAACCAGTATCACCTACGGGTATGAATATGTGGACATCGCACCGGCCAGCCAGACCTATGAGGAAGGTGATCCGTATTATAATCCTTATGGTGGCTATGGTGGTTATGGTGGGTATGGTGGAGGCTATGGTGGTTATGGTGGGTATCCCGGCTATGGCGGTTACGGTCAATACACCATAAGCAGCATCTATCCCACTCTGTACAAGAATACGGTCGATAGCCCTTTGACACCATCGAGGGGAGGGCTGTATCTCATAGGATTTAAGTTCTCCGGTTCGTTTTTGGGAGGGGATATCGATCTGATCAAACCGCGGCTCGAATTGTCACGGTTCATACCGACATTCATGCGGCAGTCCATAGGCATGCATCTGGAGCTCCAGTATGTGTACCCGCTTAAAGGATCTGCTGTGCCATTCTGGGAGAGGTTCTACCTCGGTGGTGAGAGATCGATCAGGGGATACGAAATTTACTCTGTCGGTCCAAGGACTATAAACGGACAGAATATCGGGGGAGAGAAATCGGCTGTGTTCAACTTGGAGTACATCATTCCTGTGGGTGGGCCACTGTATACGATCTTCTTCTTCGATGCGGGGAATGCCTATGCCAGAAACAAGGATTTTAGTTTTAACAACTTGTACACATCTGCAGGTTTGGAGGCCAGGATATTTGTTCCTGCGCTTAGGGTTCCTTTTCGGCTGATATTTGCATATAATAACCGTTTAACACCGCAAAACCGTAATCATTTTAATTTCCGCTTTGCGATCGGAACAACGTTTTGACAAAAAACTAACTTGAATTCTCACAAGGAGGCAAAAGATGAGTCTGAGGAGCACAAGCAAGGTTGTATTTATTCCCCTCGTTTTAGCAGTATTGGTCACTTTGGGGTACTCCCAGCAGGCGATCAAAATCGGAGTCGTCAACTCTCAGGACGTCCTCGAAAGGTCTGCTGAAGGGAAAAGAGTCATGGCACAGATCCAGGACAAAGACAAACAGAATCAGGATCGATTGGGCACACTGGATGACGAGATCCGGAATCTGGAAACACGGATCAACACGCAGAGGCTGACACTCACCAACGAAGCCATGTTGCAGTTAAGCTCTGATCTGGAAAAAAAGCGGACAGAGAGAAAGCGTTTTGGTGAAGATTCCCTTAGAGAGATGCAGGAGTTTACAGGCCGGCTCTTCCAGAGAATCCAGACTGAATTGTTACCCATCATTGAGCAGGTTGGCAAAGACAAAAGTCTGGATGTTATTTTCGATCTGGCCAGAAGTGGAGCGATTTATTTTAATCCCACAATCGATCTGACCCAAGAAGTCATCACCAGGTACGATGCCTCAAAAGCCTCAAGATAATAAGACTGAACTCAATATCCAACAAATACTGGGGATGCTTCCCCACCGGTATCCTTTTTTATTGATCGATAGGGTGCTGGAGTACGTAGAGGGGAAGTCGCTTGTTGCGATAAAGAATGTCACATACAATGAGCCATTTTTTCAGGGGCATTTTCCCAGTCTGAAAGTCATGCCGGGTGTGTTGTTGGTTGAAGCCGTCGCCCAGGCGGGGGGTATCCTGATCTACGTATCCATTCCTGAGCCGGAGAAAAAACTCGTCTTTCTGAGCAAGATCGATAAAACCAAGTTCAGAAAGCCAGTGGTTCCCGGCGACCAGGTTCGGATAGAAGTTGAAATTTTAAAGATGAAAACCAGGTTTTGTCATGTGAAAGGCAGAGCCCTTGTTGACGGAAATGTCGTTGTCGAGGGCGATGTCATGGCTTCCTTGATGGACATCGAGGATTTGAATGCGCAAGGATGAAACCTATGTGCATCCATCTGCCCAAGTCTCTTCCAAAGCCTGTTTGGACTTGGGTGTTTGGGTGGGGCCCAACTCCATAATCGGCGAAAACGTCACCATAGGGAAAAACACGAGGATCGATGCTCAAGTCTGCATAGACGGGCATACTGAGATAGGGGCGGATTGCCGTTTCTGGCCCTTTGTATCCGTTGGGACTGAGCCTCAGGATCTGACCTATGATGCTCAGGACACAGCTGTCAAGATCGGGGACAAGAATATCTTTCGAGAATTCATAACAATAAATAGAGGGACAGCAAAAGGTGGCGGGACAACTGTTATCGGCAGTAACAATTACTTGATGGCATACTCTCATGTTGCCCACGATTGTGTTGTCGGGAACGGAACGGTCTTTATGCATGGTGCCACTTTGGGGGGACACGTATCTGTGGATGACTTTGCTACGGTGGGTGCAATGGGAGGGATTCATCAATTCTGCCGTATAGGCAAGTTTGCCTTCATAGGAGGAAAATCCACTATCACCCAAGATGTTCTTCCATTTTGCCGGGTTGCCGGAGAGAGGCCGACACAGCTTTATGGGTTGAATACCATTGGCCTTCGGCGAAAAGGATTTTCGAGAGATAGGATCAAGGCTCTCAAAGGGATGTTCAAGATCATCTTCTATTCTGATCTAAACACCAGCCATGCCCTTTCCAGAATTGAGGAGGAATTCCCTCTGAGCGAAGACCGGGATGACATAATCTCTTTCATCCGGTCCTCCAAGCGGGGATTCGTTAAAAAACCAGGGGATCGATGGGACGCCGGCTCGGAATAATCGCGTCTTCTGGCGAGATCCCATCTCTAATACAAAAAAAAGCATCAGAAAAGGGCTCTACATGTGTTGTAGCGGCGATAGAGGGACAAGCCGAGAGATCTGTTTTGGAAGACATAGAGCTCATCCAATGGTTTCAAGTGGGGGATATTCAAAGAATTGTCTCTTACTTTAAAACAAACGGTGTCTCCTCTGTCATTCTAGCTGGAAAGATCGATCCTCGGGTCATTTACGATAAAACAGAGTTCGACCTCACAGCACTTCGTATTTTGGATTCGGGCAAAGACAAAACGCCAACATCCATTATTGAGAAGGTGATCTTTTTTTTTGAAAAACAGGGCCTAGCCGTTATCGATCCCACCCCTTTTATCCTGTCCTATTTCTGTGAAAAAGGAACGCTCACACACACTCAACCGTCAAAAGAGATGGAGTTGGACATCGTGTTCGGTTGGGAAATCGCAAGGAATATCGCTGATTCAGATATCGGTCAAACCGTTGTCGTCAAGGATAGAGCGATCGTTGCCGTTGAAGGTATGGAAGGCACGGATGAAGCGATAAAGCGTGGGGGCCGTCTCGCTGGAAGGGGAACAACAGTGGTCAAAGTGAGCCGGATGAGCCAGGATCCCAGAGTTGACCTTCCTGCAGTGGGATTGACCACAGTTAAAAGTCTCGTTGCGGCAGATGGTTCTGTGCTCTGTTTCGAAGCTGGCCGGATGCCTTTTTTCCAAAGACAGGAAGCCATTTCGCTCGCTGATTCGCACGGAATCACCATCATCGCAAAATAATTTCTATCCAGTGAAGGTAGAATCAGAGGAGATGTTTTCGCTCCTGTCAGATTTTTAACGCCGCCCTCCCACCCATTGATTTATTTAAAGGATGGCCCCTCTTTTTCTTATTAGGCGTCTGCGGAACTCCGCACGTTTATTTAGATCATGCCAAGATGATTCTCAGCTATACTCTTCAACATCCATCTGTTGTCTCCGTGCTCACACAGTCCTCGGGGTCGATTCCATCGACTACCCTCGAAGAACAATGAGGAAAGGCGAAATCTTCCTTTATGTCGTTCAATCCATCTCCTCTGATTCTATAAGTTCGGGGAACGGACCCTACAAAAAAAGAATCAGCCTCATTTTGCAAACGTTTTTTACACAGTTGAATTTAGCTTTGAATTAACATGAAAATAAGTATAATAATTGTCTGGAGAGCGTTTTATGGATAAAGTGAAAGTCGGGATCATCGGAGTCGGATACTTAGGGACACAGCATGCGCGGATCTTGTCCTACCTTGAAGAAGCAGAGTTGAAGGGAGTGGCGGATATCGATTTTAAAAAGGCAATGCAGATCGGAAATCGCCACGGCGTTCTGTATTATGAGAATTTCGAAGAGATGCTCGATGAGATAGATGCAGGCATCGTTGCAACTCCTACATCAGAACATTTCGCCATTTCTATGGAGTTATTAAGTAAAGGGAAGTCCGTCCTTGTGGAAAAACCCATAACGGAGACGATCGAACAGGCGGATCAACTTGTATCCTATGCAAAGAAGCATGGGGCGATTCTTCAAGTCGGCCATCTTGAGAGATTCAACCCGGCTGTCGAAGCGATAGAGAACTTGATCACAGAACCGAGGTTTATCGAAGTCCAGAGATTGGGGTCCTTTTCCGCCCGTTCATTGGATATAGATGTTGTCCTTGACCTAATGATTCATGATCTGGATATTATCATGTCACTCATCAAGGATGAGGTTAAGGTCATCAAGTCTTCCGGGATTCATGTCCTTTCCGATAAGATCGATATTGCCAACGCGCGGCTTGAATTTGGATCCGGATGTGTGGCCACTCTCACCGCCAGCCGTGTTCACCAGGGAAAGGTGAGAAAACTCAGGATTTTTGAGCCCACATCCTATTATTCCATCGATTACATTGACCAGGAAGTCAAGGTGTTCCCGTTAAATGGACGCCAGACGGACATCAAAACATTGAAGATCAAGAAGGAAGAGCCTCTGAAAAAAGAACTCCAGAATTTTTTCCGGTGCATCCGTGATGGTAAAGTGCGGAAAGTCAGCGGAGAGGAAGGGCTTCGAGCTCTTAAACTGGCCTACAGAGTCCTTGAGGAAGCCTCCACTTAATCCTGTCGTGTCCTCTATTTTATAATCTTGATGAGAGTGTCACTAGGAGGAGTGTCTCCGAGTTCCATCCCGTTCATGATCGCAAACCTTGGCCACAGGTCCTCCTTAATCCCTGCGTCCTGCAGGATTCTCTGAAGGTTCTGTCTTCCGTTCGATCTGTGGAGCTTGATCCGTTTTGGCGGCCGATCGATATAGGTTCTGTCTGTGAGTTCCTTGAACGAACTGACGAGTCTATCGAACTGGTTGTCGAATTGGTCGAATTTTGTGATCGTGCTGAGCGCTGTAAAGGTATAGATGTAAGATCCGTACTTGATAAAAGACAGAAGGACCCTCAAGTCGGGACTTTCCTGCGGGTGATAATCAAAAAGCTGTTGGTAAGCGGTCAAGCCATTGATCCTCCGGTTCTCATCCCTGAGGAATTGTAAATTTTGGACATCGGCCATCATTTTTTGTGCATAGTTGCGAAGGTCCTCTGAGCTTTTTTCCGCTTGGAGGATAACAGCCGCTTCTCCGTCGTCAGAACCCATTATGACCTGAGAGGGCATGTTCTGCAGCTGCCAGGCTTGGGGAAAGCCGAAGGAGAAGCGCATTTCAGGATGATAAAATGTGTTCTTTTCTACATAACCCTGGCGTGGATCATCGCCATACACCATGTTCTCGACTTTGTTCAGATAAGGCGCATGTTTAACCTGAAGCTTTCTGTCACTCTCGATCAGCATATCTTTTGTGTTTTGGATACGCTCGCTTGTAAGAGGATGAGTGGAAAGAAATCCTGGAATAGGATGTGAACCGGAGAGATCTCCCATTTTTTCGAGAGACGCAAAAAACCCGATCATCTCTCCTGGATTATAACTGCCTTTTCGGGAGTATTCGACACCCAGTTGGTCTGCCTGTCTCTCATCATCCCTGCTGTACTTCAAGAAGAGGATCTGGACCCCAACTCCAGCGATTCCAGCGATATCTGCGACAGTTTTGTTCAATGAGCTGCCCACGGCTAGCCCTAGCCCGAAGAGCGTCTGCTCGCTCATCCTATGGATGTTGTGACGGGCATTGACGTGGCCCAGCTCGTGGCCCAGGACGACTGCTAATTCTGCCTCAGATCTCATGAGTGCTAGGATGCCTCGCGTGATATAGACGTATCCCCCAGGAACAGCAAAAGCATTGACGACTGGAGAGTCGAGCACGGCGAAGTGGTATTCGAGATGAGATCTGTGCATGTAAGGTCCAAGCGATGCCCCAACTCTTGCCACATAGTCATTCAAGGCAGGATCATTGTAGATTCCGTATTGAATCCGGATCTGAACATCTGTTTGTTTACCGATCGCGATCTCATCCTGCTCTGAGTATAAACTCAGCTCTCTTTCCCCTGTGACTGGATTCACCGCACATGAGGCGATAAAGACCACAAAGAACCAAAGAATATATATTGAAAATTTTTTCATTCGCTGGGCATGGATCTTGGCTGGTGATAATCGAAATCTAATTCATAGCAAACAGACTGTCTTCCAGTGCAGAATTGAACTTGACTTCTGTGATGGTCATGGTCATGAATTCTTCACCGTCCTGGTAAGATACCAGGGTGTGTGCAGACATGATCCCATCAACGTTTTTATAGTCTGAAAAAAAGGTTTCCGCTTCGACCTCGACACCCATATTATTGAGAGTCAATCCTTTCCCTTTGAAGGCGAGATAGGAATCTGGATCGATGTAGAGAGTCGATTTGTAGCCGTCTGCATAGACCTGTTCCAGAACAAGATAATCCTTGCCTTCGATGTTTTCCTTTCCTTTGTAGGAGAAGGAAATCCCGAATTTCTTGGGTTCGAGATAGATAGCGTTTCCCAAGGATTGCCTCTTCATGTATTCTGCTTGCTGCTCGGACATCTCTTCTGTCATACCCGTTTGAGGATTGGTGGCCCATGCGATCTCTCCATCACACGCTTGAGTGATCACCATTCCCATGACTTCGAAGTCAAAACGAGATTTGTTAGGCTCTTTTTGATAGACAGTGATCGTTGCGCTTAAACCCATCTGTGTCAGGTCCATCGATCCAGAGATCGTCGTGTCCTTGATTTTCTCAAGAGCTTTCCGGCCACCCATAGCGTCGATCATCTTTGCCAGGATGTCGACCGCTGATTGGCTCTTAGCTGGAGTTGCTAAAAAACTGATAAGAAGTAAACTCAAAACACACAATGAGGTTGCTCTCTTCACTAAATCCTCCTTTTCGTTAGATTTTAACTGTAAGAATGCCCGGAGTAAAGAAAAAATATTTTTCTTCATTGTATGCGATTGACCAACTAACCTGAATTATTCATAAAAGCTGCTGACAAATTTATTTTCAAAGAACACTCAATATCTCATTGTCAGCATCTTTTACCTTTCAGGCGAGCTGATCTTACTGCATCTGCTTCGTTGCGGCCCATTCGTGGTGGACGACCACAACTTCATGGGCCGACGCCTCAACCTTAATGTAAGGGTGGGGTGGGTTGGCCTCAACTCGTGAATAATCCAGGCTGAAAGGTTTGATCTATCCGGTTGAGGGGAAAAAAGATGTAAAAAACGTCTTGGGAATGATCCGGATTCACGCCATTGGGGGGATGTTTGCTGCAACAAGAAGAATATTAATGGAGCCGGTAATTTTTATTCTTGTTGTGGATCGTCGGCTGTGAGATGTGCAGGATCTCTGCTGCCTCGGAGACATTGTTACGCGTTATGTCCAACACGTATCCGACGTAATCGCTTTTTAGATCCTCTAGTGTGGGCAGTTTGACGCGATAGTTAGCATCGTTGTTGAAGACGAGATAGAAATAGAGATATTTAGGCATTAGCTCACCCTTACATCCAGCCCTTTCAGTATGATTTTCTTTACAGCCTGTTTTTTTCATCGGACGTCTTGGATCATTTTAATGTTGTTGGCGACGACATAGGACATCGCAAAGTTTGCGGCTACACTGAGTACCCATGCCAGTGGCTTGTTTTTTTTATAGAGATTTTTGAGGATGTAGATATCCAGTGCTGCAACACCGAGCTTAACAGCAGTGAAAAGATATATGTTTTTCGCAATCGGCTTCATGGCGGGATTTGCCTCTTCAAGCTCCTTGTGTTTCAGGGCTTGAACTGTGGAGAGATAATCCGCAACGTTTAGCGCTGTCAGCGTTATTAAAGATGATGTGTAGAGTGAATTCTGGAACTTAGATATTTCGGGAGAAGCTTGAATGGTTTGATCTAGTGCCGGAGCAGATGTGACTTCTCTCAGTTCGAACGGCTGGGATTCGAGTTGTTGTGACTCATTCGCGGCCGATCGAGAAAGATCCAATTGCCCTATTGAATGAGAGTTGACTGGAATCAAATCTAGGGAGAACTCGAGTTTTTCTTCTCCGGAATTGTTTTTAGTTTCCAAAGGATTCCGCACGGTTTCTGTTGCGAGTCCTGTGATCGTAAAGATCAACACAACACAGATTGCAGCGGGAATTATCCGGAAACGATGGTTGTAAGCTTCCTTCTTTTTCACGGCACCTCTCCTTATTCCAAGTCTTTTCTTAGGCAAGAAAGATGCCACAAAGCAAAACTTTATTATCTTATTGATTATAAAGAGATTAAGTGAGATTTAGGAAAATTTCATCAAGAAGGTTATGTGTTAAGAAATTGGACACATATTGTGTATTTTCTTCCTTAACATATAGAAAATAAATGAATTATATGGATTTTGACAGCAGTGTCTAAATACTGTTCATTTTCCGGAGCGGATTAGTGGGAAATGTTGTACTTTTTCAGCTTATTGTAGAGTGTGGTTCTTGATATGTTGAGAATTTTGGCTGTTTTTTTCATGTTGTTGCCGACGAGGTCGAGCAGATAGATAATATACTCTTTTTCTAGCTCATTCAGAGTGGACAGGTGCTCTTTACCGATAAAAGGAAGTCTTGTGGATGGTGGTGCCGATTCTTGGAGGTACTCGGGCAGATCAGAGATATCGATGAAATGGGACTTGGCAAGAATGGCCGCTCGTTCCAGAACATTCTCCAACTCCCGGACATTCCCGGGCCACTCATATTTCTGGAATAGCTTCTGAACGTGTTGGGCGACTCCTTTTAAGTCCTTCTCAAATTTCTTACTGTAGATATCGAGGAAATGTCTCATCAGTATTGGGATGTCTTCCGATCGCTCTCTCAGGGGGGGGAGGTGGATCTCCACCTTATTCAGTCGGTGGAAGAGGTCCTCACGGAATGTGCCCTTTTTGATGCCATCCCGCAAGTTACGACTGGTCGCAGCGAGCACTCTGACATCGACCTTCCGGATTTCATTCGATCCCAGTGGTCTGAACTCGTGCTGCTCTAGAACCCGGAGGAGTTTTGCCTGTATTGAAAGGGGGATCTCTCCGATCTCATCCAGAAAAACAATGCCATTGTTGGCCTCTTCGAACAGGCCTTTTTTATTCTTATCGGCTCCTGTGAATGCCCCTTTGATATAACCAAAAAGTTCCGATTCAAAAAGATTTTCAGGAATGGAGACACAATCACAGATAACGAGTTGGGAGTTTTCTGAAGGACTGAGATTATGGATAGCCCGGGCCACCATCTCTTTTCCCGTTCCAGTCTCTCCCGTGATCAGAATACTCGTGAAATATTTAGCGACTTTTTCGATGAGTGCAAAGATCTCGAGCATGTAGGGGCTTTTTCCGATGATATTGTGGAAGAAATACTTTTTCTCCAGCTTTTTTTCCAGAAGAAAAGTTTCCCGTCGGAGGGTTTTTTTATTGATGATTTCGGAAAAGATCTCCTCAAGGATTTCTGCTTTTAATGGTTTTGTCAGATAAGTCGTAGCCCCCTGGTTGATCAGACTGACAACCTTTTCAGCATGTAAAGGTTTCCCGATGACAATAACATGCAACAGGGGATCGAATTGTTTGAGCCGGACGATCAAATTCCGTCCTTGAGCTTCGTCCTTATCCAGATCGATCATAAGAGCATGGATATTGTTGCTTTGTATGACAGGGTAAATATCTTCATCAGGCGGCGCATAATACAATCCCAGGTCACTCCCTAGAGAGGTTTGATTGATGGCTTCATAGGGAGATGTGTCTTCATCCAGTATTAGAAGATTCAGGACAGAAGTCAGATCTTCTCGGGCTTTATTCATTTGAGGTCTTTTCGCCACGTTTTTTCCATCTGGTGGTTCAGACTAATATATCAATTTACCCCATAATTTACAAACTTGGATTATTCATAAAAGCTGCTGACACATTTATTTTCAAAAAACACTCAATATCTCATTGTCAGCATCTTTTACCCTTCGGGCGAGCCGATCTCACTACAGCGGCTTCGTTGTAGCCCATTCGTAGTGGAAGACCACAACTTCATGGGCCGACGCCTCAACCTTAATGTAAGGGTGGGGTGGGTTGGCCTCAATTCGTGAATAATCCAACTTACACCTGAATTATTCATAAAAACTGCCGATTCCCTTACTTATTTAACTCTTAAGGAAGTTCCTGATCTTTTTTTTCTGTATCGCCGGGTCGGCGTCTCACAAACTGGATGTGGATCCTGTCCTGGCTTTCTTCTTCGATACGGGCGATCTCGTGCTGGGCATTAGCAAGATAATTGACGTGGGCTTGCAAATAGGTCAATCCCTGATCGCTCAGGAAATCAAGCCAAGATCCATGGGCAGTTTCGTCCATGAGCTCAGGAGTTTCCTCGACTAATGTGATGCGTCTTCGTGAAGATAATAGACTTTCCCGCGAAGATCTTCTCTTTGCATAAAGATTCACACCGTCATAGATTTCGAGATAGTTCATGTGTGGTTGCCAACGTGCAGCCCAGCGGTAATATCGGTCATAGAATTTTTTGTTCGACACATGGATGTTTTTATTAGCCATGAATTCTTTGATAATAGATGATCTAATGTCTTTCCCCGCTTTTTCCCAATCTTTGAAAATGGGGAGTGTGACGCTACTAAAATAAGCGAACCATCCTCGAGGGATCCAGTAGTCACGGAAGAGATAGGGTGAGTAGTTGGAGAATTGTTGGACCCACTCGTGAGAAGGATAACCATGGAGGTTGAGATGGATATCCGGCAGCCATTTCTCCCATAAGTTTTTCCGGACCTTTGCTTCTGGCAGCAAGGGTTTAGAGGCGTTCACCTGGTATCCGACATCGATTCCCAATGATGTGTAACGCCCCGCATGAAGGCTATGATAGGGTGTGATTTTCTGGAGCTCATACGCAAGTGCGGCGCCATCCGGGTTTTCAAGGGGGTGAAGGGCAAAATTCATCTTTTTCAGATATTCCTGGTATGTGGGTTCTGTAGCCAGGAGTTCTGCAAATTTGAGGATGTAATTTGTAGCAGAAACCTCATTAGCGTGCTGACGGCCGCTGAGATAGAGTGTGGGTTTAAAAGTGATCAATCGGGGAAGAGACACATATTTTTCAAGAGGTGTATACACTTCCAGTACGGGGATTTTTCTCTTTTCATAAGACTCTCCCGCAAAATAGGCCTTAATCGTTTTATTCCTGGAGAGTTTGGATACGATGTCGAGGCACATTTCCGGAGATATGATCTTATCGGTGGGGACAAAAGCTTTACTTGGGAATTCTTCGGAATCGGGAGGGGGAGATGTGACTTCAATGGGTTTCACAGGAAAAGATTCATCTTTCATCAACTCTTTGTGTTTGATCCTCCATGTTAAGGCACTCAATCCTGGAAAACGTATGCAGGAGGCCAATAAATCCTCTTCCAGCAGCTCTCTGTAAGCATGGATGATCTCTATGATACTGAGGTAATCGAGCTCTTTTTCTGTTTCGAATGAGACAAGGATATTTGAGATCTTTTCGCTCTTGCCGTCGTATGTCAATTCCGGAATACGCAACTCTTTTATTTTGAGCTCTGGGAAAGTCAAAGTCTTTGTGTGCTCTCTTTTCTCCCGTTCTTTCCAATGGAGGATGATCTGAGGAGTTTTGGCTTGCCATCCATCGAATTGGACTTTGACTCTTCCTGGTTTTCCTTCAGAGGAGGGATGGATCCAAGGAAGGACGTTTCCCGGTGCTGAGTACCGTGATGTGTCCTCTTGTGTCTCTGTCTCATCCAGTTCAACATCGGTTATGCCGCGAAGGAAATCCAGTGTGTCAAAATAGATCTCGTCATGGATCGCCTCAAGGCTGCTGATGATCTCCTGGTCAAGACCCAAGAGATAATCCGGTTCACTGAACCACATCTCTATGAGGAGCCTCTTGAAATAGGGCTGTTTTTTGAATGAGGGATCATCTCCTGTCTTCTCCAGGATGTATGAATAGACTTCAGGGAGGATTTCCTCCTGATAGTAATCCCAGAAGCGCTCGAGGTCACTCTTCAATGCGCTGTCGAGGATGAGATGTGTTCCTTGTTCGATCTTCAACCATCCAGTCGTATGTCGGACTGTTCCCCATTCAGGCAGCACGTTCAAATAAAGAGATTCGATAATTTTTGGAGAAAAACTGTCTTTAAAATGCAGCTCTCCTCCCTTTCCGTAAGCAAAAACTTCGTAAATAGGGTGCCCGTCCTCTTTTTTTTCGAACGTGATATTTTCGAGAGGGATCCCGGCATCTAAGGCGATAATATCATCCACGGGATAGAGTTCCTGAAGCCAACGGTAGGGTTCGGCATAGAATCTTTTGAGCTTGCTGAAGTCGTCCTTTTCTTCTGAGAATCGGATCGTGATCCGGTCGATCTCAGTGTTTTTAACTTGAGGGATGACCTTTTCTGTGAGCCAGTAGAATCCTTGTTTGTACGAGGAGAAGACCTCAACTTTGAAATTGGAAATTGTGCTTAGCTCGAGAATATCTTCGATCTTTTGTTTCAACTGACGCCTAACTTCAGGTGACTCACTCACTCTCAAATGGATCTTAACCGATTCCGTCGAACCGGAAAGAGGGGGGATCTGTTGCTCTATTATTTTAAGAGCCTCTTCTCCTTCCCAGGGAAACTGTTTTTCCTTTGAGAAAACATTTTTGCTGTCCTGCAGCTTGTAACTCTTTATCTCGAACGAATCCGCAGAGAGGGTCTCCTCGAAATGATCTTCCAGTGCAGATTCAAATTTTTTATTTTCCTGGTGGAGATAGAGTTTAGCTCGAAAATACTCGAGGTCCTTGTCTTTTATGTCATCCAAAATCGTTGAATCCAGCTGATGTCTGAAATAGGCTTCGGCACTCCCGTTCTTTCCTGTGAGGAACTCCTCAACGACTCCGGGAATCTCATGGATCTCTGAATGCCCTTCTCCGTATTCATCGAAATAGGGATACGTTTGACTCAGGTAGTCGAGTGTTTTTTCGAGGCCCTCCTTGTCGCTTCCCATCACCACTAGAGCATTGGATGGATTGAAGGCTTTGGGGATGATCGTTGCCATCCCTTGACCAGGCAGGAGTGGAGGGGGTTTGAGTTTTCCGGTCTTAATGAGAGATTTGTGGAGCGTATTTGTCGTACCGATGAGGATCGGAGAAATAAGCCCTTTTTCATCCTCGATCTCGTTATCCAGATAGACGAGGGGAAAGGAGCCTCCGGCAGAAAACAAAACCATTCGGGAAGCCAAAGCGCTCACGCCCTCTATGCTTGTATCTTGGGGGATGATGATCTTGCTGTCGATCTTGTCCTGGATTTTGTCTCCGTTGATGTCTGAGTAAAAGCCTTCTGTTGAAAACATTTTGAGCAGGTCATAGTCTTTCCCTTTGATCTTCGGTCTGGAGACAGATTTGTATGATGGAGTCAGCAGACGCTTGGGATAACCGACGCGGCGGAGGTGGTACTGAGAATGTTGGGATCCAGAGCGGAGTTCAAAAGCGATTTGGGCACAACCCGGATAGGTCAGAAGGTGTGTGCGGAGTCCTTTTTGATGGTGGGCCTTCAGCTCCTTGAGTGCTCCGAGAGCTCGTTCTTTCTGTTCTGATTCGGGGAAATCGATCCTCACTCGCATCGTTTTGATCTCGCCGGCGCTAAATTTCAACCGCTGGAGAGATTCATGGGGAGAGTCGGTGGGAGGACACTCATAGAAAACAGTTTGAATAATGGCCCGCTCGAATCTGACTCCCGCATTTTTAAAGAACGTGGCCAGGTCGTCTTCAAATGTGTGATAGGTGGCTCCTTCTTCTCTTCCCCAGATATCCCATAGGTAGGGCCAGCGGAGGAAAAAAGCCCGGCCGGTTCGAAGAAGAGCCTCCGGAGAGCCGCCAACTACCGCTATTCCTGTCTGCTCCCCGTCTTTAAAAACAGTCACAAAGCCTTGATGTTCGGATAGGGAAGAGGTATCCAGTAGACCTTGCTGCTCTAATCGTTTGGCCCAATCCGTTTCCCTTCCGATGAGAACAGGGAATTTCAGAGGCCTTTTTTCCTGGGTTTGGGATTCTTTTTTGACCAGTGATAGATCAACCACAAGACTCTCAAGATTGACTCGAGCGGCGATGTCAGAAGCAAGCGCAAGTTCATAGGGATTTGGATCATCGGGAATAATAATGCAGAGAGAAACATAGTCGGCAAGCGTGTCCTTATCGGTGTCTTTGATCCCCTTTCCAGTAAGAAGAATTTGGGAGAGGCTGTCGATCTCGTCGCCCCACCCGCTGATAGAAAACACAGTTAAAACAAGAACCAGCGGAATTAGCTTTCTCATTTTTGCTCCTTCATCTTAACAAATACCAACCCTGAATTATTCAAGCAAAATTCAATTCTGTTTGTAATAGAAATTCATGTCAACATTTTTTTCCACGAGTAAGCACCTTCAAAATCGTGATGCCATTAATCATATTGCGTTTTTGAGTGTTCCGATTATGTGGTGGAGAAAACCGTGTGAAGGGCTCTAGGCGGGCATGGTTCCTTTTTATGTAGGGTCCGTTCCCCGAACGGACCGTTTGGGAAACGGTCCCTACATCGAAATAGAGCAGCGCTGCTTTCCAGATGTTCGTTTTTGATATCATATAATCTGATCACTCTGAATGACATAAACACGGATTTGAAAATGCTGATATCGCACAAAAAAGTGTTGACAGACGGAGGAATTTCCGCTAAGGTATGGCATTCTTAATAAAGAATATAGGCCACAAGATATTGTGTGGATAAATAGGAGAGGTTGAATATATAGAATTTTTGCTTGACACTTTGCCGAATATTTCCATATAATTCCAGCAAGTCAGTCCATGAAAAAAATCCGCAAGAAGAATCTGAAGTATATTGTTATCGCATCACTATCTCTATTCTTTTTGGGGAGCGATCCGGTTGAATTTGCTGGAGAAAAAACGTTTTTTCATGGTTATTTAATCTCCAAGCCGATCATCAGAATAGGACTCGGTGTCAACTTGAGTCAGATTCAAATCTCTGCTTCAGATGGCATGAAAGTCTATGAAGTCAAAAAAAATTACAAGCTCATCGCAGAGGATGTTGAGGAAGTTTTTGTGAAGGGCCACAAGGAAAAGCTCTCTGAAAAATTCCTGATACAAGTTGCTCAAACTAGAGATATTAAAGAGGCAGAATTTATTGCGCAGGAACTCAGGACGATAATTGCTCATAAGGTCTTTGTGACCAAGAACACTGAGGATAAGATCGAAGGCATCTATCAGGTCATTGTGGGTAACTTTCTTACACGAGGGGATGCTCTCAGTTTTGTGAGAACGCTAAACGAGATAGGTGTCAAAGACACTTGGATCCTCCAGGAGGAGGTCACCGAAGACGAATCGAAGCCGCTCTGGATTCTCGTGAACGATGAGCTGAAGACTTTGAGTGATGACACTGTTCTCTATTTTATACCCAGCACAGGTCAAAGCTATCTCTCATTCAAGGGAAGGGATTATCGGGGAATCTTCATCCTCAGGGCGAGCCGGAAGGGTGTTGTCCTTGTGAATATCCTAAACCTCGAGGACTATTTGAGATCCGTGGTGCCCAGCGAGCTTTCCCCATACAATTTTAATGAGCTCGAGGCTCACAAAGCTCAGGCCGTAGCTGCTCGTACATACGCTACGAAGAACCTGAAGCAGAATGATGACCTAGGGTTTGACCTTTGTGACACACCCAAATCACAGTTCTACAAGGGGATGAATGCCGAACATCCTCTGTGCAACCAAGCTGTCGAAGAGACACGGGGTGAGGTCGCTCTTTACAGGGGAAGACTGATCGATGCCCTCTACACGAGCACCTGTGGGGGGAAAACTGGGAATGTGGAAAATGTTTTTCAAGGCCCTGCTCTGCCCTATCTCAGGAGTACAGAATGTATCTATGAGAAGCAAAGGGAATGGGCGTTGGAGAGCCAAAAAATGATTCTGCCCGTTTACATCAATGGGAATAATATCAATCTAGAGATCGCCTCTTTATTAAGTCTGAAAGTGATATCTCAGGAGATGGATCCTGTGTATTATGGAGCGGAAGTCAGCTATGAGGAAGCGGCTCTCTGGATTAAAAATGCTATGCCGGTTCTTGGTAAAAAAGCACAAAACTTTACGAGTGAGCCTGTTGCGATCAACCATCTGACATTCGCCAACCTTGTGGTCGATGCTCTTGGGTGGCAAGAGAAAATTGACAATTTGATGCTCAAGAGTGAGAAAAAATTCATTCTTAAAGATGTCGGTGAATGGAATGGAGAGGTGGGCAGTCGCCTGGCTTATCTCCTCCAAGAGGGAATTTTCCCTGCCTTTGCAAACGTTGAGGAGATGGAAAGGACACTCACACGCGGTGAAGTCGTCCATTACCTTTGGGGGATCATTCAGGGACATCCAGATGTGACTCATCATGGAATATTCAAAGAGCTTAAAGATGGAAAAGTGTGTGTTAAAGAGGATAGAGAGGAGAAAGAAATAGCGCTTTCTCCCGGTTATTTCCTAGTCAAAAACCATAATGAAAACAGCTCTTTTCTATCGCAAGTTAATCTTCTTGGAGGAGAAGAGGTCACCTGGATCGAAAAGGACAGCAATATCCGATTGTTGACGATCCTCTATCCTCCGTATTCCAATGTTTTGGACCGAAGCTCAGCACTTCACAGTTGGGAGGTTCGGATATTTAAAGAGGACTTGGAGAAAAGGATCAACGAGTACTACCCGGTGGGACAGTTGCAAGACCTGGTGGTCCTGACGAGGGGCGACTCCAAGAGAGCGGTGGCGCTCTCGATTAAAGGAGATACGGCTCAGGTTGTTGTTAAAGGACTCAGAATCCGGAGGGTGCTGGGATTGCGAGAGACGCTTTTTGTCATAGACCGGGAATACGATGAAACTGGTGAGCTGATCCATTACACATTCAACGGGAGAGGTTGGGGACACGGCGTCGGTTTGTGCCAGGTTGGCGCATACGGGATGGCAGCGGCTGGTGCGGATTATAAAGAGATTTTGAATAAGTACTATAAAGGGATCAAAATCACAAAAATATTCTGAATTATTCATAAAAGCTTCTGACAATTCTATATTAAAATACTTAAATAAAAGAAAATCCAATATTTTATTGTAAGAAGCTTTTACCCTACGGGCGGGCCGATCTCACTACAAAGCCTTCGTTGCAGCCTACTCGCGGTAGTTTACTACAGCTTCGTAGGCCACTTCCTTGTCTTTGCAGCGATCTCAACTCGTGAATAATCCATCATAAATCTGAATTATTCATAATAACTGCCGATACTTTCCTTCTCAAAACTATAAATCCATATTATCGGCATCTTTTACCCGATCCGGTCGCCAATACGATCATTCACTCAGTATTCATCCCAGGACTTAATACTCAAATCTTCCAGTTTCATCGTCGAGATGGCATCGATGAATCTTTCTGCGAATTGCAGGTTGGTGATGAGGGGGATGTTATAATCGATGGCTTTTCTTCGGATGATATAATCGTTCGTTAATTCCTCTTCGTCGATGCTTTTAGGGATGTTAATAATAAGATCGATCTTCCTCTCTGCGATGTAGGATAGAGTGTTTGGCTCCTTTTTTTGGAGAGGCCAATATAGGACATCGGAGTGGATGCCGTGATATTTCATGAAGTCAGAGGTTCCCTGGGTGGCATACAGGCGAATACCCAACTCGTGTAATCGTTTGGCTGTAGGAAGAAACTTCGCTTTGCTTTCAAAAGGTCCGGTTGATAGCAAAATGTTCTTCTCCGGAAAAGTGAAACCGACTGATAAAAGTGCTTTGAGAAAGGCCTCTTCGAAACTGTCTCCGATACAGGCAACTTCTCCTGTGGAAGCCATCTCCACACTTAAAATTGGGTCCGCCCCTTTGATCCGGGTGAAAGAGAACTGTGGAGCTTTTACGCCCACATAATCCAGCTCGAAGCAGGATTTATCGATCCGTGGAACATCCACACCCATGATGATCTGTGTTGCCAGGTCGATAAAATTCATCTTGAATATTTTGGAGACAAATGGAAACGAGCGTGAGGCACGCAGATTGCATTCAATAACTTTCACTTTATTATCTTTAGCGATGAATTGGATGTTGAAAGGGCCATTGATCTCTAATGCGCTGGCGATCTGTCTGGCTATTCTCTTCATGCGCCTGGTAGTTTCGAGGTAGGTTTTTTGGGGAGGCAGCACCATCGTTGCGTCTCCGGAGTGCACCCCTGCATTCTCCACATGCTCACAAATTGCATAAACAAACAGTTCTCCCTTCTTGGCGACTGCATCGATTTCGATCTCCTTGGCGCTTTCAATGAATTTGCTCACGACCACGGGGTATTCCGGACTGACCTGTGATGCTTCTTTGAGATAGTGAGCCAGTTCTGTATCATTCAGAGCGACAGACATTGCTGCGCCACTTAAAACGTAACTCGGTCTGATCAGAATAGGGTATCCTACGCTGTCGGCGAACACTTTTGCCTCTGCAATGCTTGTCAATTCTTTCCACTCCGGTTGGTCAATGCCCATATCATCGAGCAGTGCTGAAAATTTGTGCCGGTTTTCAGCTCTGTCGATGTTTGAAGGTGTAGTTCCCAAGATCGTTAATCCATATGTTTCGCATTTCATCGCTAAGTTGTTTGGGATCTGGCCGCCCATTGATATGACTAGGCCTAAAGGATTTTCCTTCTCTGAGATATCCGCAACGGTTTCAAAACTCAGTTCATCAAAATACAATTTGTCACAGATATCATAGTCTGTGCTGACAGTTTCAGGGTTGTAATTGATCATAATGGTTTTGTATCCCAATTTCCGGAGGGTCATGACTGCATTGACACAACACCAGTCGAATTCGACAGAAGAGCCGATTCTGTATGATCCGGAACCAAGAACGATCACACTGTTCGATTCTAGAGCCTCAACGTCATCCTCCATACCATTGTAGGTCAAATACAGATAATTGGTTTGAGCAGGATACTCAGCGGCTAAGGTGTCGATCTGGCGAACACAGGGCTCCAGGTTGTACTGTTTTCTTAAATCCCTGATATCCAGCTCCTCTTTATCGAGTGCGATGCCGATCTGCTTATCCGAGAAACCCAGTTGTTTAGCACGAAGGAGCAAATATTTTGGAATATGTGTGTTTTTGTGTGTTTTGAGCTCTTCATACAGGCTAACGATGTTTTTTATCTTGTGCAAGAACCATAAATCGACTTTTGTCAAGGCGTGTATTTCATCCAGGGAGTATTGTCCTATTGCTTCGGCAATAGCAAATATGCGTTTATCCGTTGGATTCTTAAGCGCCACTTCCAGGTTATCAAAAGAGATGTCATTGCCGACGATGCCATACATACCGACCTGCAACATCCTGATCGCCTTCTGGAGGGCTTCTTCAAACATCCTTCCGATGGACATGACTTCTCCAACACTTTTCATCTCGCTCCCGATCTTCTTCGATGCTCTTTTGAACTTTGTGAGATCCCATCTGGGTATTTTTACGACTACATAATCCAATGCGGGCTCAAAACAGGCCATTGTTTTTTTTGTGATAGAATTTTTGAGTTCGATCAGGGAATAGCCCAATGACAGTTTAGCAGCTATAAATGCCAGAGGATATCCGGTGGCTTTGGATGCGAGGGCACTGCTTCGGGATAGTCTGGGATTGACCTCGATAATCCTATAGTCATCCGAATTCTTATCCAGTGCGAACTGGATATTGCATTCACCGATAATATCCAGGTGACGGATCACTTTGATGGAGATGTCTCTCAGTTTGTGATACTCGCTGTTGGAGAGAGTTTGGGATGGCGCGATGACAATACTCTCTCCGGTATGAATCCCCATGGGATCGAAGTTCTCCATATTGCAGACAGTGACACAGTTGTTTTGTTTGTCTCTGACGACTTCATATTCAATCTCTTTCCACCCCTCCAGATATTCTTCAACGAGTATTTGTTTGGTAAAGGCCAAAGCTTTTTCTGCTGTCCTCGTAAGCTCTTCTTCGTTGTATGAAATGCCGGATCCCAGCCCTCCTAAGGCATAGGCGCTTCTAACCATGACCGGAAATCCGATCTTTTTGGCTGCTTTCATGGCTTGATCAAGAGAGGTGACAGCGACACTCCTCGGAACCTTCAACTGGATCTCTTCTACTCTCTTGACGAATTTTTCCCTGTCCTCACAATCCATGATGCTCTCGATCGATGTGCCCAGAACCGGGACTCCGAATTTGTCCAGAACACCTTTATCGAACAATTCAACACCGCAATTTAATGCTGTTTGTCCACCAAAACCGAGGAGAATCCCGTCGGGATTTTCTTTTTCGATGACTCTTTCAACAAAATAAGGAGTGACAGGAAGGAAGTAGATCTTATCGGCGAGCGCTTCGGATGTCTGGATCGTGGCGATATTAGGATTGATGAGGACAACGCTTATCTCTTCTTCTTTGAGCGCTTTGATCGCTTGACTTCCTGAGTAATCAAACTCTCCCGCCTGTCCGATCTTGAGTGCACCGCTTCCCAGTAGGATGACTTTTTTCATGATCTGAGAGTCCTTAGAAATGTATCGAATAAAAATTCTGTATCCACAGGTCCAGGGGAGTGTTCGGGATGGAACTGAACGGCCATGAAGGATTTGGATGTGTGTTTGATCCCTTCGTTCGTGTTGTCGTTGATGTTCACAAACCAGGCCTCCCAGTCTTGAGGCAGTGTCTTTGTCTCCACGGCAAAACCATGGTTTTGTGATGTGATGTAACATCTTTGGGTTCCCACCTCGAGGCAGGGCTGATTCTGGCTTCTGTGTCCGTATTTGAGTTTGTAGGTATTCGCACCTACAGCTAGAGCCATGATCTGGTTACCAAGGCAGATGCCGAAAGTTGGCATGCCTTTTTCGAGACACTTCTTCACGAGAGCGATGGTTTCCTTACACATTTTTGGATTGCCAGGACCGTTGGATATCACAACACCATCAAAAGAAAGATGGAAAAAATCATACGCACACGGAACTCTTATGACATGGCAATTTCTCTTGATGAGACTCCTGAGAATGTTATATTTTACACCGCAGTCAATAACGATAATCCGTGTGTTCCCCTCTTCATTGTAAGAGATCGGCTGCCTGATAGAGACTTCACGGATGAGATTTTTTTTGTTGGGGTCGTCAAATTCAGTCTCCTGCCGAAAAGTGATCTTGCCCAGCATTGTCCCTTTTTCTCTCAGCCTTTTTGTCAGTGCCCGTGTGTCGATACCGGAAAGCGCTGGGACATCGTTCTCTTTTAGCCAGGTCGAAAGGGTTTTTTCGGCATTCCAATGATCACGGGAATTCGAATAGTCGCTGACAATTAGCGCGGAGGGATGGATGTGATCCGATTCAAAATATTCGAGCAAGTTATGTTCGGATTTTCTGGAGGGAACTCCGTAATTTCCGATAAGCGGATAGGTAAAGACTAGGATCTGACCCCTGTAGCTTGGATCACTCAGCGATTCATAATAACCGACCATTCCTGTGTTAAAGACAACTTCGCCAGAAATGGACTTCTCTGCACCGAATGAAATGCCGTTGAATTGCGTGCCGTCTTCCAGTGTTAATACAGCTTTCTCCATGCTACCAATGGCAAAGGAAGGAATACCCTTTTGTGTTCCCTGTCGGTTGCGTTTTGCTGATCCGTCTTTCCAATTTTCAATACTTATAGCACAGGGAGAGTCATACGTCAAAACAAATTCTATGTGCACTTATAAGTTGCCTTTTGTGAATCATTCCAGTAAAATCACTAACTTGAATTATTCATAAAAACGATCTTCAGTTGAATAATCCAAAGAATTTGAGGTTAAAAGTCCACAAAGGTGTCTGACGAAAAAAAAGAGATCAAACTGGGTACTGCCCTCATTCCTGTATTCTTTTTGATCATTGCCCTGTTTGTGACGATCAAAGTCTTCGGACTGCTTCCTCATATCCCCCTTATCTCGGCAGCGGCTGTTGCGGCCGGGGTTGCCTTATTTTTCAAACGTCCCTGGGAAGAGGTTCATGAGGGTATGGTCCAAGGGATCAACTTGGCTATGGGAGCTATCCTCATCTTAATGGTCGTGGGCACTATGATCGGAACATGGATATCAGGCGGGATCGTTCCCACCATGATCTTTTATGGTTTAAAAGTTTTGTCTCCCGGTATCTTTCTTGTAGCCACTCTGATCACCTGTTCCATTGTCTCTCTCGGGACAGGATCTTCTTGGTCGACGGCTGGAACCGTCGGAGTCGCCCTTGTAGGCGTCGGTCAAGGATTGGGAATACCCGTGTCGATGGTCGCCGGAGCCATCGTGTCCGGGGCCTATTTTGGTGATAAGATGTCCCCACTTTCCGATACGACAAATCTGGCGCCCGCAGTTGCTGGAACAGATGTGTTTTCTCATGTCAGGCACATGGTTTACACTACGGCTCCAGGATATATTCTTTCCATCGTTCTTTATGGAATCCTCGGTGCTCGATATTCTGGGGGGGTCCTCGATACTCAGAATATCCAAACAATCCTCTCTACGCTCAAAGAGAATTTTTTTATTCACCCTATACTCTTGATTCCTCCCCTTCTTGTTATCGTAATGGTCGTGAAAAAGATCCCGCCTTTACCCGCACTCCTGGGAGGAACTGTTATTGGAGGCATTTTTGGAATGCTCCTCCAGTCGCGCTCCTTGAGTGAAATCATCGAGGCTGCTCAGACCGGTTTTGTCTCAGAAACTGGAGTAGGTATGGTGGATGATCTGCTCACGCGAGGGGGACTGATGAGCATGATGGAAACAGTGGCCTTGATCATCTGTGCTCTCTCATTTGGTGGTATCATGGAGAGAACGGGGATGTTGGATGTGTTGGCCAAGGCGTTGCTAAAAAGAGTGAAGAGAACCGGCTCGCTAGTAGCGACAACGGTCTTGAGCTGCATCGCTATGAATGCGATCGCTTCTGATCAGTATATCGCCATCGTCATTCCAGGAAGGATGTACAAGAATGCCTTTGAAGCGCATAATTTACACCCCAAAAACCTGTCGCGGGTTTTGGAAGACTCGGCAACACTCACCTCACCCCTTATTCCCTGGAACAGTTGTGGGGCTTTCATGTGGGCCACTCTGGGAGTAAATCCCTTTGTGTATCTTCCCTATGCTTTCTTGAACCTGATGAATCCCGTCGTCTCGATTTTTTATGGTTACACGGGGATCACCATGGAGAAACTCAAAAAATGATCGTCGGGATTGGCACAGATATCATAGAAGTCAAGCGCATAGAGAGGTTGTTATCCAAACAAGAAAGGTTCAAAGAAAGGATCTTTACCCGGGGTGAGATCGAATACTGCGAACACAAGAAGAATTACGTCCAGAACTATGCTGCGCGCTTTGCTGTGAAAGAGGCCCTTCTCAAGGCCATCGGTACAGGCTGGCGAGAGGGCGTAACATTCAAAGAGATCGAAGTTGTGAACAACGAGAAGGGGAAGCCTGAACTCGTCCTCTACGGAACTGTCAAGAAGATCATGGAGGAGATGGGAGTGACGAACATTCAGGTGTCGATCTCACACCTTGAAGATCTCGCGATCGCCTTTGTTATCCTAGAATCTCAATATTGACAATAATCTAATTAAGAGATAACGCCGTGCTTTTTTCCTACTTTAGTGAATGCTTCGATAGCTTTGTCCAGATGATGCCTGTCATGAGCGGCAGAGAGCTGGACTCTGATCCTGGACTGCCCTTTCGGAACAACCGGAAAATAAAAACCGATGACATAAATTCCCTCTTCCAGGAGATCTCTGGCCATATCCTGCGAGAGTTGGGCATCATTCTCGAATTTTCCGAGCATGATGGGAACGATAGGATGGACTCCCGGAGTGATATCAAATCCAGCTTCAGCCATTTTTTCTCTGAAATATATTGTGTTTTCCTCGAGCTTGTCTCTCAAATCTGTTGTTTCACTGAGCAGGTCGAATACCGCGATGGATGCACCCACAACCACAGGAGCTAACGTGTTGCTGAAAAGATAGGGTCTTGAGCGCTGTCTGTAAAGTTCGATGAGCTCTCTCCTCCCGGAGATGAATCCGCCTGAGGCTCCGCCGAGAGCTTTGCCGAGTGTTCCCGTGATTATATCCACTCGTCCCGTCACTCCACGATATTCTGGTGTTCCTCTTCCTGTTTTGCCAATAAATCCTGTGGAATGGGCGTCGTCGATCATGACCAGGGTGTCGTATTTTTCTGCGAGGTCGCAGATCTCATCCAGCTTGGCAATGTCGCCATCCATCGAAAAAACACCATCCGTAGCTACCAGCCGGTATCTTAGGTCCTGTGTCTCTTTGAGTTTCTCTTCGAGGTCTTGCATATCTGCATGCTTATAGATGTATCTTTGAGCTTTGCAGAGGCGAATGCCATCGATTATGGATGCATGATTCAGCTGATCTGTGATAATGGCATCCTCAGCCCCAATAAGAGGTTCAAAAACTCCGCCATTGGCATCAAAACAGGCCGCATAGAGGATCGTGTCTTCCGTCTGGAGAAATTGAGAGATCTTCTGTTCAAGGATTTTATGGATGTCTTGTGTGCCGCAGATAAAGCGAACAGAGCTCATCCCGTATCCCCATTCGTCTAAGGTTTTATGTGCCGCTTCAATGACTTTGGGATGACTGGATAGTCCCAGGTAGTTGTTGGCGCAGAAATTCAGGACAGGTTTTCCGCCCTTGACTTCGATCTCTGCACCTTGGGGAGTCATTATGATCCTCTCGTCTTTATAAAGACCTGCATCACGAATGGATTGGATTTCGTTTGTTAAATCATCTTTAGTTTTGCCGTACATTTTTTTCCTCCTTTAATTTACATGGACTATTCATAAAAACTGTCGATACATTGTTCACAAAAGCAATATCGATATATTTTTATTACAAATTAAGGAAGTAGACTATATCAAAATTTTAAAGGCTGGTCTATATTTTTATATCCCAGATTTTGCCATTTACTGTTGAAAGGATTAGCTGGTATAATTGAGGCCATGATGGAAAAGGAGTTGTTTTATAGCGAGGCCTTCACACATGATTATGTGCGAAAATTCAAGGTAGAAAAGATCTTTTTTGAGGGCCGGACAAAATACCAGTATGTCCAATGCTTCTCCAATGCTCTTTTTGGGAAGGTCCTCTTCCTAGACAGAAAAATACAATCCGCTCAGGTTGATGAGTATGTCTACCATGAATCCCTCGTCCATCCGGCCATGATGACCCACCCGAAACCTCAGAGGATACTCGTCCTCGGCGGGGGAGAGGGGGCCACTCTGCGAGAAGTTTACAGACACCCCATGGTTGAGAGCATAACGATGGTGGATATCGATGAAGAACTTGTGGGGATTTGCAAAAAACATCTTCCAGAATGGTCTGAGGGAGCCTATGAGGATACACGAACTCGCCTCGTTATCGGAGATGCGCGTCAGTTCGTTGAAGAGACTCAAGACAAGTTCGATGTGATTATCTCAGATTTGACGGAGCCCCTCGAGGAAAGTCCATCAGTTTACCTGTTCACTAAGGAGTTTTACGAAAAAATCAACAAAACCCTGGATGATAATGGGGTGTTTGTCCTACAAGCGGGGAGCACGGATCCTATCTACCATGAATTTTTTACTTCGTGTGCAAAAACTTTAGGCCATGTTTTTCCTATAGTCAGGCCATATTGGACTTTTGTGTTTTCATTCGGCGGCCCTTGGGGATTTGTTGTTGCATCCAAAAAAAAGGACCCTCTTGATCTGGATAAGAATGATTTAAAGAAAAGGACCGATTCGAAAGGGATCAAAGGATTGAAATTTTATCATGACGGACTTCACAAAGGATTTTTTGCATTGCCCGGCTATCTTGTCAAAGATCAAGAGAAGGGGAGAGTGCTGACTGACAGAGATCCGTTTATTTGGGAATAATATTATGACCTGTCCAACAAAAGATAAAGACATGGATATCAAGGAGATTCGGGAATATCATACTTCTTCCATGGGACTCTTTTTCACCGTAGACTCGTTTCTCTACAGCAAGCAATCCTCCTTTCAGAAAATTGAGGTTTTCGCAAATGAGTCATTCGGAAAAATACTTCTCTTGGATGGGCTTGTCCAGACTACTGAAAAAGACGAATTCTTCTACCATGAGATGCTTGTTCATCCTGCATGCACGACCCATTCTTCCCCTCAAAACATACTGGTTATCGGTGGAGGCGATGGTGGCGCCCTCAAAGAGATCCTTCGCTATCCCGTTGAGTCTGTCTGTCATGTGGAGATCGATGCTCAGGTCATCGAAGTCGGGAAAAAATATTTTCCGTGGCTCTCCACCTGCCTCAAAGACAAAAGAGTCGACCTCATCATCGCGGACGGTCTTGAGTTTTTAAAGGAGACAGAGAGGACATTCGATATTATCTTTGTGGATTCTTCTGAACCTGTAGGGCCCTCTGTATCCCTGCATCGGAAAGATTTCTATGAGACAGCAAAAAAGCATCTCAACGGAGAGGAGGCCGTCGTCGTCGCACAGATCGGGTCTCCCCTATATCATCTTGAATTCATCAGGGAATGTTCAGTGACTTTTAAAGAGATCTTTAAAACAGTCCGGTTTTACGTAGGGCCCGCCCCTTCCTATCCGGGAGGAAACTGGTGTTATGCTTTTCTCTCCGATAACGTCGATCCTCTGGTTCTTAAAAGAGATCCTCCGCCCGGGCTTAAGTGTTACAATAGGCACATTCACCAGGCAGCGTTCACACTGCATCCATTTTTAAAGGACAATGTTTAGTCGTTCAGTTTGCCTTCAGCGTGTCTTTGTGTCAGAACCCTCAGCATATCTTCGGTCATCGCAGCCAGATCATAACTGGGCTCCCATCCCCATTCCTCACGAGCGGCCGAATCGTCGATGGAATTGGGCCAGGAATCGGCGATGTCTTGACGAAAATCTGGCTCATAGGTGCATGTGAACTCGGGGATGTGTTTCTTGATCTCTGCAGCGAGCTCACCGGCCGAAAAACTCATCGCTGTCAGGTTAAAATCAGAGTAGTGCTTGAGTTTGGAAAAGTCAGCCTCCATAAGATCAAGAGATGCTTTTAGACAATCGGGCATGTACATCATGGGCAACCTCGTGTCTTCCCTGACAAAACAGGTATATTTTTTGTTTTTGACAGCTTCAAAATAGATGGCAACGGCATAGTCTGTTGTGCCTCCACCAGGGGGCGTTTCATAGCTGATGATGCCCGGATATCGACAGCCACGGATATCCATGTCAAAACGCTTAACATAATAATCACAGAGCAGCTCGCCCGCGACCTTGGTAACCCCGTACATCGTCTTTGGTCTTAAGATCGTCTCTTGAGGTGTGTTGTCCAGAGGTGTTTCAGGCCCGAATGCGGCTATTGAACTGGGTATAAAGATTCTGGTCATGTCATATTCCAGAGCAATTTCAAGAATGTTGTACGTGCCGTTCATGTTGACATCCCAGGCAAGCTTGGGATTCTTCTCTCCAACAGCAGAGAGGATCGCTGACATGTGATAGATCGTGTCGATGTTGTATTTTTTAACCACTTCAACGATGGTCTCTTTTTTGGTGACATTGATGAATTCAAAGGGGCCAGAGTCGTGAAGTGTTGAGCTGGGTTGGGTCCTGTGACCTGTAGCAAGCACATTTTCATTACCATATTTCTCTCTTAAGGCCATTGTGAGTTCTGACCCGATCTGGCCTACAGCTCCGGTGACCATGATCTTTTTCATTTCTTTTGCCATTTCTATGCCTCCTAGATATGAAATTTTGGATTTGTATAAGGGGATTTTATATCTTGCTTTACCGGGGATGTCAACTCTTCCTTCATCTTCGATAAAAGGGCAGGGGAAGATGATTTCGCTCCTGTCAGATTTTTAACGCCGCCACCCACCCAATGAATTATTTAAAGGAAGTCCCTTCAATTTATCTATAATCGGCGTCTGCGGATCTGCGCATGTTTACTTTTTTTCTGCTTCTAAGGCCTCGACTGTAAAGAAAGTACCGCATATCTTTATTCTTCACGTGCTCACACAGTCCTCGGGGTCGATTACATCGACTTCCCTCGAAGAACGATTCATGAAGGCTGGGTTAGGTTGGGTTGGGATCTTCCCTTATGTCGCTCAATCCATCTTCCCCTGCCCTTTTTTAGAGGTAGTGTTGATAAATGGCAGATGAAATTGACTTAGATTAAAACCTAAGTGTATGATTGGAAAACAAAGCTGATGGAAGACAGAATCGCATTGGTCACAGGAAGCAGCCGGGGGATTGGCAGAGACATCGCTCTCAAGCTGGCAGAGTCAGTAGGCGGCGTCGCCGTTCATTACTTCAATCAAAGGCAGGATGCATTAGGTGTTGTCGAGTCGATCAAACAGAAGGGAAAAAGATCGGCAGCCTTTCGTGCAGACCTTTCCAATGATAAAAGTGCGAATCTTCTGATCCAGAGAGTGCAGGATCGATTCGGGCGCCTGGATATCCTGATCAACAATTTTGGCCCCATTCTGGTCAAACCCTGGAAGAAGGTGACGACCAAAGAGTGGGAAAGTGTCTATCGAAGGAATCTCTTGAGTGCGCTTTTTTGTATGAAAGCGGTCCTTCCGGGAATGCGAAGGAGGAAGTGGGGGAGGATCGTGAATCTCGGGTACAGTCGTGTTGAGCAACTGACGGCCTTCACGACCATAACTCCTTATGCGATCGCAAAAACAGGGCTTTTGCTGCTGACACGAACGGCTGCCCACACCGAAGCATCTGCGGGAATCACGGTGAACATGGTTTCTCCTGGCCTTATGGAAGGGGATGTTCTTCCCAAGAAGGATGAGCATGTCCCTGCGGGGCGACTCGGAAAATATGACGATATTTCCAGCGCGGTTTTGTTTTTAGTCTCAAAAGATGCAGGTTACGTAACTGGGACAAATCTGCTCGTTGCCGGTGGCTGGAAACTTTAGCTAACTTCTATCCTGAATTATTCATAAAAAATGTCGATTATAGATAAACAGCACATCGAAAACGGTTATATCACGGTGATTTCTGGAAGAACATTGTGAATATTTTATATAGCTTTTGTGAACAAAGTATCGACATTTTTTATGAATAATTCAGGTTAGAGGTTCTTGTCCCAGAATTCGATCATTGTTGTGTAAAGATGCACCCGAGCCGCCCGGTCGGCGATCCCGTGCTTCCTCATGGGATAGACCATCAGGTCGAACATTTTATTGGCTTTGATCAATTCATCCACAAAATTCCAGATATTTTGGATGTGGACGTTATCGTCATACGTGCCGTGGACGATGAGAAGTCGTCCGTGGAGGTCCTTTGCATATTTGTTCAGATCGTTTTTTTCATAACCTTCAGGATTATCATCGGGGAGTTTCATCAGAGCTTCGGCCCAGATGGAATCGTAGTACTTCCATGCCGTGACTGCAGCCACAGCGATCCCTGCCTTGAATTCACCGGATCGGGTCATCGCAAGCAGCGTAAATGTCCCACCCCCACTCCATCCCCAGATGCCCACCCGTTCCGGATCGATGTAGGGTTGGGCTTTGAACCATTTGACTGCGGAAACGAGGTCTCCCAATTCGCCGTCACCCATTGTGTTTTTGAGGACCGTGTTCTCGAGTTTTTTACTGATGGCTGTTGCACTGCGGTTGTCCACCGAGGCGACAAGATATCCCTTTCTCAATAATATTTGTTCAAAGTAGCCCGAATGCCATGAATTCGTCACCTCTGGAGCGGAAGGACCACCATAAACATTAAGGATAAGAGGGTATTTCTTATCCGGATCAAAATCCCTGGGCTTGTATATTTGTGCTGGGAGGGGAAAATCGTCCTCAGCCGGTATGGTGAAGAGTTCGGGATGCTGCATGCCGAGTTTTTCAGGGATCTTTGACCTGGGTTTCGCAATCGTGGAAACTCGTGTGCCGTCAGTCTTATGGAGTGTGAGGGCCGGGGGAGTGGATATGTTGGAGTATCTGTCCATATAGAATTTTGAATCTCTGCTGAATGAGATTCCGTGTGTTCCCGCTTCCTTGGATATTCGCTCCAGACCTGTCCCATCCAGTCGAACTCGGTAAAGATGTCTCTCCAGGGAGGATTCTTTGAGAGCGGTGAAAAAGACCCAGCCATTGGCCTCATCGATGGCTGTAATAACTTGCCGGACCCAATAGACTCCTCCTCCTGAAGAAGCCGTGGCCCACTCGCCTTTGGTCATCTGATTGACAAGCTTGCCGTCCAGTGTGTAGAGATAGAGGTGGTTGTATCCATCACGTTCGGATGCCCAGATGAAGTGTTTTCCATCATCGAGAAAGTGGAGGTCATCATGGATGTTGATCCAGCCCTCGTTCGTTTCTGTGAGAATGAGTGTGGCCTCTCCGGTGGAACGGTCTGCGATGTGAAGATCGAGATTGTCCTGGTTTCTGTTCATGGTTTGTACGCTGAGTTTTGTGCTGTCGGGAAGCCATTTTGCGCGGATAATATATTCAAAGGAATCCTTTTTCAAATCCACCCACGTGGTCTTTCCATCGGCAATATCGATTATGCCGACCCTGACTGTGGGATTTGTCGTGCCGGTTTTGGGGTGCCTCTGCTTGATGAGTTTTGCGTAATTCGGTCTGTGGTCCAGAAAATAGGCGATTCCCACCGTTGACTCATCGGTCTGGAGGAAGGCAAGGGACTTTGAATCCGGGGACCACCAGTACCCGATATCGCGCCTGCCGAAGATCTCTTCCCAATACACCCAGGAGAGTGTGCCGTTGAGTAATGTCTCAGAACCGTCGTGTGTGACCTGTTTTTCTTGGCGGGCGTCAAGGTCGTAGAAAAAAAGGTTGTTGTCCCTGACATAAGCCAGCTTATTTCCATCCGGTGAGAAGTTGAGGGATTTTTCGGGCTTTTCTGTCTCTGTAACTCGGGAAAATTGAGAGGAGGAGAGTTCCAGCAAAAAAACATCCTCCAGATGCAGATACGCGGTTCGTTTGCCGTTGACATCGACAGCAAGAGGGTTGAAGAGAAGTCTTTGGGGAAAAGTTTTTTCTGTCAGCTCCTTAAAGCTTGACAGAGCCTTCTCCTTATCCAGTGCAGGAATCCGATTTCCACTGGCCGGGTCCAGAAACTCGAATGTCCGCTCTTTGGGCGGTTTTCGGCTGTCATAGAGAAGAGCCGTGCCATCATTCAGCCAAGTGAATGACGGAAGAGAAGAGATCTCGACGCTTTTATTGCTGTAGATCCACTCGACCGTGATCTCTTCTTTTTCTTGAGCCAATACGTATGGACTCAAGAGAAGTATCAATACCCAAATTGCAAGTAGAAACCGTTTAGGAAAAAATGAATTCATAGGTGAACCTCCATTCACGCTGTTTCCTGAATTTTCATTTTTATCATACTGAGGAAAACTCGGTCAAACACTACTTAATGGTATTATTTTTTTGTTGTCTTTGGCAATGAGCTTCCTGGATATTTCTTAAGGAGTCTGTTGTTCATCCGCACGGATTTTTCAATAATCTCCATTTTGAGATATGTAATTAGAGCGTCTGACTACGAATCAGTAGGTCGGCAGTTCGAATCTGTCCGGGCGTACCACTTTATTATCAGTTATTTACAATAAGAATCAATAAGTTAGAACACATTCAGAATAGCTTCTGCCTTTAACCATTTTTAACAATTTTAGGTGATTTTTAACTTAAAATAGTCAAAATATGGTCAAAAGGAAATTTCACGATCTCCATTGACTCTCCCCCCATAAATTTATATGCTATCCTCAGCACGGAAGGGGACGATGGCAACGCACTGTCCTAAATGCCTAACAGAAAACACAAAAGATTCTGTCTTTTGCAAAAAGTGTGCGACACCACTTCGTTCTGCAGATGAACTTTCCATAACCAAAACTATTGTTAAACCTTCAGATGAATTAGCTATTGGAGCTGCTTTTGCTGAAAAATACAAGATTATTGCAGAAATAGGTCGAGGGGGGATGGGTGTCGTCTATAAAGCCGAAGATCTGAAGTTGAAAAGATTCGTTGCTATAAAGCT
>Ga0307378_10000909_pt1 | contig 49480 bp, 34 predicted proteins | sample UN1MG_FD_202238 | JGI IMG/M metagenome (GOLD analysis project Ga0307378, IMG submission 202238) | Soil microbial communities from Risofladan, Vaasa, Finland - UN-1 | ecosystem: Environmental > Terrestrial > Soil > Coastal area > Acid sulfate soil | place: Finland: Risofladan, Vaasa | collected... | reverse complement strand
GTGGATCTTGGAAGCTGCCCTCAATGAACTTAATGAAGAAAAATCTGTTGCCATGAAAGTAAAAGTTGCGTAAGATCTCAGTCAGGGGTAGCCATCGAACCTTCAACTGAGTTCGGGATAAGTCCTGGAAACAATTGAAGATCGTTTTATTGACGAGAAAGAAAAGTTCAGCGAACAAAGTGAACTAGAAATAATTGAGGCGATATATGGAACTGATAAGCATAACATGGATGTTACAGAGAAATTAAGAAGACATGTATTTGACAATACACTTACAATCCAAGTCTCAAATTTGTTCTTTGGCAGTGACCCCGAAAAAGGCACTACAAAGAAGTTAAGAGTTAAATACAGTTTTGCGGGAAAAACGCACGAGAAAACTGTTATAGAGACACAGGGCATTTACTTGCCATAGGATCTCCCAGCAGTGTGAAAGATTCAAGAAATACTAGAGACATCAACGATTGGATAGGGCTCCAGTGAGATAGCTAAGAAGCATCTCACGGGGTAAACGGGGTAAACACCAGGCTTTTTGGTTTGCGGCCGAGGAGCTCGGTGAAGTGGTGAATTAAAACCGAAAAGGAGTACAAGGTTATGTGTTTGGAGCTACTTGCCAGCGAGACACAATATGCGGCCGTTTTTCATTGAGAGGTAAAGCCGGCTCGGAATTCTGTGTCACCATATCTTTTTCTCTTTGTTTTTTTGTCCTCATTTTTTTAGAATGTGATGACAGTATGGACGAAATTCATTTATCCGAATACGGTGATGCATCTGTGGTTCCTGCTCCGGTCAGCAGGATGATGGCTTCTTTTGCTGCGGATTTCCGGGACGGCGTGGATATCAACCTTGGAGTAGGCTACGTCAATGAAAAAACCATCCCGCGAGAGCTAATCGAGCAGTCATTGCACGAAGTAATAGCCAATCCGCAAAGACATCGCGCGGCATTAAATTATGGCGGGCCGAAAGGTTCGCATAACCTCATCACATCGATAAAGGAGTTTTTGACCAAACACAGGATTGGTGACCTGACCGAGCGGATTCTGAGCCGTAATGAAATCATCATCGGCCCCAGCGGAGCAACGAGCCTGCTGGAGGCGATAGCAAATATATTGCCCAAGGGCCTGGTTATTATGTCCGACCCTGTATACTACATCTACAGCAACTTCCTTGAACGAATGGGCTTTGAAATTGCGGCTGTCCCCGAAGGCCCGGAAGGTATTAACATCGAGCTGCTCGAGAAGAAATTAGACCAGCTTGGCGATAATAAAAAAGAAATCAGTTTTTTGTATATTGTAACTGTCAGCAATCCGACCTGCACGATTCTCTCCTCATCCTGCCAACGACGGCTAATCGATGTCACTAACCGCTTATCGAACGATTTAGGACGCAAGGTGCCCCTGTTTCTGGATAAGGCTTATGAAAACCTGATTCACGACCCTGATTTACCGGAACGCCGGTCGGCTTTGCTGTATGACGAATTGGGCCTGGTTTATGAGATAGATACACTTTCCAAGATTCTGGCCCCGGCCTTGCGGATTGGGTATATGATTGGACGCGGCTGTGCTTTTACCAAAGTAATGATTCAAAGAACCAGTGACGTTGGATTCAGCGCCCCGCTGATTTGCCAGGAGATTGCCAGCCATATCCTCGACCATCACGTTGCCGGTCAGATAGAAAAGGTAAAACAAGGCTATCACGAAAAAGCGATACAAACGAAAAAATGGATTGATGAGTTTTTGGGCGATTCTATAACCGAATGTCGCGGCGGACAGGCCGGCTTCTACTACTATTTGACATTCGACGGCATTGAAACCGATGAAGATTCTCCCTTTTTTAAGTTTCTAACCCGCACTACCGGCCTGCTTGATATCGACGGGCCGGCGGAAAATAAGAAGCCTCGCGTCCTCTATATTCCCGGCCAATACTGCGTGCACAAGCGCGGAAGCTTAACCGAGGTTGGCAAAAGACAACTCCGCCTGTCTTACGGCTTCGAGGAGTTAGACAATATTCATAAAGCCATTCAATTGATGCAGGAAGCCATTATTTATTCCCAGAGTCTGTGATACAGTGTTGTTCAACCGGGATGAATGATAATATACCCTTTAGGGTAGTAAATTCCCGCGTGTAAAATCATAAACTGTTATTGTAAAGCTACGAACCGGTGCACAAACGGGAGTTTTCAATCGGGAGCACTATATAAATTAAAAAATATTTGTGTCTTTACGATATTTCTAATTTTCTTCCGGATTGCACATGCAATCTATCGTTGGCACTTCCATTTTTTAAGCTAATTGCCAATGGAGGCCTTTGCAGACCCGAGAGAAACGGAATCAAAGGGCAGAAAAACCTTGTGTTTTTTCGAGTCCTTTCGTAAGCTCTGCAGAAACCATAGTTGTTCTGAAGAAAGGAATTGCTATGCCGGCAAACATAACACATATGCTTATCGCACATAAGGCGCTTCAAACGCTGAAAACAAAAGGGATTGACGAATTTGCGGAATTTGCAGGGGTGCTTGATGATACAACCAGGGGGAAAAACTACAAGGCGTACGTGAATCTCGGTAGTCTGGGGCCCGATCTTTATTACTATGCCAGATTGTCCAGCTCCGTCAAAGACATGCTTAAAGAAGGTTTTGTGCAGGCCAAAGGAGTAACACCATGGTCGTACCATTTGCACTCACACAAGCCGAACGAATTTCCCTTGAAGCTGGTCGAGATTATTTTCAGCGATGTGATAAGAGAAAAGGGCAAAGTCAAGCTCTATGAAGATGATATTAGAAAACTTGCCTATATCGCGGGACACCTGACGCATATAGCCGCCGACCAGATTATCCATCCGATAGTGAACAGCGTTGCCGGCCCTTACTACCGGGAAGGGAAAAATCGCAAAAAACACCGCGAGTGTGAGGTTTTTCAGGATTACTTTCTTTACGAGGAGGTCTATCGGTTAGAGGAAAAGAGCGGGTCGAAATACGACTTTTTTAAGCAGAATTTTAACAGGTGGGCGGATTGCGTGAGGGGGGCCACCACCAGAAACACCGAGGAATGGTTCCGTTATTTTCTGCAGCGAGGTTTTGTGGAGACCTATAGCGCTTGTCCGAAGGAAGAAGACATTGAAAATTCTGTTGATAATCTGCTGCTGACGCTGCGTGCCTGTCAAAGATTTGGGCCTTATAAGAAAGCAGACAAAGAATATCAACAAAACAAAGAAGGCTCTGCGATGTGTCAGGAGTATATAAAAGATGTGAACTATATTAAGTACTACCGGCTGGCGGTGGAATTGGCCGTGATTTACCTTATTGCGTTGTATGAGGTCTATTTTGTACTCAAAGAAGGAAAAAATTTCACCGACGGGCATAAAGAACGATTCCTGAGTATCGTCAGCGATGCGGATTTATCTTGTCCGCTGAAGCAGGAGATATTCAAGAACGCAAGTGCCGAATTAAAAAACAAAAGCACCATGGAAACGGCTTTTAGAACGCATACCTCCAAGCTTTTGGCAAAAACAAAATTCATCACTGCGAATCGCATCTTCAAAACCGGAAGTGACAGAGATATTGTGAAGGCATAGTGAGAACATTGATACATAGGCACTGGAAAGATGCAGCGTTTTGGGATATAATTCATTGATGGATGTATCAATCGTTATACCGGCATACGAGGAAAGCAAGAAGATCGCCCGGGACATCGAAGCGGCGAGGACGTTCTTGAAAGACAATCATTTTACAGGCCAGATAATAGTAGTTGACGACGGCAGTAAAGACAATACCGCCGAAGTTGTAAAAAACGCTGTCACCAGCTCGCCGCCGGGAATAGAGCTTAAGGTCGAGCGTTATAATCACCATCGCGGCAAGGGTTACGCCGTCCGCAAAGGCATTGAGCAAACGACCGGCGAATACGTGATGTTTGCCGACAGCGGCTGTTGTGTACCATACGAAGACACTCTGCGCGGGCTGGAGTTAATAAAAAGCGGGGCGTGTGATATAGCGCACGGCTCGAGAAAAATGAGGGGATGCCATATTGAAAAGGCACAGGGCCTATACCGCCGTATCTGTTCCAAGATGTTCCACTGGTTCGTGGTTCACGATATGAAAATCCCGGCAGAGTTCACCGATACACAGTGCGGATTTAAGATATACCGGGGCGACATCGCACGTCACTTGTACGGCGAGTGCATTACCGATGGATTTACGTTCGATATAGAAATCATAATGCGGGCCCAAAAAGAAGGCTATCGGATAAAAGAATTTCCCATCGACTGGACATGCGACCCTGACAGCCGGCTCTCGCCGACCCGCAGCTCCTGGCGTGTTCTGTCTGAGCTGCTAAAAATCAGACGGGTTATGGCTAAAAACAAAAATGATTCTCATTGAGATGGGCGAAGGATCTGATACACAATCACTGAAGCAGCTCATCATCTTTCAATCGACCGAATCGCAAGATTTCTTTTTTCTGCGCGTCTTTGTCCTGACTTTCCAGCATAATCAGGGCTGATACATCAGGGTGACGCGAGCAATATTGCCGGATTTCATCCGGGCTCATAACCATAAAAGCGGTTGAGAGTGCGTCGGCGGTTGCAGCATCAGGGGCTGAAGCCCAGGCGGCACATTTGCCTTTAACAGGCTGAGCCGTCCGGGGGTCGATGATATGCCGGCCCTTCTGCAGACCTGAGCCGCTTATGGCCCGGCCCCGCAAACTGGGACGAGCTAAAATCTGTTTGCGATTGTCCGGATTGCTTAACGTTAGAGGCCAGCCCTTTGTATCGCAAGGGGCATCGAGGGCCAAAACCGAACTGTAGCCGCCGGAAATCAGGGCGGTTTCAATACTCCACTCACACAATAACTCAGCCACCCGGTCAACGGCATAGCCTTTGCCGACGCCGCCGAGATCAACCTGAACCGGACTGGCCAGTAGCTGGACCGTATGCTCAGCTTCATCCAGTTGTAACAGGTCCGTGCCGGTACGCTGGCGAGCAAGATTCAGCTCCTCCTGCGAGGGGGTGCGCGGCGTTCCATCTTCGTTACGCCAGCAGCTAAACAAAGAGCCGATAGTAATATCAAAAGCACCGTTGGTTTCGGTATAAATCCGGCTGCTAAGCTGTAGACATTCGAATGCGTCCAAACCAAGCCGCAAAGGCTCATTGGCAGGTAAATTATTAATCCGTGTGATGTCACTGTTCTCGATAAATCGGCTAAGCTCGCCCTCGAGCCAGTCAACCTCATCGAAAGCGGCAGCGGCGGCCTGCCGGGCATAACGCGCATCCTCGTGTTCAATAATGACCTCAAAGGTTGTTGCCATCGCCTCATGGCAAAAACGCTTCATCCCGGGAATTGATTGACAATCACTCCGGACAAAACAGGTTTCCGGTTCCGGTTGTTTCATTTTTCGGCGGCTTTTCTATTTACGTCCTGGGGTGCCGGTTTTCTCTGGAAGCTGTCCCACAAATCCTTTCTTACGAAGCCAAGCAATTTAATTTTCGGCCGCAGCCACACATAATATGGCTCATCAAAAATAAACATATACATTTGACGCTTTTCCAGAGGGGTCAGTGCATACAGCTTATTGGTCAACGCAGCTTCAACATCGGGTGAGGCAATAATCAGCGGCGCCGTAGGCGCATCATTGACAACTTCATTCGACCAGCGTATTTTTTTGAATGACCGCAGATACCAGGGGAGAGGCCAGTAGTCACCTTCCGGGCAAATTACATCGATAGGAATATCGTAACCGTCTTCGTGAACACCTGCGTACTCTTCTATTTTCTCAGTAATCGTAAACACCTCTATAGTCGGATGAGCATAGACATAAGGGTTGCGACTGTCTGCGTAAAATTTGTAATTGCTCAGATAGGACTGCCAGGTCAGGAGAACAGAACCCTCGAATAAAAACATAAGAATTATCAAGCGAGGCAGAACGTTCGGCAGCAGCTTCACTAACACCACCGCCCCGACGCCGGCCAACAGAATCATACCGTGCAAAAACCCTAACATACACCAGGGAGTTTTATATGGGATTACAGAATACACCACAGTCAGAACGAGCGTGTAAAAGCCGATGAATCTAAGCAGATGAACATCGGCACAGGACAGCCCTTTTTTTGTCATCGCAGCTATGAAGCCGACCACCGCCAGGAGGACTATGAGTGCTTCTGTCCATCTCGGCCCGTCACCATACCTGGAATAAATGAGCATCTTGATATAGTAATACCACGGGTGGATATGAAGGCTGTTTCCGCCCGCGCGGTCGAAATAGGTTGTATAAGTCCGGACCGAATCCAGAATTCCCCCGGGATTGGTAAGAAATGATGAATAGAACAGAGCAGAGACAATTGCACCGGCCGCAAGCCCTGCAATAAGATGTGAGGTCTTGACTGTCTTTACGGCGTTTATGAAAGAATCTTTTGGCCGCCGTATTAAAAGCATGAGCAACAGTGCCAAAAACATTGAGCCAAAAGCGATGATGCATGTTTCCTTGGTGGCGTGCATAAGCCCCAGGGACATCCCTGTCAACAGGGCCCAGGCGATATTTTTGTTCCGCGCATAGCGGTAGCCGAAAACAATGGCACAAAAAGTGAAACATACGAGGAGCATTTCCTGGATGTAATAACGGCTGTAAAAAACCATAGCAGGCGAGATAGCAGTCAATACGGCGGCATAAACCGCGGCTCCCGGCCCCAGGCCCTCACCGGCCGGCAAAACCAGCAACACTAACAGCACCCCGAAAAAGACGGGCACAATCCGCAAGGTGACCTCGCTGACCTGGGTCAGTTTCTCGGCGGAGGACAGGCGGGCGGGGATTAAAGTCAGATAGTTAAGCGTCGGGCCGTGGTATTCATCGGGGTTGTATGTATAAACACCTTCGGCCAGCAGTTCCCCGAACTTGATGGCATGAACGGCCTCGTCGCCGTGCATAGGACGCTGTTGAAGCCGCGGCAGACGCAGCGCAATCGCAACAATTGTCGCGGCCAAAATGAGCACGCAACATCTTTTGGTCATCTTATTCTACCGGCTTGCCGTAAACCGCCACCTCGATATAGTGGTTCAAATCGTTACCGGTATTACCGTTGCTATAAAGGCGGACATAACGGGCCTTAACACCCTTGGCGTCGAAGAGTTTGCCCTCGTTGGTTTCGGTATAGTGCATATCTTCGCCGACACCAATACCTGCAGAGTTGTCAATGTCATTGTTGAACAGTGTCCTGACATTCGTTATAAAATCAGGGTCATCAGCAACCTGCACTATCACGTCAAAATAAACCCGGGCCTGCTTATGGTAATGCCATAATACAATGGCGTAAATTTCGTGCATAGCTTCGAGGTCGATTGTAACGTGCTGCACAAACGGGCCCAGCTCAACGTAGCTGCCATCGGCGGCTTCCTTGTCGCCGTCTGTTATCATTTCTATTTCGCCTATGATAGGTTCTTCGTCGCTGCTGGCAACAGACTTATCGAGCGCGACATTTGTTGTTCCAGCCGGGGCCAAAAACGGCGGACGCGACTTGCCCAAAGGCTTTTCAAGGTTGGCTACCTTTGTATCCTGCGGAGTACCCACGAACATCGGCTTGGGCAGCTCGATCTCAATCGGCACCATTTCGGCAGAGGCAGCGCTCTTCGTAACCGTCGTATCGGTGTCTGCAGACGGCTTACCGGAACTCTCGGGAGACGGCTCCGGTGAGGATTTTTTGCAGGCCGGTACAAAGCACAAAAATATCGCCAGCAATACCAGAACACAAACCTTCGCTATTGAACCAAAATCTTTCTTCATCATTTCATTTGACCTTAAAAAAACATATTTTTACGTAACCGACAAAAGCATTAACTGTCAGTACTCTATCATATTTGAACCAAAACCAGGACAGGGATAGTATCCTATATGTATGACGTTGTCAAGCCGCACAAAAGTATATTTTTTTTCTTTTCTTTGCAAAAAAGTATGGCAGGAATTCAGTATTATCGAATCCCTGCCGTTACTGATAGATTTATTGAAATAGTCAGCAAAATCACAGAGTTTTTAGCCTCAACATTTATAGGTCATCGTATCGAGTTGTCGGATGAGCAACTCGGTTGCTCACGCTGAACGAAAAGAAGATTATGATTGGAGAATAATGAACCGCATGGTCAGGAAAACCTGACCATACCGCCGGAGTTTTTAACCTCCACGATGCTCACGCATCAAGGATACGACCTAAGAAGGCGCAGACCTATGACGAAGGAATAACGGCTATCATCGGGCAAGATGCCGCTGCGATCCGACGACCGCTCGTGTAATGCATAACTGCTCCAGCTGCCACCTCGCATCACGCGGTGAGAACCTGATTCGGGGCCTTGTGGATCGGTTTGCCGCCCGCGAGGGGTGGGATCCTGCCAGAAATCCGAGCACCACTCCCATACGTTGCCGTGCATGTCATATAGTCCCCACGGATTCGGCAACTTCAATCCCACTTGCTTGCTCCCGTGTGGATAGCCGTGCTTTTCATTATTCCCACCCCACCACATGTATTTGTCGTACAAATCACAGTATTCTCTCACGTCGTTGCAGTCCAGTGCGTCTCCAAACGAGAATCGCGTTGTCGTACCTGCGCGACATGCATACTCCCATTCCGCTTCCGTCGGCAGCCGGAACGTACCTTTGCCCATCCCGTTCAATCGCCGGATGAAAGCCTGACAGTCGTTCCAATTGACCTTGTGCGCCGGATAGTCGTCGCCGACACCGTGTTCACTTCCCGGACCCGTACCCATCACTGCACGCCACTGTGCCTGCGTCACCTCGTACTTGCCCAGATAAAAAGCGTTAGTCAACGTGACCTGGTGCCGGGGCCATTCCCGAGGCAAACGGGCTTTTTCGGTTGACGGACTACCCATCGTGAATTCTCCCTGCTTGATCAAAACCATTTCCAGCGGTTTCGCTCTCTCGGGCAAATTCGGCAGTGCTATTGTGATCGTTTTGACATCTTGATTATCTTGAGGTTCCAAATCTTTTTCCCACGTTCGGCAAGAAACGACCGCCAAAGAAAACACGAGAATCATGATTGGATAAAAATGGGATTTCAATTGAATTCTCCTTTAATGAAATTCTTTGCTCATACTTTATTATCGTATATCCATCAAAACCGAATCAGGAATCATATCCTATTTGTATGACCTTGCCAAGCCGAACAAAAGTATATTTTTTCTTTTCTTTACATAATATAGAGGACATTGTCCGCAGTTAGCACACGCCTAAGAAGCTGTTAATACTATATTTAGCTTCAATAAAAAAATTTCTTAAAGCAAAAAAAATACAGCAGGGATCCAGTGCACCTGAATCCCTGCTTTACTAATGGACTCAATAAAATAGTTAGGCAGATTTACTGAGTTTTAGGTATCAATCCTTCTTTTGTTCGTCTTTTGGCTATTCTACCGGTGCCTCTTGTGGTGCGCTTTCAACCGGGGCGGCAGCCATTTCAACAACCGGCGGCTGGAGACCCGCCTTGACCAGAATAATATACAGCACAAAGCCAATCACAAAGGCGATAACCGGAGCCGGCGTGATAAAGCTGAATGTCTTTGGAGCCACCAACTCGTTTGGAAGAATCCCTACAACAAACCCAACGGCCCAAGCGATGTAGCCTGCCCAGTTGATTCCTTTGCGCGGTCCGGACCACTTGCAGCCGCTCAGCAGATAATCGGCAGCCATAGAGCCGCAGATGGGCCCGAACGAGGCGCCAATCAACCCAAACACACTTCCCAGGTTAAAAGCCCAGCCTTGGACGGCTAGGAAAATAGATATGATGGCCCCAGTCACGACCATCACTGTCTTGTTGAGCTTTGGGAACATTGTACCGATGCTGTTGCCGGCGATGAATGAGCAGAAGCATGCCGGCGCAAAGCTTGCTATGGCGAACAAGGCAAACATTATCGTGGCCAAGAAGCCGCCCTGCGCCTTGATAACGGAGTCAAACAGGAAGTTCTCAGGTGGCGAGTCGCCGGCGTGTGCACCCGCGATGGCAATCAGCGGTAGACCGCCGGCAATTATAATGGCCAGGGCAATGCCGACAAGACCGCCAAGCTGAACGTCTTTTTTATTGCGGTTACCCATCCCGAAGTCCACACCCGCTGCACCTGCTGTCGCGAAGAATCCAACAACAATAGCTATTATTGTCAGAAAGCCGACAATCGGCCGGGCACCCTCAGGAGGCGTGTAATCGCCGGCGCTGCCAACATTGGAAAGGAACACAATCAGAATCATTACAAGTGGAACGATAGGCAGGAATGTGGACACTTTTCCAACGTACTGAATTCCCTTGATGGCGACGAAAACAGCCAGCGCAGCCCAGATGATGGCTATGATGGTGAAGGCGGCGCTCCCCTGGAACACATTCTTGCCATCCACTACTGATATTGCTGATGGTCTACCTACCGCCTGCAGAATGAAATCGGTTGCGATGGCAATGTTGACGGCAAGCCAGCCGAACTGAAGCAGCCCCATTAGCAGACCGGGCACCAAAAAGCCGCCTTTCGTACCATATGTTGACGAACCCACAACGTACAGCGGATAGCCCGTCTTCATACCGTAAAGGCCGGGTACGAGATAAAACAGAAAGTGACAGATAAGAGCTGCGATAACCAGCCCCAGCAAGCTCAAGCCCAGTCCAGCTTCCGATAGTGTGCCGTCTGCAATCTTCATATAAAAGACGACCCAAAGGAATATCCCTGCGTACGCCGGTGCCGTGCTCTTGTACCAAGGCGCCCGGTTCTCAGCCGGATTCGGCTTGGCCATGCTCAAATAACTTGGTAGTATTCCATTACTCATAATCTGTTCTCCTAATTAAAACCTTAATTAAGTTCCACTCGGCACCTTGCCGGGTATCTACGCAGTATAATATTCCCACTCAAAATGTGAAACAACTTAAAAAAAATAGTTTTGTAGGGTGGGCTTCAGCCCATGCTGTTATTATTTGTTTTTAGAATGTAGGGTGGGCTTTAGCCCACCGAATAAAACTACCCGTATCATCTTGGTGGGGCAAGCCCCACCCTACAAGTAACTACCAGTATCATCTCAAAAATTAGTCTGTTCGTGGGATTTGGATTCTTTTGCCATCGTTCATCGCTGATTCATGGGCACAGATTCCCGCCATTGTCCAGTTCGCAGCGGTTTTTGCATCCACCGCGGATTCTCTGTTTTCGACAATCGCGCGAATAAACTCATGGGTCAGATGGGGATGAGAGCCGCCGTGCCCGCTGCCCTGGATAAAGGAAGTGTGCTCGTGCTCTTCATCATAGACCCCATGCCCCGTGAAGGGAGCTATCTCTTTCGGCAGCAGGTGCCCATAGTCCGGCACTTTTACCCTTTCAGCATCTTCATAGCCGGAATAAATCACCGGGTCTTCGCCGGCAACCTGCTCCCACTCGAATGAAAGCTTCGTGCCATATACATCGAAACTTTCTCTGTACTGCCGAATCGTATTAAACAGCGACCGCGTCACCTCACAGGCAAGGTCTGAATCGGCGAGTTTTATAATAGCGGTTTCAATTGCAAAAGGTGAATTGTAGAGTTTGATATAATCTTTTTGAATTCGCCCTGAGCCGTGACAGACCACGGATTCAGCCCGCTTTTGCGCAAGGCACAGCAGAGGGCTCACAGCGTGGGTTGCGTAGTGCATAGGCGGGAAACCATACCAGTAATCCGGCCAGCCCGGCAATCCCATATTCTGCTGATGCGAACCACGCAGAAACTGAATCTCGCCCAATTTCCCCGAATCGACAAGCTCCTTTGCGTAGAGAAACTCCCGGCTATATACGGCCGTCTCCATCATCATATATACCTTGCCGGACTTTTTCCGTGCCTGAGCTATGGCAAGACAGTCCTCCGTGGTAGTGGCCATCGGGACCGTGCAGGCGGTATGTTTGCCTGCGTTCAAAGAGGCCATTGTCATCCAGGAATGGTCGGCTATAGGCGAAACCACATGGATAGCGTCCAGCTCATCAATGCTTAAGAGGTCTTCGAACTTAGTGAAGCGTCTTTCAATTCCAAATTGGTCGCCTATTTCATTGAGGTGGTCTTCGCTTCTCTGGCAAATAGCGTAACACTCAGCGTCGGGGTGTCTTTGATAAACAGGGATGAACTCAGCTCCAAAACCGAGCCCTACCACCGCTACCTTTACCTTCTCCATCGGCTTTCTCTCCTTTCCAGCCTGCGTGGGCTCCTTCTCTTGCGCCTGCACTCGCGTAACCACAAATGCGAGCGCTAAATCACAAAACGCACTGCCCGACAAACACGCAGGACTAAGTCACCTGGTTATTATTCCTGCATTTTAAGTTCGGATTACCAGGTAAGTATGCACAATCACGACCAATGCGAACACCAGAGCGGTGTAACGATGCATACCCAAAAGTAATTCCTGCCAATGCGTTCCGAAAAGTGGAAACATGCTCAAAATAATCGACAGGATTAACGGCAAAGCCAAAAAGATTATCAGCCAAAATGTTATTTTTTGTCCGAGGCCGGTGCTTTTACACTTACACTGAGCTTCTTCACCGGAGCTTTTGACCAAAGTAACACGCTGAACAAAACGTTGAAACCATGGCCAATCGCTATAAACAAAACGGCAGCGGCTCGCCCACATCACAGCTAAAACCGCTAAACACACCGCAAAAACCGGTGCGAAAGTGGCATGAATCATCACCAGATAACCGGAAATGTGCTCACCCAGAACAAGCGTCGGGTAAAAACCGGTAACCGCCAGAACCACAAAGCAAAGCAGTGCCAACAGATATACCAGTATCCTCAAAACGCCCACAATGCTTAGCTTCTTTGCGGATTTTCTCTGACGTTTTTTCCTGGAAGGCGAAACTAACCGGTGCAGGGCAATACCCACCAAAGTAATCAGGATAGCGATTATTGAAATCGTTTGATACATGTCACTTATTTTCAATAAGAGTCACTAATTTTCCCCGGCCAGCACCTTCACGACGCAGGTCAGGGCCTTTAGCGCATATAATAATAAAACCAGGCCCAGAACCGCACACGAGCCAAGACAAATATATTTCATCATGGGACGGAACACGAATGAAAAAGCAAACGCCCAGGCATAGAATGGATTGATGTCCTGGAACTCAATCATTTTTTTAGCTTCCCGCCCCGCAACAATAGGAGAGTCAACGGTAACATCGCCGAAGAAGAAAGGCGCATCCGTGGCATGGCAATCGGTGCAGTAACGAACGCCCAATGATTGTGCGGCCGGCCTGACGTTATGGCCGATGGGCCACAAATAAGGCGTGGCCGCCGCGTGCTCTTCCTGGTGCAGTTTGCCCGAATCGTCAAGGCTGTATAGTTTGCCGCCGCTAACGTAAACAGGCTCGCCTTCAACCGCTCCTTTGAGTGAATTCAGTGCTTTAGTAATATGTTCGGCGGATAAGGCCGGCCAATCACCGGAAGAAGGCAGCTTTTCATTGGCGAGAACCTCACCGACTGTTTGTTTGACAACCTCAAAATCAATCGGTGAAACATTTTGGTCTTTTATAATGCCCCAAAAGGCAGGCCAAATCAGCTTATGAGGTGCAATCTTGCCGGCTTCCATAAGCCGGAGCCGACCAATGTACGCTGCGCCAATACCGCCCTGCTTGGCAAAAACAGGGGCAATGATGTGTGGAAGCGCCTCGTGGGATTTATTAACACCGATCGTTCCCAGGCGGTGCGCCCGGGAGGTTTTAGTTAAAATCGTTTTTTCTTTTGGCCATGGACCGCTGTGGCAGGCCGTACACGTAAGTTTCTCGAAATGGACCGTCGGGATTCCTATATGTTTCGGAATCGGCGCACCGAGCCGACCCGCCTTGGGCTCATCTTCACCTTCCGGCAGGTGACAACCTTCACACGAACTTGTGGCAGCCAGCGGGTTCTGTGTGATGCCTGCTTCTTCGTCATATCCTCTGATGATGTTATGGTCGGTGCCGTTACGATGACAATCAACACACTTCAAACCGGCCGTCAGGTGAATATCCTCATCCGATGTCCATTTCTCCGTATCTTCCTTATCAATATAAAGGTTGGAATGGCAGAAGTAGCACCGATGGTCGGGGACCTCTCTTACGATATTAAAGGAGATGTTGTTATCCTGGTCGAAAGCGGTTTTACGATAAGTAATGGTCGGTGGAACCTTCTTTGGGTCTTCCGGCGGCTCAGGCATAAACGGGTCGTAGGTGTCGGGCATATCCTTGGCCGAGCCGCTTACAGAAGCAAAGCCACAGGTTGCAGCCGCAGCCCAGCGGAAATTCTCACGTGCTATCTGGACAGCGTATCCTGTTGACCCACCCTGGTCCTGGCCTGGATCGGCATTATGACAGCTCAGACAGTTGATTTCCAGCTTGCCTGAGATAAACTCGCGCATAATCTCGTCGGGGTCTTCACTTGGGATTTCTCCGGCGCCTCCGCCGGGCGTATGTCTGCCGAAGTATCTGGTGAATTCACGAGCTGTCAGGCCGATTTGCTCTGGCTTGTAGGTCCCCGACCAGGACCAGGGACGATAAGAAAGTGGAATCTGGGTGCCGGTACGAGCGTCCACAAATATCCAGGGCTGCCCCACACGGCCTGGAACGACATTCGGGTCGGTAGCATTGAAATGCCAGCCTTTGCTGATTATCCCATAGCTGTGGCAGCCCCCGCAGGTCCAGCGAGTCGAAAACGGCAGAAGAGGGTCGTTATCGGGAGAAATCTTTTCTCCTTGTTCGCCGTCTTCATTTTCAGAAAACAGAGGAATAAGATGAGTTGGATGTGCCCGGCTGCCGTCACTTTCGTCGCCCAGAAGTTTCTGGTCGGTATCAGCCCCTGATGCTTCGTTTGCGAGGCAAACGGTAGGGGCAGACAGGCACAATGCCAGCAAACACAAAAAGCCTGTTGATATCAATCCTTTTTTCAACGTACAGTCAATCCTTTCCTCTCAACATATTATCATTCATCGAAGAAATTGTACAATACGAACTATTTTTAACAAGCTTTTTTTATACTTCAAATTCTCCCGGCTTGAACTCTAACTTCCTGCCGGCTGCCACTGCCTCATTAACCTTCAATACCGTAACCGCCGTTTCGTATCCGATTTCAGCGGGGCAATTGAGCTTGGCCTTGCCGCGTACTGCATCGAAGAAGTTTTCGAGATGCGGCTGGTGGTACGGCTTATTATCCATTGTTACCGGTATGTCATAACTGGGCGGCTTCGGCGTCTCCCGCACATCCAGCACACCCTCGCTGGCGGGTGCTTCTTCTTTTTCCTCCTCGGGCGGTTCCTTGATGTAATCCATCTTGACCCACTTTTCCCAGTTCTGTGCCGGGACCCACGCTTCGCGGTATATAGTGCCGCGTCCCGAGGCTTCCGAGATTACCAGTGTGCCTTCATCGCCCATAAAGGTTTCAAAGTATCCGTTGGCGCTGTTGGTCGTTATTGTTTGATAAAACGCCCTGACTGTGCGGTCGCCGAGCTGGTACTCATAAATGACCATAACATTGTCATACCAGTCGTGTCCTTTCCAGTAGTCGATACCGCCGCTGGCCATCACGGCTTTGGGATTTGTGCCGAGGAACCAGCTAAAGATGTCTATCTGGTGCGAGCCGAGGTCAACTATCGGCCCGCCTCCGAGTCCCTTATACCAACGCCAGTTTCTAAACTGCTGCATCGAGTCGAAACCATACTTTTTCAGTGTAGCCTCGTCAATGACGGCGTTTTTCGGGAAACCTAAGTCCTCACACGCCGCCTTGCTGCGGTTCCACTGCCCGTTGATACAGGTTATTTTACCCAACAGCTTCGCCCCATCAATCAGCTTCTCGTAGCAGTGTATGTATCGTGGGTTACTGCGGCGTTGATGGCCTATCTGCAGTAACTTACCGGTTTTCTTCGAAGCTTCGAGCATCTTCCTGGCGCCTTCGAGGGTGTTGGACATCTCTTTTTCGCAATAGACATGCAACCCGGCCTCCAGGCAGGCAACAGTGTGCTCGGAATGCCAGAAGTCAGGTGTGGCAACAATAACAGCGTCAAGGTCCTTCTCTTTATCGAGCATTTCCTTGTAGTCCACATAGGTATTATTCACGTGCTTGTAGGCCTTGAGTATGCGAGAGACACGTTTTTGATTCCAGGCCGTCCAGATATCGCAAACCGCCTTAAAACGAATGCCGGGTATCTTCAGACAGGCATTCATCAGCTCCTGTCCCTGGGCCCCGCAGCCGAGCAGGCCTATGTTAATATCACCCGGTTTTTTGCCGCCTGCCTGTCCTAAAACCATCGGCGAAAAGGCCAATCCTGCTCCCGCCGCCGCAGTAGAACGCAGGAAACTACGTCTGTTCATTTCTTTGCTTGTCTTTTCATTACTCATCGTATTTCTATTAACTCCATAAATTTAACAAATTAAACTAAACACCAAATTTTATTGTCGCGTAATATAGCGTAGCCGTATATCACTGTCAAGCACGCACTTGACGTTTTTTTATGTCCGTACCGTCCAAAACCGCGGCAAGATGACCGGAAGCTTGCCGTTTCGATTTTTTTCCGGAAACGTGACGAGAAAAATGACCTCGAAAGTTTCCACTTTCAGCAGCGGTATACAGTTACTCTACCAGCGGTTTCACTATTATATTGCGATATGCCACCGGGCCATGGTTGCCCTGGAACATAAGCGGTCCGAAAGGTGCTTCCCTGCCGAGAAGGGGACCGCCGGTCGAGGCGGGCATTTCGAGATTTTCGTGCAGCACCTGGCCGTTGAGCTCTATCTTGACGAACCTGGCATTACTGATTTTTTTACCGTTGGCGTCAAACCTGGGGGCCTGGAAATCGATTACGTACTTCTGCCATTCGCCGGGTCTCTTACAGGCATTTACGCGAGGCGCACCAGCGCCGTAAATCGCCCCCATGTCACCGGGGCCCATTTTTTCCCTTCCCCAGCTATCCAGTACCTGGATTTCATATTCGCCCATAACATAGATGCCGGAATTGGAACCTTCCGGCACCATAACCTGAAGCTCGATACGGCAGTCGCCGAATTTTTCTTTGGAGTATATATCGATGCTCTCGCCGTGGTCAGGGGTCAGGTTTATCATTTCACCATCGCCGCCTTTATTCACTAACAGCTTCGGGTTTTCAGATGACATTTCAGCGGTGCCGGCGGCCCATTTGCTCTTTTGCCTGTCGCCCTTGACAGCCCAGCCATCGAGGTCTTTGCCGTTGAACAGCACGACGGCATCGCCATATTTCGGTTTTAGATTTTTGATGCGAATGTCCTTGAACTCCACGAGCATTGGCGGCCCGGCGTGGATTTGAAGCGCCAGGATACCTTCCCTTGCAGCACCCTTGAGGTCCTTGGGGTCGCCGGGGTCGGTTACCCGGTCGTTGTCCACCAGCTCCATCGTCTGGTAGCCGTTAAGGTAGTGTATCAGATGGTTGCCCGAAGCGATGATTCTATACTCGTTCCAGTCCTTTTCCTTGTAGTAGCCGGCCTTGATTAGCTCGTCTTTGTCGGAGACTCTGCCGATGACATTTTTTTCTCCGTCTTTGTCGATGACCATTATGTCGCCGACGTTGACAAGCCATCCTCGGCCTCTTTCGTGGTAGAGGAAGCCAACCTTACCCGGTGCGTTCTCGACCTCAGCCTGATAGCCGCTGACGACCAAGTTGCCCACGTCCTTACTGCGGTACTGCACGCCGGAGTTGCCGTTCCGGAGGCGGAACTTCAGCCGCAGATCGAAATCTCGCAGCGTACCGCCACGCCAGATAAGAAAAGTATTGCCGCGGGTTGGTTTTGCAATAGTGGTTTGGCCTCGAATAACGCCGTCCTCGACCGACCACAGGCGCATATCACCTTCCCAGCCGCTCAGGTCTTTGCCGTTGAACGGTGAGACCCACTCTTCGGATGAACCGGAATCGCCTGCCAGTGCAGTCTGCTCATAGCCGGTCATAGATGTCCCAAACAAATTCAAAGCCAATATCGTGATAAGCATAGTCATCCCGCTGGAGATGATGGTTTTATTGTTATTGTTTTTCATTTGTACGTATTTCATTTCAATCAGCCTCAGTCGAATGATTTGATTTTAAGATTTTTGAACCAGATGGGATTGCCGTGGTATTGGAAGCCGAGGTGTCCTTCGCGGGGCATATCCTTGTAAGCGGTGGAAAACTTATTTTTGGTTCCCGGAGGATCGGGATTTTTGCCGGCTTCGGTCCAAAGGTCCAGGTCCATATCAATGATGTCTTCACCGTTGAGATTTACATAAATCTTATTGTCCAGACAGGTGATGACGTAGTGGTTCCACTCACCGGGTTTTTTGACAGCCGTCTTTGAGGGCGACAGGCAGTCATAAATAGCGCCGCACTGCCCGTGCTTTGTTCCATCTGTAGTGGCGTGAATCTGGACTTCGATAGCGGTGTTTATCCATTTCTCTATACTGCCTGTGCGGATAAAGACGCCGCTGTTGCCCTTTTCAGGGACTTTGAAGTCGAGCTCAAGGGTGAAATTGCCGTAGCGTTCTTTTGTCCAGATATCGCCATGACCATCAGGTGTGGGTGAAAGGACGCCGTCCGCGTCAAAGGCCCAGGAGCTGGGCTGCATCACGGCATTCGAGAGGTTCTTTTTGAAGACGTCTTCATACTTGGCGTCGCTCAGCTCGGCTGCTGCCTTTCTAAAGAATGCCACACAGCCTGCGATCTCGGGCATCGAGTTTAGCCAGTTGTACTCATACTCAATCGAGAATACGCCCTTGAAATTCTGGCGGTCAAGCTGGGTCAATATCGCTTTGGCTTGGCTTATTCCTGTGCCCCATATCACATCGTGTGCCTTCGGGTTGCCGAACTCATTGAGGTCCTTGAAGTGGAGGCTTCTGATTCTGCCGGCCCGTCCGAGCTTCTTTACCGCCTCAAGTGGATCAACTCCCGACCGACACCAGTGCCCGGTGTCCGCACACGCCCCGATCCAATTGCTCCTGCCCTCGCAGACCCGCATGACCGTATCGGGACTCCAATAAGGCGAAGGTTTGGGATGGTTATGAATCGCCACGCCAATCTTGTACTCTTTGCAGAGCCTGTCAATCAGGTCAAAGGCATCCTCCGGCGGTTCCGAGACGATGTTCTCTATTCCCATCTCCTTGGCGAAATCGAAGACCTTTCGGCATTCCACCTCGTCGTTTGGAAGCCCTACCACGCCGTAGTTTGTCAGTTTTACACCCGTTTCTCGAAGCTTTTGCAGCATTTCCCTCTTGTTCTCGGCGGACATGTTGTGGTCGGTCTTGACATCCGGTTTTTCCTTGCTCATTTGCTGGCCCGGATAGACCTCGATATAGCGCATATTAAGCGCCTTGGTCTTGTCAACCGCCTCGAAAAACGTGAAGCGATTGAAGCTGTACGCCTGCATGCCTAATTTCCAGCCTTTCAGGTCATCGGCGTTTGCGTTTGCCCTGGGTGCCCAGCTAAAACATAAAACAAGCGCCAGTACACCAACAATAAGTTTTGTCTTTCTGTTCATTTCTTTTTCTCCTGTAATTAAGACGTTGTTTCCAGAGAAAATAGTATAACTATAATCTCCAACCTTCACGATATTCACGTTTTAGATATTTTTCAGCCTCAGGCATATTAGTAACTTTGAGATTCGGCCCATCCCAGAATATTTTCTGGCCGGCGCGAGCCGCCACGTTGCCCAAAAGGATAGTTTCGCTCAGCGGTCCGGAGTAATCGAAATTGGCTGACGGCTTCGGGCCGCCCTTACAGGCCCTTATCCATTCCTGGTAGTGGTCAATACCCCTGCCCAAAAACGGCTCCGGAGCTTTGAAACCCCTCATCTTCGAATCCGGTATAAGTCTTGGCCCGCCCATATGCGGGGCCATTATGGTGCCCTTTTCGCCGTAGTACAGCCCGCCCTGGCCGGGCAGCTTCCGCCCCGGCTCAAGCTCCCTTGGCAAAAAGGGCCTGTTAACACCGTCATACCAGGTAACTGTAGCAGGCGGCTGTTCGCCGCGTTCAGGAAACTCCCATCGAACGGCTGTCGCCTCGGGATAAGTTTCATCATTAAACTTGGACGGATGTGCCTCCACGCTTACAGGATATTCCAGGTCGAGCGCCCAAAAGGCAGGGTCTATTATATGACAGCCCATATCTCCTAACGTCCCCGTACCGAAATCCCACCAGCGCCGCCAGTCTCCGGGCAGGTAAGTGTGATGGTAGGGTCTGAAGTGGGCCGGGCCAAGCCAGAGGTCCCAATCGAGTGTTTCCGGTACGGGCTCGGACTCTTGAGGCCGGGTGCCTCCGCCCCAGTTCTTGTTACTGAAGATATCCACCTTTCGCACCTTACCAATCATCCCTGACTTAATAATCTCCACTACAAGCTTGACGGAATTTTCAGCGTGAATCTGAATACCCATCTGCGTCATTACTTTATACTTCCGGGCCGCCTCGGTAAGCTGACGAACTTCAAAAACATCGTGCGCAAGGGGCTTCTGGCAATAGACGTGCTTGCCCATCTTGATAGCCATCATAGCTGCGACGGCGTGGATATTGTCCGGCGTCGATACCGTGACCGCATCGATATTTTTGCCTTCTTTGTCCAGCATCCTGCGGAAATCACGGTATTTCTTCACGTAAGGAAAACGTTTGAAAGTGCCGGCTGCGTGTTTCCAATCGACATCGCAAAATGCCACTATATTTTCCGTGCTGACCTGGCTTACATCGCTACCCCCCATACCGCTGACACCAATACAAGCCACGTTTAGCTTCTCGCTCGGCGGAATATAACGAGAACCTCCCAGCACATGCCTCGGAACGAAAGTAAACGCCGCCGCTGCCGCTGCAGCGCCCATAAAATCACGCCGAGATATTGCGCCGTCGCCATAGCGGCTTTGGCGCGTCGGCGACTTTCCGCTTTGTTTTTTGTTCAGGTTTTTCCTGTTTTTCATAACAATATTCCTCTTGTCTCTTGTTGCTTACAGACTCGGCAAGTGCCTGATTAACCATTTCACCAAAATTACTATTCTGTAGTATCTAATTTGATGAGTGGCAGCCTCAAGCGAGTCCCGAAGTATCGGGACGAGCTTGGGGATGGCTGAGTCACACATTTATCGTGTTACAGACCACTACAGCTCCCAGCCCTCGCGATAACTGCAGCGGAGGAATTCATTAGCCTCGGGCATGTTTGTAAACTTAAAGCCGGGGCTGTCCCAGAGCAGACCGGTACGGGTTAGCTTTTCTTTTATCTCCGGGCGCAGCGCGACGTTGCCCAGAAGTACCGCCTCGGCCAGCGGCCCTGCGTGGTCAAAGTTAGAACCCGCAGGCTTGCCTCCCTTGCACGCATCTATCCATTCCTGATGATGCCCGGGAGAGCGGGGGATGACCTTGGGCGGGTTGCCGAATTCTTTCCTTTTCGATTCCGGTATCAGCGTGTGTCCGAACATTTTTCCCTTATCGCCGACAAACAGAGTACCGTTCGTGCCAAACTGCTGACCGTCTTCCAGTTCCTCCGGTCTCGGCGGCCTTAATCCGCCATCGTACCAGGTCAGTTTGACTGGCGGCATATCCTCGCGGGCACCGAAATGGTACGTTACCATCGATGCTACCGGATATGTCTCTGTGTTGACCAGAGTGCAGCTCGCCTCGACGCTTAGCGGATATTTGAGCTTCAGTGCACGCCAGATTGGGTCGATACTGTGGCAGCCGATGTCTCCCAGCGCTCCGGTTCCAAAATCCCACCACCCGCGCCACTTAAAAGGCGCATAATCAGGATGATAAGGGCGCTGCGGTGCCGGGCCGAGCCACAGGTCCCAGTCTAACGTTTCAGGAACTGCCGGGGTATCCGTTGGTCTGCCCACGCCCTGAGGCCAATATACTTTATCAAGACCATTTAAGGGTCTGTCAGTCCATACGTGCACTTCGCGCACCGGCCCTATTGCACCGGCCCAGATATATTCGCACATCAGCCGCGTTCCCTCAGATGCCTGCCCCTGATTGCCCATTTGCGTAGCGACCTTGTGCTCGCGGGCCGCCTTGGCAATCATACGGGCCTCATGCACCGAGTGCGTCAGGGGTTTCTCGCAATAGACGTGCTTGCCTCTCTTGATGGCCGCCATCGACGCCACCGCGTGAACGTGGTCCGGCGTGGCAACTATCACGGCGTCAATGTTCTTGTCCTCTTCGTCTAACATTATGCGAAAGTCTTTGTATTTTTTCGCATCGGGATAACGCTTGAATGTCCCGGCTGCATGTCGCCAGTCCACATCGCACAGAGCCACAATGTTTTGGCTGCTTAACGCGCGAAGGTCGCTGCCGCCCTGGCCTCCTACACCGATGCCGGCTATATTGACCTTCTCGCTCGGTGGAATATGACGGGGACCTCCAAGCACATGCCGCGGGACAATCGTAAATGCCGCCACCGTTGCTGCAGCGCCCATAAAATCTCGTCGTGATATTTTTCTGTTTTGTTCTTCGTTTGGCTTTTCGGAGTTTTTCATAAGAACATTCCTCTTGCATCTTAATAATTATTTTTTACCCATCGCTCACAAAATCGGCGAGTAGTTAATCACCCATTTAACCTGCTGCTTCGTCGCAGCTCAATTTACGGATGTCATTGCGAGTCCTTCGCTTCGCTCAAGGATAAACTCCGCAAAGCAATCTAAATTCAAACGTATGAGATTGCCACGGCTGCATTCTGCGGCCTCGCAATGACAATCCCTCAAATCGTATGTCACATATCACTACTCTATAACGTCCATCCATCACGATATTCGTCGCGGATGTATTTGTTGGCCTCAGGTAGATTCGTAATCTTCATATTTGGGCCGTCGTAATGCAGCTTAAGGCCCTTTTCATACAACATCTGGCCCATACGCAAAGCAATATTACTCAATAAAACCACTTCAGTCAGCGGCCCTGAAACATCGAAATTAGAGCCGGCCGGCTGGCCGCCCTTACAGGCATTGAGCCACTCTTTATGATGACCGGGCGAACGAGCTAAAATCCTCGGAGGTTTGCCGTATTCTTTGCTCCTTGATTCCGGTAACAGTCTGTGGCCCAGCATCTTGCCCTTGTCACCCAAAAACAGATTATCATCGGCATTGCCGAAACGCAAACCTTCATCAAGCTCTTCCGGCCGGGTGGGCATCAAGCCGCCGTCGTACCAGGTCAGCTTGAGCGGGGGCATACCTTCACGGCTTGGGAACTCATAGCGAACAATAGATGCCAGTGGTGCGGTTTCGGAATTCACCCCGCTGGAGCATGCCTCCACACACGTCGGATAGCCCGGCTTCAAAGCCCGGAAAATCGGAGCGAACTGATGACAGCCTATATCGCCCAACACTCCCGTTCCGAAATCCCACCAGCCGCGCCAGCTAAACGGCAGATAACAGGGATGATAAGGCCGCTCCGGCGCAGGGCCAAGCCATAAATCCCAGTCGAGACCTTCAGGCACGGGCGGGGTCTCCCTGGGCCGGTCAATACCGCGAGGCGAGATTGGTCTGTTGCACCAGGAATGGACCTCGCGAACCGTACCGATTGCTCCGTCCTGGATAAATTCGCATACCAGGCGAGTCTCTTCAGACGCCTGGCCCTGGTTGCCTAACTGTGTGGCAACGCCCGCCTCTCGGGCCGCCTCGGTAACTTTCCGGACTTCATAGATTGAGTGGGCCAATGGTTTTTCGCAATACACATGCTTGCCCATCTTGATTGCCTTCATAGATATAACAGCATGTGTATGGTCGGGCGTGGCTATAACCACCGCATCGATGTTCTTGTCCTCTTTGTCTAACATCCTGCGGAAATCCCGGTACTTTTTAGCGTTAGGGTAGCGTTTAAAAGTTGCAGCCGCATACTTCTGGTCCACATCGCACAGAGCGACAATGTTTTCACTGCTGAGGGCGTCGAGGTCGCCTGCTCCCCGGCCGCCTATGCCTATACCTGCTATATTGAGCTTCTCGCTCGGCGGAATATGACGGGCCCCTCCCAGAACAGAACGAGGAACAAACGTGAACGCCGCTGCCGCCGCGCCACCCATAAAATCACGCCGGGACAATCCATCACCTCTGTTTTGTTGGGCGTGACTTTCGACAGAACCTCTATCCTGCCGTTCAGCAGTTATTTCCAGATTCCTCATATAGGATATTCCTCCTATATCTTGTGTTTTTTGCTTATAAAAATTAGCGAATGGTTAATTGGCGCTAACCAATTAACCATTCAGTCATTTAATCAAGACTACACGGACCATCCCGCACGATAAAACTTGGTAATGTAGTTGTCCGCCTCCGGCGCATTAGGCGATCTCATCTTTTCGGTGTCCCATTCTACCATTCTGCCGAGCCGTACAGCTAAGTTACCTACCAGAAGGGCTTCGGTGAATGGACCCGAGTACGCAAAGCCCCCTAAAGCACCTTTTGGATTATTGTCCTTGCAGGCCTGCGCCCATTCTTCGTGGTGCCCAATCGACCTGGGAAGCATTTGGGGCGGCTTTCCATACTCTTTCATCCTGGATTCGGGGATTAATCTCGGCACACCGGCGTGGCTGGGGCCAAGAAGTTTGCCCTTGTCGCCGACGAACAAAATACCGTTACCTCCAAGCCGGCGACTTTCTTCAAGCTCCGCAGGACGCTCAGGTAACTTGCCGCCGTCATACCATACGAGTTTCACAGCGGGACGCTTACCCTTGGCCGCGAAGTAATATGTAATGATGGACCACACGGGAAAGGTCTCGTCATTGACCGGGCTTGCCTCGGCCTCGGCAGCGATTGGCGCTCCGAGGTCCAGGCAGAAAAAGGCCGGGTCCGCATTATGCACAGCCATATCACCAAGTGCACCGCAGCCAAAGTCCCACCAGCCGCGCCAGTTGAACGGACAATACGACACAAGCTCCCCTTTACTATTTGGAAACTTCGCGTACGGCCGCCAGCGAGCAGGCCCGAGCCACATGTCCCAGTCCAATGTTTCAGGCACCGGCCATGATCCCTTGGGCCGGTCGATACCCTGAGGCCACCAGGCCCTCTCAGGCACGCCGGCCCGGTCGGTCCAGACATGGACTTCCTTCACCGTACCGATTGCACCATCTTTGATAAACTCATAGGTCAGCCGCAGGCCCTCGCCTGCGTGTCCCTGGTTGCCCATCTGGGTAACGACGCCGGTTTCGCGGGCCACTTCCGCCATCCGCCGGGCCTCGTAGATTGTATGCGCCATCGGCTTTTCGCAATAGACGTGCTTGCCCATCTTCATCGCCGTTATCGCTGCGGGTGCATGGATGTGGTCCGGTGCGCCGATGACTACGGCATCGATGTTGTTGGCCTCTTTGTCCAACATTCTGCGGAAGTCTTTATATCTTCTGGCCTGCGGGTATCTCTTAAATGTCCCCGAGGCTTTGTCCCAGTCCACATCACACAGCACAACGATGTTCTCGCTCTCCAAAGCACTCAAATCACTGGCACCACGACCGCCTACGCCAATGCCGGCTATATTGAGTTTCCCGTTGGCCGAGCTGCGACCACGACCGCCTAAAACATGCCGCGGCACAATCGTAAACGCCGCAACCGCCGCCGCAGCGCCCATAAAATCACGCCTTGAAATTCTTGATTTGCGGTTGTCTTCTTCTTTCTTCATCTTCAGCTTACCTTTCCACAACTAACTAATATCTGTTCGTTGTACTAAAGCCAACAAAGACTCATTGTCAGTTAGATTACATCTCCAGAGACCAGCCGTCTCGATAGTGCATATTAACGTACTCGTTGGCCTTCTCTTCGTTGGTAACTTTCATATTATCTCCATCCCATAACAGCTTCTTACCGACATTCTCCGGGCGAATAGCGAGATTGCCCATCACGACCGTCTCGGTAAACGGACCGGCATAATCGAAGTGAGACGTGGCCTGTCCACCAGTTTTGCAGGCCTCGATCCAGTTGCCCTCGTGGCTGGTCTTGATTCGCGGAAGCGTTTGCGGAGGTTTGTTCTTATTGAATTCCCGCATCCGCGAAAGCGGCAGAAGCCGTGGGTTATCGCCGTACTCACCGCATCTCAGTACGCCCTTTGTGCCCATAAAGAGTACGTTGCTGCTGGCTTGATTTAACGGACGATTCTCTTCCAGTGCTTCCGGCCGCGGAGGCTTCATACCACCGTCATACCAGTTTATTTTGACCGCAGGCATGCCTTCGCGAGCCGGGAACTCGTATCGAACAATTGACGCAAGGGGGAATGTCTCCTCGTTGACCTTCGTCGCACAGGCTTCCACGCTTGTCGGGTACTTCAGCTTAAGGGCACTGAAGACCGGGTCCAGCACATGGCAGGCCATATCAGCCAGGGCACCGCCGCCGAAGTCCCACCAGCCGCGCCAAGAGAACGGCGCGTAGCATTTATTATACGGACGCATTGGCGAAGGACCGATCCAGAGGTCCCAGTCGAGCGTATCCGGAATATCGTGCTCCTCTTTAGGCCTGTCTATGCCCTGGGGCCAGACGGGACGGTTGGTCCAGGCGTGCACTTCTTTCACGTCACCTATCACACCGGCCCATATCCATTCGCAGATGTCACGAACACCATCGCCTGAATGTCCCTGGTTGCCCATCTGGGTAACCACCTTGTACTTCCGGGCGGCTTCGGTCAAAGCACGAGCCTCCGACACCAGGCGGGTTAACGGTTTCTGCACATAAACGTGCTTGCCGCGCCGCATAGCAGCCATTGCAGCTACGGTATGGAAGTGGTCGGGCGTGGCGACAATCACCGCTTCGATGCTCTTCTCATTGTCGAGCATCTTTCGGAAGTCTTTGTATCTTTTGGCCTTGGGGTATCTCTTGAAAGTGTCTGCCGCCCTGTCCCAGTCCACGTCGCACAATGCAACAATGTTCCCACCGGCACCCGCAGCAGCTCTCGTATTGCCGCCGCCCATACCACCAGAACCGATAGAGGCGATGTTGAGTTTCTCGCTCGGCGGTTGGGCCAGCACATGGCTGGGCACTATCGTGAAGGCCATCGCTGCCGCCGCGGCACCGCCCATAAAATCACGCCGAGATATTTTGCTGCTCTGTTGTTTGGTAGTTTCTTTCTGGTCTTTCATATCAGTATTCCTTAATAAATAAACGCCATCATAAATTGTCAAAAAACACGTTGATAATAAATACTTAAAACCGGCACATAACAAGCTCAGCCGGTTACAACTCAATTAGCCAAATGTTACGATATTGTACAGGATTGCCGTGGTCCTGAAGGTATATACCGCCGGCTTTGGTCACGTCACTATCCAGGGCCCCGCCGGTGGGCTTTGGAAGACTTAATTGATCATGTATCGTCACGCCGTTGTGAACAATTGTCACCTGGGCGTTTGTCCTGTCGGCACCGGGGGTGTAAAAAGTAATATCGTAAGTCTGCCACTGCGTCGGTGGTGCACACATATTTACGAGAGGCGCCCCTATCTTATATATTCCGCCGCACTCGTTGTCTTCACCTTCGAGGGCGTAGCTGTCAAGCACCTGCACCTCATATCGCTCCTGCAGGTACACCCCGCTGTTACCGCGCGCCTGGCCGCGAGCATCGGACATAAATGGCGTGCGAAATTCCACGTGCAGCTTCAAATCTGTAAATTTCTTTTTGGTTACAATTGAACCGGTACCCTTCACGACTTCCATTGCGCCGCCCTTCACAAGTGACCATTTCACAGAATCAGCGCCTGGTTTCTTGTTTGTATGTTTCCATTGCTTGAAGTTTTTGCCGTTGAAAAGGACAATCGCACCGGCCGGAGGCTCAGCCCCCAAAGTAGGCGATACCCGAATCACCTTATTCAATGCAATGCTGCCGAATTCATCCCCCTCAAAACTACCGTTGAGCTTGCCATTTTCGATTGCCGCTTTGATTTCAAGGGTACCGCCGTCGCTTAGTTCGGCTTGTCCTTCAAAGCGCACTGCGGCACCGTCGCGCCGGCCCTCAAGCACCACCATCGGCTCCTCGCGGGTATCAAACTCTTCCAGTACTTTTGCTCTGTAATTGCCTTTTCCTAAAGCTATCACCTGTGTTACAACCCGCCCGGAATCGCTTTCGTCTTTAAGTTTCCAGTTTCCTTCCCAGTCACCCATGGCCGCATCGGCACTCTCAATCGCATCTCTCGCCTCGATGACCGGGTCAACGGCTAACGGGCCGGCACAGGAGGACAACAGCACAGACAAAATGAGGAGTGATAAACACGTGATAAATTTACGCTCGTTAATTAAAAAAACGCTACTACTAAACATCTTCAAAAACATAATTTTGTCTCCTTTTATTTAATTGAAAAATCCTTTGCAAGATTGAGGTTAATTTTCTTTTTTGTTTTATCCTCCACTTACTTTTTCAATCCCTCAATCCAATTTTTTAAAATTCTTTTTCGTTCAACCCTCCACCTGCTTATTCAATCCTTCAATCCGATTTATCACTTCCTGCGCCTGCTGACGCAACGGGTCGTTCTTCGAGGTTTGCAAAATCTTCTCTAATACATCCCTGGTTTGCTGGGGAAAGTTTTCGTAGATGCCCTCAGCGATTTTAAGCACCGCAAATTCCGCTTCTCTGAATAAAGTCTTGTCCTGGAGATAATCTGCTGACATTTGCAGTGCGCCGAGAGATTTCGTATTGGCCAGCCCTGAAAGCACACTTCTTTTCTCATTTGCATCCGGCGCCAGAGTCATTGCTTTCTTATACATTTCAATCGTCTCTTCGGGCGCTCTCTTACTATCAAGCCCAAGCAGGCGGATAGAACCGCGCAGTGCCAGTATCCTGTGTGCTCTGTCCTCGGAGTTCTGCGCTGCTTTGAGCATCTCAGCCGCCGGTTCAGAAGTAGGCCACTCTGCCAGCGCACGGATAGCGGCACCCCTGCTCTCAATATTGTCGCTGTTCAGCGCCTCGACAAGCCGGGGCAAAGCGCTGCTGTCGCCTATTTTGCCTAACACGCTCAGCAGAGAGCATTGTTTTTTGACATCTTTAACCGAAGGCAGCACAGCCAGCACCGCCTCGGCCTGGCGGTCCTTGTCCTCGATTTTATGGGCAACAGAGGCTACCATTTTCTGGGCCTCAGTGGCCTCGGATGAGCTTCGCAGGTTCAACAAAAGCTCGACCAGTGCCGGCAAATCCTCCGGGCCGGCAATGACCTTTAAGACCTTGAACGATTCGACTCGAACTTTGCGGTCCGAATCCGTTGCGGTTTTTAACAAAGTGCCCACACCTGCGGATATATTCCGCTCACCTGTGCTCTTAATCAATTCCACCTTCGTTTTTGGCTTTGCCTTTGGAATCCCTGCCAAGACTGCTCCATCGACCTCCGAACCGCGCAAACGATACAAACTCTCGCGAGCGGCCTTTTGTTCGGCGCCTCCGGTCGCCGCCGCCGTTTGTGCCAATAAGCCAACGCTCGAAGCATCACCTAATTGCCCCACTGCTTTGAGGGCCGCAATCCGAACAGATTCATCCTTGGCCTTCACAGCGGTGATAACCGCCGGCAAGGCAGCGGCGTCCCTGCGGTCGCCCAGAGCGGACAACAGTTGCACCTGGCTGGTAGCAGAAAGGTTCGGCAGCTCTTTGGCCAAAGCCTTTGTTACTTCTGTCCCCGGCATCTCCTTTACCATTGCTATGGCCACGGCCTGCATCTCCTGGTCGCCGCTCTTAAGAATGTTTAGGACTATCCCGATGGCATCATCCTGCTGCTCGGCTGCACCAAAGCAAACAGCACAGCAGCACACTAACAAAAGCCGTAGGGTGGGCTTTAGCCCACCGAGACGAAATTGGTGGGGCAAGACAAGACTACGAATTGCATACTTGATTTTCATTTTTATCTTTACTTTTTCGTTGAGCTTATCATGCCTTTCAGTGCAGCAGTACGTATCGGCGCCGGATTACCCTCTTTTTGGAGCTCTTTGTAGATAGCTAAAGCCTTGGCCTTATCGCCCTCGGCCACAAGCTGGTCGGCGCACTTCAAATAAGAATCCAAAACCAGCATTTGCAATTTGCCGCTTGTTTTGTCCTTTGCCGCTGCCAGCGCTTCGGTGGCCCTGGAGTCAGCTATCTGGCCAAGGGCGGCGGCAGCGGCGGCAGCTACTGTTGGGTCGGAATCGTCAATAAGTCTGCCCAGAGCACGAGCCGCTCGTCTGTCACGGCGCTGACCCAATGAGTTAATTATGCCGACCTGTGGTTTGCCCTTTGCTGCCCTCAAAGCTCTTCGCAATGCGTCGTTGACTGCCGTACCGGGTATCCGCTCCAGGGCATACCTCGCCATATCAGAGGTCTCCTCATCGGTCAGCATTTTAGCCAGCACCGGCACGGACTGTTCGGTACCGATAATGCTCAGTTCCCTGCAGACAAACTGCTTGCCGGCCCGCGTTGAATCCGAGATGAGGACATCCAGAAGACTTTTCTCAATCTTTTTCAGTTCCGCGGGCGAACTGTGTGCCTTTTTTATGGTATCACTCACCTCAGTCAGCGCCAATCGGCTCTGGCCCCAATCATATGTCTTTACGTTTTCCAGCAATTCCTGTAATGTCGCCATTTCTATTCCCTTTCCTGAACTAACGATAGGTTTCGGTTTCGTATCAACTTTATAGTCACCAAATGCGAACTGGATACCGTCGAGATAATGCCGCAATATCGCCGGGTTCCAGAATATCTCGTCGTTGTGTCCCAATGAGCAGTAGAACACGCGCCCTTCGCCGCAGGTCTTGACCCAGCCGGTACCGGTATCGTCATCAGTTGGTTTGAATCCTTTGACGTTACGGGTAGTCGGGTCGCTCATATCCAGACTCATCAGAACAAGCTGCTTGTCCCGTGAATACAGTGGTGCATCCGTTCGATAAATCTCGTCCTTTATCTTAAACCCCTTCCCCTTAAAGGCCTTCATTAGCGGATGGTCGGGCTCATCAATCTTAATCGCCCAGGTCCCGCCGCTTGTCCAGGGATGGCCGGTGAATTTTCCGCCCATCATTTCCTGTGCCTCAGGCCATTCGTTAAAATTATCCGTGCCCGCGTGGACACCGACTATCCCTTTTCCGTTTTTCACAAAATCCATCAGGGCCTTGCACCGCTCCGGAGTCTCTGTGGGATTGAACTTCAGGCCCGTCGTATTGTTCAGGCACACCGCGTCAAACTGCTTGAGATTCTCGGGTGTGAACACCGAATAATCGTCGGTGGTTACGACATCGAACGCCCCGGTCTTTTGGCCCATAATCTCGAGCGCCTTGTTTACCACGGGGATCGATGTGTGGAAAAATCCTTCACACCGCCAGAAAACCAGCAGTTTCCGCGGGCTGGTGACCCTGACGGTCGCACTTTGCGGCATTGCTTTTTCTATTTTTTGCATTTCTTCGGCCGTTACCTCCCGCAGCTTCGCAGGCGACTGGGCCTGCAAAGTGCTCACCAGAAGCAATGAACACAAGATAGCAGGCAATAAAATTTTGGTATCTTTTACCTTTCGAATCATTTTTGCTCCTTTCTATTTATATTTTTTACTTTTATAAGTGCCATGGGCTGCGCATTGGCCGAGAAAGCATCCTGTTGGCTTCATCGTCGTTGAGAAAGATTTCTTTTTCCGGGTCCCAGCGCAGTTTTCTCTCAGTGAGCATTGCTATTTCCCCCAGCAGTGCGACACTGATGGAGCGGTGCGCTATCTCTATAGGTGTAATGGTCTTTTCGCGAGACTTAACACAGTCTAAGAAGTTCTGGTGATGGTCTCGGCTTCTTTCCAACCTGATTTCATCGGGGCCAATGACTTCCTTTAAGATACTTTCCGAGCTGGCCTCGAGCTTGCCTCGTTTGACGTGGATCCAGCCGTCTTCACCATACCAGACGGTTCCCATGCCCATCGGCTGCTGCCGGTCATTGGCCACAACCATTGTCAGACCGTCTGCGTACTTACAGGTGAACTTATACTCGGTTGGCACATCGAAGATGCCGTCACTGGGATAGACACCTTTGCCCTCTATCTCGACCGGGCCTGTATAGTCAAGCCCGAGGCCCCAGTGTGCAATATCGATATGATGTCCGGCCCAGTCTGTGAGCTGCCCGCCGGAGTAATCCATAATCCACCGCCAGTCCCAGTGCATGACGCCTCTGAACGGCACCCAGGGGGCCGGGCCCAGCCAGAAGTCCCAGTCCACGCCCTCAGGCACCGGCTGTATCGGTTTATTATCAGTGCCGCTTCCGGTAGGCAGGCCTACCTCGACTTTATGCACCTTGCCAATCCGGCCGTTGCGAGCCAATTCACAGGCGCGATGAAAATCGCTGACCGAACGCTGCCAGCTGCCGGTTTGCCAGACCCTGCCATAGCGATGCACCGTCTCGACCATAACCTGGCCCTCATGGATGGTCCGCGCCAGGGGCTTTTCTCCGTACATATCTTTGCCGGCCCTGGCAGCCATAACTACGGGAATCGAATGCCAATGGTCGGGCATCGCAAGTGACAATGCATCGATGTCCTTACGCCCAATTACTTCGCGGAAATCCGAATACATCTTGCAGTCATTGTTTCCGTATTTTTTGTCCACGTTATCCCTGGCCTTTTCGCGGTGACTCTTATCGATGTCACACACTGCGACAACCTGGGCTTCTTTCTTGCCTAAGAATGAGTTCATATTGCCGGTGCCCATTCCGCCGACGCCTATGCAGGCCATCACGATGCGGTTGCTTGGTGCGACGCTGCTGTCTTTACCCAATGCAGAGGAAGAAACGATATAAGGAAATGCTATTGCCCCGGCGGTAACACCGGTCGCACTTTTCAAAAAATGACGCCGAGTTATTATGTCTGAGTTTTTAGTTTTTCTGTTTTTCATATCTTTAGTCCTTTAGCTGATTGGTGAGTAGTTAATTGGTTAATTGGCGAGTTGAATACTCACTACTCACTACTCACCACTCACTACTCACTACTCACCACTCACTTCTATAGGTGCCATGGGCTGCGCATGGGCCGCGAAAGCAGCCGGCTGGCTCCGGCATCTCCAATCAGCACCTCATGTTCAGGGTCCCATTTGAGCGGCCGGCCAAGCTTGTACGCAATATTGCCTAAATGGCAAACGCTTACTGAACGGCAGCCGGTCTCTATATCGCAAATCGGTCTGCTGCGTCTGCGGATAGCATCCAGCCAATCGACATAATGGTTCCTGCTCTCGTACAACTGTATTTCATTGGGCCCGATTTGCTGGTCCTTCAGATTCTCAGGCCGGGTGCGGATATGTCCACGATTGACCTCGACCTCGCCTTTGGTGCCGGTGAATAAAACGCCGTTGGCCTTATCGCGGGTCATCGTAACACCATTAGCATATTTATAGGTAAGCACCTTGTAATCCTCACCGTCGGGGGGAATAATTTCAACCGGGCCGCTCTCGTCCATACCCATACCCCACTGGCCGATATCGAAGTGATGTGCCCCCCAGTCGGTCATCCCACCGCCGCCAAAGCTGCTGTGGTTGCGCCAATTAGGAAAGCCGTCCCAGCTTAGATGCGGCGAAAGCTCCGAGTTATACGGCCTCGACAACACCGGGCCCAGCCACATATCCCAATCCAGATAATCCGGTACCGGCTCTGCCGGCAGTGGTTTATCCTGGGGAGGGCCACCTACGCCAACGGTTACGTGTTGTAACCGGCCTATGTAACCGTTGAGGACCAGCTCGCACCCTAAACGGAAGTGCCAGTCCGAACGCTGCATGCTTCCGGTCTGGAAGACCCGTCCATAACGCCTGACCGCATTGACCATTGTCCGGGCCTCGACGATAGTCTGTGAAAGCGGCTTCTCACAGTAAATATCCTTGCCGGCCATAGCAGACTGGATAACCGTAATGGCGTGCCAATGGTCAGGCGTGGAAATCACCACTGCATCAATATCATCTCTGGCAAGCAGCTCACGAAAATCTCCGTATACATCGCAGCCTTTATACGTACCTCCGTTCTTTTCGGCATAGTGGTCTTCAACGATTTTCTGCCCACGCGCCAGCTTGAGTTTATCAACATCGCAGGCGGCCAGAACGTGCGTACCGGGCGAGTTCAAAAAAGAGCTCATCAGGTGCTTGCTCTGCTTGCCTGCACCGATGAAGCCCAACGTAATTCTCTCACTCGGCGCAATATCGCCTGCCTTACCAAAAGCAGACGCAGGAACAATATGCGGAAAACTTATAGCCGCCGCCGCAGTACCGATTGTACTTTTAATAAATTGACGTCGATTAATCCCTTTTTCCTTCATAAGAAAAATCCTAATCTCACAATTAACAAATGATAATCAATTTCCAATAGTCAATAATAAATGGTCAATAGTCAATTTCACAGGTGCCACGGGCTGCGCATTGCATTTCCGAGCAGGCTCGTTGCGGTTGGGTCATCGAGTATTTCTTCGGTTTTGGGATTAAAGCGTATCTTGCGTCCCAGCCGCATAGCAATCTGCCCTAAGTGGCCCGGCGTCGCTGAGCGGTGTGCAACCTCACAAGGCGTTAGCGTGGTCTCACGACTTTTGATACAGTCGAGGAAATTACGCCAATGTCCGGGCGAACGAAACAGGTGTATCTCATCAGGTCCGAACTTCTCTTCGAGCAGTTTCTTGGGCTGCGCATCTATATCACCGCGAGTAACCCAGACCCACCCGTCTTCGCCTGTCCACTTTGTCCCGTCGCGAATGTCACTGTGCCCGCCGGCGATAACCATCGTAATCTCGTCGGGATATTTCGCCGTCAGCCGATACTTTGTCGGGCTGTTCCATAATCCGTCTTTCGGATATTCCCCGGAGCCTTCTATCTCGTACGGGCCGCCGTAGTCCATGCCCAGGCCCCAGTGGGCGATATCGACGTGGTGACCGATCCAGTCCATCAACTGTCCGCCTCCGTGGTCGAGGACCCACCGCCAGTTCTTGTGCACACGCGCCGGACAATACGGCCCGTATAGCGCAGGCCCGAGCCAGAAATTATAGTCAAGCTCTATGGGCGGCGGACAAACCCCTTCCTGCCCCTTGGTCTCGCCGAAGTCGCTATGTCCCGAAGGCAGCCCCACCTCAACAGTATGCACTCTGCCGATACGGCCATTGCGGACCAGCTCACAGGCAAAGCGGAAGTTGGCCTCCGAACGCTGCCAGCTGCCGGTCTGCCATATTCGGCCGTAACGCTCGACCGCATCGCACATAGCTCGGCCTTGCCTTAGATTATGCGACAGGGGCTTTTCACCGAATATGTCCTTGCCCGACCTCGCAGCTTCTATAGCTGGAATCGCGTGCCAATGGTCGGGCAGACCAAGCGATACTGAGTCGATATCATCGCGCGCTAACAGCTCACGATAATCCGCGTACGCAGCGCAGTCTTTGTTTTTGTATTCCTCATTGACTCGGTTGACTGCGCTCTGCAGATGGTTTTTGTCAACGTCACAGACGGCGACAATTTGACAGTCTTTTTCGCGAAGAAATGAGTTCATATTACTGCCGCCCTGCCAACCAACACCAATACAACCCATAGTAATTCGCTCGCTCGGCGCCACGCTGCCGGTCTTGCCCAAAGCCGACGAAGAAACAATATACGGAAATCCCACTGCCCCCACAGCGGTGCCGGCCGCTCCCTTCAGGAACTGACGCCGGTCACAAACGCTCCAAAGCCTTGGCGACGGAGCGCTGACACTATTTTTGACAGTCATATTAACCTTTCCTGCCCCCGTTCTTGCTTTCGCACCTGTGCCTGCGTTACCCCCGTTCTTGCTTTCACACCTGTGCCTGCATTACCAACAGGTGCAGGCAAGAAAGCACGGCGGTGCAGCCAAAAAAGCATTGGGGCTATTTCTTCTCGAACGCCGCATCGAAGGCAACCTGTGAGGGCTTAAAGTCCGCCTTCTTTATGAACTCGCAGGCCTCTGCTGCGCCGTGTTCACGGTCCATTCGGCTGTCTTCCCACTCAATTGAAAGCGGCCCCTGGTAGCCTATATCATTCAACGCCACTATTATCTCCTCGAAATTGATATCACCATGACCAATCGAGCGGAAGTCCCAGTAGCGGCGAGGGTCGGCAAACTCGGTATGACCACCGAAGACACCAACCGTCCCATCCCCGTGACCCCACCAGACGTCTTTCATGTGAGTGTGGAAGATACGGTCCCCGAAAGTGCGGATAAACTTAACATAATCCACGCCCTGGTAGGCGAGATGGCTCGGGTCGTAGTTGAAGCCGAAAGACTTGTGCCCTCTGATGGCTTTAATGGCACGCTCGGCCGAGGCAATATCAAACGCAATCTCCGTCGGGTGTACTTCCAGAGCAAACTTCACACCCTCTGCCTTGAAGGCGTCGAGGATGCGCCGGAAGCGCTTCGCGAAGTCCTTGTAACCTTCCTCGATTGCCTCTGGTGGATTCGGCGGGAACGAATAAACCATGTGCCAGATGGAGCTTCCCGTAAATCCATTGACGACATCTACACCCAATTTCTTCGCGGCCTTGGCAGCGTCGATTACCTTCTGGGCTGCACGCTTGCGGACGCCTTCAGGTTCGCCGTCGCCCCAGACATCCGGCGGCAGAATTGCCTTGTGACGCTCATCAATATTGTCGCACACGGCCTGCCCAACTAAGTGTGTCGATATCGCGTACACTTTTAGGCCGTACTTCTTCAGAAGCGCACGCTTGGCCTTGCAGTAGCTGCTGTTGCTCAGGGCCTTGTCAACCTCGAAATGGTCGCCCCAGCAAGCCAATTCCAAACCATCGTAACCCCAGCTCGCCGCCTTCTTGGCTAATTTTTCCAGTGGTAAATCCGCCCACTGGCCGGTAAAAAGTGTTACAGGTCTTGCCATTTGTCTTTCTCCTTATCAAAAATTGTCAGAAGCTTTCCGTAAAATGAATCCTTCACTATCTGGAAATAATGACTTCGAGCATTATTATATTGCAATTTCCTCCGGTTAGATTGCGAATTCAATATAACCGTTTTTATTAAAGGAGCTTACGCTCAACAAAGACTATCTGTCCCTGCCGAGGAGCCAAAATCGTTTTTACATTATAACCGGCGGAAGTTGATACGCAATTCAAATTTTCTGCGAAAATACCACCACTATTTCTATAACATCTAATTTGATGGGTGGCAGCCTCAAGCGAGCCCCGAAAAATCGGGACGAGCTTGGGGATGGCTTAGAACAACTACCAGTAACCACCACGCATTTATCGTGTTACAGACCACTACAAGGGGACTATCCAGATATTGCGGAACGATACCTCGTTACCGTGCTCTTGTAGCAGAATGGGGCCTGGTTCAGGTCCTTCAGGTCGTCCCGCACCGGTTTTATTCTCCAGCTCAACATCGTTATGAATCAAAACACCGTTATGCCATACGGTGATACGGGCGTTTTGGGTTTTCCTGTTGCCGTCGAACCTCGCGGCATGGAAAATAATATCGTAACTCTGCCATCTGCCCGGCATCCTGCAGACGTTCTTATCCGGCGCTTTGAATGTATATATTGACCCGCATTCATTGTTCTTTGGCTCCAGACCATAGGAATCGAGGATTTGTACCTCATACCGGCGCTGTAGATATATGCCGCTGTTGCCTCGGCCCTGGCCTTTTACGTTTGGCGGCATTTGCGGGGTCTTGAACTCAACGTGCAGCTTGAAATCCCGGAAGTCCCGCTTCGTCATTATGCTGCCGCTCTTAGGCGTACTCTCCGTAGTTCCATCAATAAGCCTCCATCCAATTTCCTTGTCACCTTCGGTAGTCCAATGCGCAAAGTCCGTGCCGCCGAACAGCATAATCGCATCGCTCGACTCAACAGTTTCAATCTCGACCTTCGGCGGGTGAGCATAGTCATTCCAGAGCCTTTCGGTGTTCTCAACATCGACTTTTCCTTCGTGCACGTACAAACGATAGCGATAGATATGGTCCTTGCCGGGCTTCAGCTCAAAGTCATCCAATTGTACCGGCGCCCAGTTAAAGAACACCTCCTGCTCGAACTCAGGCCATATTCGCATCGGCTCCGGATGTCTGAAGTTATCCGGATGGCTAAAGTGTGTTAAACCCTTCCACTGCCCATCGGAAACGCCGGCAGTATCACACCAACGCGCCCGCGTCGCATGACCATCCTTACGGGTCCTGCCCTGACTGGTCAGATACGCCGCCTTCTCACCGGCCCATTCCGCTGCACCTCGAAAGCCGAACCCGCCATAGCGATACTTCTCTAAAAGAAGCGAACTATCCGCTACACACCGCTGCGCCGATACAAAATCCCAAAGCCAGTAGCCCTCGCCCGGTCCGCCCACATTGTAAACACGAACATCCCAAATTTCATTGAGCACTACCTTTTCTCCCTCATCGGTTTGTAATGCAACATGCTCGTGCTCCGCTTGAAAACCGCCATAGACAGGCCCGCTTGTCGTCGAAAGAAATTTCTTGAATCGAACCGTTCCCTGGCCTGCCCCAAGATTCCAGAAATCGACATCCTTGCCTTCGAATTTTGTCTTGGTCCACGGCATCCAGATTCCAACATGATGGTAATGGTCTTTCGGATGAATGTTTGTCAGCACCGACCCCGTCGGCGACCATAACGGATGAATAAATCCGCTGCGGTAGTACAGATCGCGGGTTTGTTTATACTTTTCTCCCATATCCTCTATTGGTGGTGGCGGGACAAGGGCGTGATTATAGCTCAGGACCTTCGTACCATCTTTTTCTATCCACAAAACCTTATTGTTCTGATTTGCACTGACGCTGGACCCCGCCGTTTTGCTGCCTTTGACCAGCTCATACGTTCGTTTGCTTCCTGCTTCTGTTTTACCCGAAAGTACCCACCACAACCGCGGAGGACTGCCCGCTTCGAGCTGCATAGGGACCTCGATGCGTTGTGAACCTTTAACTTCTACTAAGTGAATCTCATCTGACGGAAAGCCCAACGGTACACTATCCAGCCACGCCGTCACCGGCGTATCGATTCGTGTGTAATCTCCCGCCTCGACAGTGATTTTCGCCAGAGGCCCGGCCCGGCTGACCGATTGAGGCACTAAGACAAAGGAGAATAAAACAAAAAGAATAACTGGACCTTTTAGTGTTGACAGTGTTGATATGGGCTTTTGCATCGGTGCCCTCCTTTCGGTTAAGGCTGTTTGTTTATCATATTTGAGAACAAAACAAAAATTGTAATAATAGTGTGCGGTTGAATCAAGGATTATCTGGGAATTCTTTGATTTTATCTCCCTGTTTTACAGCTATAGAGCTTATCCGAATAACCGTCTCGTTATGAGGCCGTGCGAAAAGTTCGAGGCCAAGGCGGCAGGCCAAAAATGCTCGCCAGAAGTGGTTTTCTCCACGTTGAGAACATTTTTGGCCGATGGGTGGCAGCCTCAAGCGAGTCCCGAAATATCGGGACGAGCTTGGGGATGGCTTGGTCGCCCTACAGACCACTCGTACCGGAAATTCCCACCGAAGCAGAAATGTGTTATTTTTTGGGGCTGGTTGACTTGACGTAAAGCCAGGGTGAATTTGCCAGTTTGTAATCGATTATTTCATTAGGTGTGAAAAACAGCTTAATTTCCTGCTGAGCGGATTCCGGGCTGTCCGAGCCGTGAATCAGATTGTATCTTTCAGAGCAGCTAAAGTCCCCCCTGATGGAACCTGGTTCAGCGTATAAGCCGAAAGTACTCCCCATCATCTTGCGGGTCATATCTATAACGCCCTCAGCTTCCCAGACCATTAAAAGTACCGGTGCCGAAGAAAGAAACTTTACCATAGGCTTAAAAAATAGCTTTTCGCGATGAACCGCATAGACTTGACCGACCTGCTTTTCAGATAGCTGCACAAATTTTGCAGCAACAAGCTTAAGGCCTTTTTTTTCGAATCGTCCGATTATCTCACCAATCAGGTGTCGCTGCACACCGTCAGGCTTGATGATAATTAATGTGCGTTCTGTCATTTAAAAATATTCTTCGATTTCCAATTCCCAATCCTAAATGAGCAATCGAATCTTGGAAATTATACTCCCTGAGCAACAATATAAATTTCTACTCGTCTGTTTTGCGGATTGCCTCCTTTTTTGGGCTTATTTGCCGCGACCGGCCGATATTCACCAAAGCCTCGTACGCTCAATCGCTCAGACCCAATATTGTTACCGGTCATCAAATTCAGCACGGATATTGCTCTGTGCGCAGACAGGTGCCAGTTGGTCGGATGTTTTGCACGCGTCTCAGGCTTTTGAATGGGAATATCGTCGGTATGACCGGCGATTATAACGTCGAATTGTTTGGCCGTTTCTGTATTCAAAATCCCGCAAAGGGATTTAACAGCTTGGATTGCCGAAGACGCCACCGTGTCACTGCCCTTTTCAAAAAGCAAATCGCTCCTGAACTTTACTATGCCCCGGCTCGCATCGTAAGTCACCATATCGGAACCTTTGGCAAAGTCCTCTAACATTGTGCTAAGTTCCACCGGCAGTGCCGCTCCGCCTAAAAGAAGTTTTCCCTGCATCGAAGCAATCAGCTCTTGCTTTTTAGCCAGGTCTTCCTCAAGCGCGGCAATCTGTTGTTTCAGCGACTCTATCTCAATATCACCCTTTCCCTGAGCAGAGGCAAGTTGTCGTCTCAGCTGCTCAAGTTGCAGCGCGCCAACTTGCAGCTCGCTCTCAAGCTTTGCTATTTGTTCTCGCTGTGTGTCGTTCTGGATCCGAAGGTCCTGTAGTTCCGAGTTGCAGCCGGTCACCACTAAAACACAAGCACACATGAGAAAAATCAATGAAAGTTTGACAGTTCGCATCGTTCAGTCCTTTCCAAGAAAATTAAGATATTTCCTTTCGACCATCCTTAAAATACACAAGCCCTTTATTTATAGGTTGTTACAGCTCAACAGATTCTGCCTCCACCACCCATGCCCGTTAATAAAACCGATTTGTCTTTACACGTCAAGAATAAACTTCACAAAATATCAACTACATCCTTAATTTATTGGAGGGTTCTTTTCTTATAAATCGTAAATCTTTAATCGAAAACTTTAGCAAAGTAGAAGTCCTGAGCGAAAAAAATTGCCCTGACCGCAGACGAAGGGTCGAAGATCCGCTTGTGTTGAAAGCCCGCCTCCGGAGGGGTGCTTTCAATTAAAAAGGGGCTTATACCGAATCAATCAGTATAAGCCCCGAATTGATGTAAATCTGCTATATCAACCCCGTTAGATATGAAAAATACGACGTTATCTAACGGGGTCAACCACGCCCCAATATCTTGCTTTGCAATAAGCAATGGGGGCCAACTAAATCACACGGCTTAGGGCGCCGGAGGATACAGACGAATATCGTCAAAGTACATTGTACCTGAACCGCCGGCAGCCGGATTATTCTTGTTGCCAAGGCCAAGTGCAATCGTATTGACATCGGCCAGGTTCACGCCGAACGCCTGCAAGTCGATAGTCCACTCCGTCCAGGCGGTTATCTGTGCTGCATCAGGATTATCATTAGTAACGATCGCACTGCCGTTGAGAGCAACATACAACGTCTCAGCAGCATTATCCGAATTGCCCCTGAACCAAATCGTTAATGTGCTAACACCATTCTCGGTCCAGTCACGCGGATAAGTCAACGTCAAAGTTGCCTCAGAGTACCCAACACTGTTGTCGTAGTAAAGCGGCAGCGACTGGTTGCCTCCGTGAACGATAGTTTGCTCGGCAAATGGAGGATTATCGTAACCAACTAAAGAACCGTTTGTCGGGTCGTCGTATCCGTCTATCCACGCATTAAATATCCTGTTGCTATCGGGGTCAGTGGGGTCAAGGTCATTATAAGATTCAAAATCGTCCACGATAAGGAAGTTGGCTGTCGTAAAGCTCCAGAGGATGCCTGTCCATGGGCTGTCGGCGTTGGTATTGTTAACCTCATCAATCCGCCAATAATAAGTGGTATCCCACTCAAGCTTTCCGGGGTCATAGCTCTCAGCACCAAGGTCTCCTGTGCCTTTATACTCCGGCGAACCGGTATCGGCATTTTTCACGGCTTCTTTATCTGCTCCGAAATAGACCTGATGCGAAGCAGCAAAGACTCCCGGTGACCAGCTAATAATTTGTGTCTGCTTTACATCCACAGCGCCATTAGCCGGATTCGGGTTCCCGACGGCGCCCTGAGTAGTAAAGCTCCAAACGTCGCCTTTATACGTCTCGACGGCATCAAACTCATCGACACGCCAGTAGTAAGTCTTAGCCAATTTAAGTGTGCCGGGAGAATAGGTTGTAACTCCCTGGGGAAGTCCACCGGCGGCGTTGTCCACATCGTTAAAATTGTCTCCGAAGTACACGGTGTGTAATTTCGCACCGAAACCTCCGGTCCAGCTAAGGTCTGCATCCGGGTCTACCTGCTCGGCAGCATCAGCCGGGTCAGGTGCATAGGCGGTCTTTGGTGGAACCGAAAAGCTCCAGACATCACCTTTCCACGGACTATTCGGCTCGGTGTCATTGACCTCATCGATTCGCCAGTAGTAAGTCGTGCCGGGGACAAGACCATCCGGATAAGCAAATCCGGGAAAGCCGGCAACAAAAAACGTTGATGCCTGATTGCCCTGGAATGTGCCCTCGGCGCCGTCGTTGACATCGTCAAAATTGTCGCCCAAATACACATCGTGCGAGACCGCAAAATCTCCCGCCCGCCAGCTAAGGTTCACCCATGTATCCTCATGCAGGGTACCATCAGCCGGAACGGGGCCCGCGGCCTGTGGAAATGCGCCGGCACTGGCCTGCATAACACGCTGAACCTCCTCCTGGCTTAATGCTCTGTTGTATATTTGCACATCGTCAATCAGGCCGGTCCAGAAACGGCCCGTTGCATCAGAATTGTCTCCGATATAGAGAGGAAAGCTGCTGACAGTGATCTGTCCGGTGGACGCTTCAGTTGCATCCACCTCACCATCTACATACAAGTAGTTCATCGTGCCGTCGTACACCCATCCGACGTGGTGCCACTCGCCATCGTCCACGGGCGTAACCCCGTAGGTATAGCCCCCAGTCGTACCGTCCACAGCGGCCTCCATAAAATTATTCAGGCCTGCCCTCGACGACCTCCAGGAGTTGTCGCCTCTTGAAAGGACAGTGTTCCACTCCTTGTCGAATTCGACAACCTTGATCCAGTACGTGAAAGTGATATAGTCGGTGATATCGAACTCCGGCGGAGCCCCACAGTCTACATAGTCGCCGTCACCGTCGAGGCTTATTGCCTGGCCAAAAACGCCGGCCTCATAGGTCGGGTTGCCCATTTCGGTGCCATGGAGTTCATTGCCGGAGCTGTCCAGGGCGTTGCCGTCAAAACGATACCATGCGACAAGACTTGGGTCGGCACCTTCGGCTAAGCCCGTTATAATCAGGCTTGTCACCAAAACAAAAGAAAATAAATAAATCAATCTTTTACACATAATAGTCCTCCTTAAAAAAAGTTAAAAATAACCATTTACGCCTTGGCCACAAACCAAAACACTCGTTGTCTTCAAAATATGAATTGTTAATCGAAATGCACAAATCTTAATCACGAAGCACAAAGTTTCTACTATAACTCCTCCTCTCTTCGGAAAAACTACAAAGGTCCCGCACTTCGGAGGATGAAAATCCTCACATACCCGACTGTACGGGCACACAATCAACCTTATTTGTACCAAATCAGACCATTTCCCGTCAAGTAAAATCTCTCAAATTATGCATCCCTTTTCAACACCATCAAAAATATTTAGTTTTTATATTTAGCCCCGTCCTTTGGGCGGGGGTGCAAACGCGAGGAATGCTTTGTCCTTCCCCGCCTCCGTCCTCTGTACTTCGACATTCGACATTCCTTGCCTGTCCCGATGGTGTCAGTCGGGGTTCGAAATTCGATATTCATTCAATGTCTTTCTTCTGTTTTCTGTAATCCGACTTCTGTCTTCTGTATTCCAATCCACTAATCAACTATTCTTAACTCTGCCCGCCACTTCGCAGCCTTTTCCGGCTTGTTCCAGGCTTCGTAGAGTTCGATCAGGTTGTATCATGACTCTGACGTGAGTGGGTGCTGATCTTCAGAGACTGTCTCTCACTCTGGAAAGTTCATTCGTTCCAGCAGGTCGTCAAACCTTGGATCCAAGCGGAGAGGCTTCAACGACGAAGGTATTCTGAGCGAAAACATACCGAAATGCCTTTCTTGATAGACTTTTTTGAGCCACCGAAAAGCTTCATCAGCATTTCCGAGGTCTCCGTAGAGCGCGGCGAAGTATATCGGCAAAACATATTCACTCTTGGCCTTATCCTTTAATTCTTGAAGCAGGATCTCGGCCTCATCTTTCCTGCCTGAAATAGCATAAGCTCTTCCAAGCATCGCAATCAAAAGCGGTGTGCGGCCGGCGAGACTCATGGCTTTCTCGACAGATGCGATCGCCTCCGGGTACATGGACATGGATAGATAATCCTCCGCCAGATCAGAGAGTGCTATCACAAAACCTGGGGCCAATTCCAGCGTTTTCTCACGTTGTTCTACAGCTCGTTCAAAATGTCCGGAAAACCTATACATATTCGCAAGTTGATTATTGAGCACTTGTGAATGTGGATCAAGTGTCACGGCTGTTTGCATCATGTCGATGGCCTTATCGAAACGCCCAGCTACGACCCAATACCAGGCAAAACCGAAGTATCCGTAGCTGAGGTTTGGATTAAGGTCGATGGCTCGTTCCAGACTCAGTTTGGCTTTTTGCCAGTCCCAGTCATACATCAGAGCGATCCAGCCTAAAGCAGAATGGGCTTCCCCGCATGTCTCATCTAACTTGATCGCCGTATTCGCGGCTATCTTGGCTCTGGAGAAGCTCTCATGCCCTGCGCCGTATCCGTAACATGAAGGAATCCAATAAGCGGCCGAAAGCCATGCATAGGCTTCCACGTAATTTGGCTCTATCTCGATAGCCTGGTTAAGGTAGTCAGCGGCTGTTCTAAAACTTTCTTCAGTTTTCTTCTCGAAGAAGAAGATGCCCTTGAGATATGCCTCGTGCGCCTTTGGGTTTACCGGTTCCGTCCGTTTGATTCGCCTCTCTTCTTCAGGGGTGACGGCAACCTCGATTTCCCGCGTGATGGCCAGCGTCACCTCGCTTTGTAGCGCAAGGATGTCAGTCAGAGTTCCCGTGTAGTTCTCCGACCAGAGATGTGTGTCGATCCTTCCATCGATCAGCTGAACTGTGATGCGAACGTCATTTCCCACCTTCAGCACCGAACCCTCAATGATGGCATCGACACCGAGTTCCTTTGCGATTTCCGGCACCTTCTTGTCCGTGCCCTTGAAATGCATGGATGAAGTACGAGAAATGACTCTGAGGGCTTTGATCTTGCCGAGTTCGGCGATCAAGGCGTCTGTCATGCCATCCACGAAGTATTCCTGCTCCTGGTTGCTAGAAAGATTCTCGAATGGCAGTACGACAATTGCCTTCGTCGGTTGAGTGCGGTCTGTTTCTACGGTTTCCGTTCGCAGCGTTAAGTGCTGCAATTCGGTCGCTGTATCTTCGAGCGTGATGGAAATATCGCCCATATCGCGCAAACGGCGATGTGGCTCTTTCTCCAGACAGCGACGCAGCAGAACTCGAATGTTTGCCGGCGTGCTCTCCGGCAGCGGTTGGAAATTGGGTTCTGTTTTCAGGATATTGGCCAGCGTGTCGGAAACTGTCTCGCCTTTGAACAGGACCTTGCCGGTCAGCATCTCATACAACACGCAGCCAAACGACCAGATATCGCTGCGCTTATCGATTGGCTGACCGCGGGCCTGTTCCGGAGACATGTAAGCCGGCGTGCCGATTATATGGCCGGGTTGAGTGTCAGTAACCTCGCTGCTGCCTTCGGTTACAGTTGCTTTGGCTAGGCCGAAGTCCAGCACCTTGACTCTGCCTTCTGGTGTGATCTTAATATTTCCCGGCTTGAGGTCCCGATGGACAACACCCTTTTCGTGTGCTGCTGAGATAGCCTCGGCGACTTGCTGGCCGATTGAAAGGGCCTCTTGGAGCTTCAATGGTTTGTGAGCAATCCGTTCTGTTAGCGTCTGGCCCGGGATATATTCAAGAACCAGGTAACCAGAATCATTATCCTGCTCAATTATATCATGGATAACAGCGATATTTGGGTGATTCAATGAGGCCAAGAGTTTGGCCTCACGCTGGAATCGCATCCGGGCAGTTGAGTCACCCACTAATTCAACCGGCATACTCTTGATGGCAACAGACCGGTCAAGCTTGGTATCACGAGCCAGGTACACTACGCCCATGCCCCCTCGGCCGATTATCTCTATTATTTCAAAGGTGCCAACCTTCTGGCCGGTAAGATCATGTGCGCTTGCCGCAACGTCAAAGTCGCTCGCTTCTGCCTGCACAAGGGAATCGAATAGTGAGTCGACTTTCTGAAACTCGTCTACCTTCCGTCGAATTCGATCTTCAAACTCTGGGTATTTCCTCACGAGTTCTTCTACGTCGGGCGCCGCACCACGCAAGCGCGCAGCGAGGAACTGCCAAACGGCCTCTTCAAAGCTACGCGCTCGATCGTCGTTACTTGCGTTCGCCATCAAATCGTCCAGAAGGTATCGGTAAGTGCTACCATGGCCCGTAAGAGCAAATGCCCTGCCGCATCCGCACTCTTGCCCAGTTTATCCCCTATCTCTTCGTAAGAGAGCCCATCGATCTTCGCCAAAACGATGACTTTCCTGTATTCGGGTTTCAACTTGTCTATCGCCTTTTCAAGTTTGTCCAGTTCTTCTCTTCTGGATAATATTACACTCGGTGTCGTGTTGTGAGCGGGCTCAAGAACTCGGGCGCGCTCATCTCTCGATCTTGAGGCATCGTTATACAGCGGTGTTTCTTTGTGAATGTCGCGCTTGCCGGCGTGGAGTTTGTCCAGATTGTCGCGAATTCTGTTCTCTGCTATCTTCCCTAACCACCGCAGGAAATCGCCTTCGTTTGTGTATGTAAAGTCTCCCAAATCCTTCAAAGTACACATAAGAACGTCCTGGACTAGATCCATCGACTCCAGCTTGGAGCGAAGCTCGCTGCCCATTCGAAGCCGTATTATCCGTAGCACCCGTTCGCCGTATACTCCGCACAATTGGTCGAGTGCAGATCTATCACCTTGCTTGGCCAGGCTAACCAATTGCTGAGTTTTACAGCAGAGATAATTGCTCAACTTTCGATAACCTCCGAAAACAAAAGGTGTTACGTGAATATTATCAGTTTTCAATAAACGGATTATATGTAAATATTATAACAGTTTTCAAAGAAAACTTCAAGCAGTGCGTCATATTTCGTATTTTTTTCCGCTTATAAAAGTAGGACCAACGAGCCCAAAGAGCCGGTTCTTCAACAAGCAGACTGTTACGAGCAAAGCTGCACTTAGTGCGGCGTAAAAATGTTAACCGTTCCCTGCTTGAGCGGGGACAAGCTTTGAAAGACCAGCTATAGAGAGTCAAGAAATAATTAACACAATTTTTAGGAGATTAACAATGTATTCACGAATCAAGAACATTTCGATAGCTTGTATTGTTTTAATTGCTTTAAGCGGTTTTTTTCAAACAGTCACCGCCGACATAGAAGCCAACAAGGCTATTATGCTCCGTGCTGAGGAGTTCTGGAACACGGGGAACATGGACATCGCGGACGAGGTTTACGCTGCCGAGTTTGTAAACCATGATCCGACCGCTCCTGATGTTGGCGATCTCGAGAGCTACAAAGGATTTGTCGCAGCGGTGCGCGCCGGTATGCCGGACTTCCATGTTACAGCTGAGGCCATAGTCGCAGAAGCAGACAAAGTGGCAAGCCGCTGGACAGTCACCGGGACACAGACAGGTGAGTTTCTCGGCATACCACCTACCGGTATACAGGCCAGGTGGACGGGAATCACCATTTATCGCTACGCTGATGGCAAGATAGTGGAAGCCTGGTGGAGCAAAGACGTACAGGGGGCGCTGGAACAGCTTGGTGTGATGGCTCCGACCCGCCAAACCTACACCTGGGGTGAGCCATCGCAGGTAACTGGCGACACCGGCGACCCGGAGACGAACAAGGTCCTCGTCCAGCGTATGATAGATGAAGTCATGAACCAGCAAAATCTGGCCGTCGTCGACGAGCTTTTCGCTGCCGATTACCTTATGCACGACCCGGCTTGGCCCGGGGAAGTGAAGGGCCCCGAAGGCTTCAAACAGTGGGCTGGTGCGATGCTCGAGCCGTACTTCTCCGACAGCCACGTCACTGTGGATATGATCGCGGAAGCCGATAGCGTGGCGGTCCGCTGGACCTGGAGTGCCACACATACAGGTGAGTTTATGGGTATCCCCCCAACAGGAAGACAAATAACTGTCGCTGGAATTAGCATCCATCGTTTCGCCGACGGCAAGTTCGTAGAAAGCTGGGCCAATTACGACTCCCTGGGCATGATGCAACAGCTCACCGCGGAGGAATGGCCGCTGGCCGGCACCTGGTTCGGCACCAACAGCCATGGACACACCATTCTCCTCACCATCACGCCGTTAGGCCCGGACAACGACCGGTTCGTCTGCGCCCTGGATATTGCACACGACCCCAGCTTCGGGGGCATGTTCCCGGGAACCATCGCCGCGACGAACATGCGCGGGATGTACGTCAAAACGCGATTGAACACGTATGACTTTACCATCATGTCGTACGGACTAGCGGAACCGGCGAAGGGCGAGTCAGCCCGTCAGGTGGTCTATATCCAAGTCGTCAGCGGCCAGTTCATTCTGACCGACGAGAATACATTCGCATCGGACCTTTACACCGCGGCCCTGTACGCCCCCGACCAGGATCCGTTTGGCGGTGAGTCACCTGCTTACGGGTGCTATCCCGTCTCGGGAACCTACAAACGGATGCCGGTGGTTCCTGTCTGTGAGCTGCCACCACCTGAGCCAGTGGATGAATAGACGTTGAGTCACGTAGAGCATTGCATTGCGAATCGCTCGGGGCTGCGGACTTCGTTCGCAGCCCCATTGTGCCTGGCATGTTGCCCGAAATAGTATACATCTCGGTTATCTATTCAAAGGCGCAATTGATTGACGAGAACACTATGGAAGGCCAAGGCACCCATGCATTTTATCTCCCATCCGCGGACGCCGATGACGACGGACTCCCTGATGATAGCCAAGAGCCAATCGCATGTTTACCGTATACGATCACTTCCAAGCGTGTGGGTCTGATACCTCCTTGTGTACCTCTACAGATAGAGCCCGAAGGTGAGTAGATAACAAGGATAACTCAATATTAAGTGACAGAACATTCAGAATGATTAAAGAGCTGGCAGCTCAAGAGAATTGTCAGCTCTTTTTTATTTTGGAATAGGTCTTTGAAAACTCTATGAAGCCAAGTATCTATTCTATATGGTCGTCGTGAAAGACCTCCCGGATACTTAATCCGATTTCACACTAAATATTTCAAGAAATATCTGTATTTTCGCAAAAAATTGACATTTATTCGGACTCGATATAGGAAAAATCAACATTTGTGGTGTCAAAATGGTGACAAGATGTCACCTGAAAATGGGGCTATTTTCGCGGTGCCATATCACTGCTCTACAGCTTTCTTTTGCGGCAGCTTTGCCCACCTCTCTTCAGCCTTTTCTGGCTTACAAACAGTGC
>Ga0307378_10000907_pt1 | contig 49495 bp, 32 predicted proteins | sample UN1MG_FD_202238 | JGI IMG/M metagenome (GOLD analysis project Ga0307378, IMG submission 202238) | Soil microbial communities from Risofladan, Vaasa, Finland - UN-1 | ecosystem: Environmental > Terrestrial > Soil > Coastal area > Acid sulfate soil | place: Finland: Risofladan, Vaasa | collected... | reverse complement strand
AGCGAGTCCGAGCCTCCTTATTATCAGATCTACTACGACATAACCGATCCTGAGACTTGGGCTATCACTAACGAGACATACTGGAACTACGACGCCAGTTGCCCGACCTGCGGGACAATCGAGGTCTGCTTCGATTCTACATTCCCAGAGCCGGGCGGAAGCGGGCTCGAGCAGGTAACCCTTTGGTGGAGACTGCAAGAGGACTGCGTGGGCAGCTGGACCAATTGGAGCGACACGCTGACCGAGCCGATTACCGGGCCGACGATCTGCTCTACGACGGCGACTGTGCTGACGAGCGGCTGCTGGTACTTCCCAGCGGCGACAGTCGGCTGGTATGAGTTCTACACGATTGGTGAGGACTTCGGTGGGAACACCGAGGTGGTTCCGGCGACAGCTGACGACGATGCGATGTACGAGAACACGCCGCCAGAGTCCGAGGCTTACGCTGTTCCTGAGTATGCGAACACGCCGGTCGGTCTTGGCCTGACGAGTTGGGGCGATCCGGGCACTTGTGCAAGCGGGATCGCGACGGTTGCCTCGCTCTATCAGTTTGAGGGTGAAGCGACCTGGTCAACGATTTCAGGCGTTATGATCCCGACCTCGGGCACTGTTTCGTGGCTGCCTGCGCCTCCGTGGGAAGGCATCTACAGGGTGCTGAGCAACGCTCTGGACAAGGCTGGCAACTGGGAGTATCGCAACTGGGCGATTCTGAACGCCCAGAGCGAGGATGACTGGTTTGTCTATGATGTTACAGACCCGATTGCGACGCTGACGTGTGTCAGTCCGCCGTATCTGGGTTCGCCGGCCACAATCAGCTACACGTTCACTGATGAGAACGCCTCAGGCACGACAGTGGCAGGTTTCAGTAACGTCGAGTTGTGGGGTTGGGATGCGAGCACGGGGACGATTTGCGTGCTCGCGACTGACACAACTATTTACGGGCAGACGGGTCCTGGGACCTCGTCGTTCACGTTCATGCCTCCTTACGAGGGTCTGTTCGGGCTCTACACGAAGGGGCTGGACAGGGCTGGCAACTTCGAGTCAGGCATTGCTACTGAGTGCGCTATAACGTTCGACTGGACGGCTCCGACCTCGACGATCACGAGCGTGGTTCCGACTGTTGCGACAGCCGATCCTGCCGACGATTGCATCGAGATCAACTTCATTGCGACCGATTCGGTGAGCGGGATTGCAGAGGTTCACCTCTACTATCGCTACACCGAGGATGGCGGTGCAAGTTGGGCGCCGGATGGCACATGCGGATGGCGTGATTATGATCTCGACGTTTCGGGCTCAACTGTAATGGGCGCGACTTCGGGGACGTTCACGTTCTGCTTCGATGACCTTGTGAACGGTGACCTTGATGGCTACTACGAGTTCTACACTCATGCGATTGACTACGCGGGCAACAATCAGGTGCCGATCGATGACGACACAGACGGCTGCCAAGATGCGTTTGGCTTCTGCCTGAGAGATACAATAGGGCCGTGGTCTAGCGCTGAGTGCACCGAGAACACTTATCCGAACCACATAGCGGCTACGTCAGTTGTAGAGATCTGCTACGAGGCGGGCGAGGGCAGCGGCCTGAACCTCGATCGGGTGGAGCTGTGGTTCAGGTATTACATGAGTTATTACTCCACTTGGACGCACTGGTGCACTGATAGCACACTTGCCTATGAGCCAGCGCCGGTCGCGACGAGTGGCGTCTTCTACTTCGATACACTCAATCCATATAACGCCAACTGGCGGGCGTATGGCGATGGCATCTACCAGTTCTTCACGTTGGCTCGCGATGAGGCGGGCAACTGGGAGCGTATGCCCACGTATCCGCCGAGGGATTACGACACCTATCTGATGGTTGACACGACCGCACCGACCGCGGCCTGCGATCTGGACGCCGAGGCATACTCGAGCGGTCCGATCGAGGTGAGCTACACATCGTCGGATGCGCTTTCTGGTGTGAGCTATGTCGAGCTGTGGTATGCGACCTACACAACCGTGTGGCTGTGGGCCACGGATGGCACTATCAGCACGAATGAGGCTGGAACGTTCACGTTCGACCCATCAGCGCACGGCATAACAGAGGGTGCGCTCAGGTTCTATGTCCAGGCGCATGACGTTGCGGGGAACTCTATGACCGCTCCGTCGGGCGAGGCGGGATGTGGTCCTGTCTATCTTGACATCGACAACCCGACGATCACCTGTAGTTCCGAAGCCTATACGCTCGGGCCGACAGTCAGGGTAGGCTACGTGGCCTCCGATGCCACCACCTGGGCCTATGATGTTAGCCTCTACTACAGCTTCGAGACCGGAGATTGGGTCGATGCCGGGATGTGCGATGAGAACACGACCAGCGGCAATCCGTTTGCAGGCTCGTTCGCGTTCGCGCCCGAGAATGGCGAGGGCGAATACGTGTTTAAGCTTGTTACGACCGATCCGATTGGCCACAGCGCGTTCTGCGAGACCACGACGGTCTTCGACGAGACGAGGCCCGAGACGCAGGTTATGGGCGACGAGTATGTGATCGGCGGGACGATTGAGCTGACGTTGTTTGGCGAGGACCCGCAGGCTGATACCCGAACAATCTCCGGCATCGATTACGTGGAGCTGTTCTACAAGTATGCGGTAGATGGCGACTTCACGGGCGTGTCCTGGATGACGACCGGTATCACGACCGCGACTATCGATACTCTTGGAACCTATACGACACCGCCGTGGAATCCGGTTGACGGTGACGGCTGGTATCGCTTCTGCACGATAGGTCACGACGAGGCCGGCAACGTCGAGCACTTCCCCTATCATTATGATTGGGAGCTGGCTTACGAGTCTGGGGCGTCGCTTGTAACCTCCTACTGCTGGACGAGAAGCAACCAGGAGTATTGGAACGAAGAGATAGTGATTGGTTACATAGCGACAGCCACTACGACGGCGCTCGACCACGTTGAGCTGTTCTATCGCTACCAGGCGTATCCGGGGGCAACCTGGACGTCCTGGTCCGATTCGGGCTATACCGGCTATGAGACGCTTGGGACATTCAACTTCGCGAGGTTCGATTACGGCGAGGGCCTCTATCAGTTCTACACTCATGCAACCGAGATTTCGGGTCTCGAGGAAGAGCATAACGCAGACCCGAACCTGTGCTACGACTGCCAGGGCCATTACGATGTAACGGCGCCGGAGTCTTTCGCCGATGTGGCTGCCACGTTCACGAACGCCACGAACATCAATGTTTCGGTCGATTTCGACGACTACATGATGACGGGCGGTTCAGGTGTGGACTGCATCGAGCTGTGGTACCGCGTTGAGGGCGGGAATTGGGAGCATACAGGATGCCAGTCGATTGCTGGCGCCTCGCCGCAGGACATTATGTTTACTGCGACTGAGGATGGGGCTTACGACTTCTTCTCGATAGCTGTCGATAAGACTGGCAACACGGAGACGAACCCGACTGACCGCGACGGAACTATCATCAGGGATACACTCGAGCCGTGGGCTGTAGCTTCGGCGCCGGCATACACGAATGTTGCGGCGTTGACCGTTACATACATTGGCGATGACACGATTGGCTCGACGCCGGATGTGTCTGGGCTCGAAAGCGTTCACCTGTATTACATGTTCGCAGCGAATGGCGTGAGCTGGCCGGGCAGCTGGACTGACACCGGGCTGGTGAGCGACACGGGCGAGTTTGCGTTCAACCTGACGAATGGTCAGGGTGCGTATAGGTTCTACGGCGAGGCGACCGATCGGGCTGGCAATGTCGAGACATTCAACGGTGCGTTCGAGGCTCAGACGGTCTATGATACCGACGTTCCTTATTCTGCCGCTGTTTCGCCGACGTTCGCGACTGACACGACCGTAGAGGTTGCGTTCACGGCGGCCGATCCGGCTACTGGGACAATCCTGCCGAGCGGGCTGGCGTTTGTGGAGCTGTGGTTCCGCTATTACGATGCCCCAACCGACACCTGGACTGAATGGGCGGACAGCAGCTTGGCCGGTACTGGCACTGTCGGGACGATCGACTTCGACATAGAGCTGTTCGGTTATGGCGAGGGCAATTACGAGTTCTATACGATTGCGGTCGATAACGCTGGCAATTGGGAGGCGGCGCCTACGGTGGCCGATGATTCCACCACGGTTGCGATTACTCTGCCGGCCTCGATGGTAATGGATAGCCTGACGCCAGATTACTGTAATGACGGCGTCATGGAGCTCTATTATGAGGCAGCAAGCCCTGCGGCCCCGATTGCTGATGTTGCGCTTTGGTATCGCTACTCGCCGGGTGTTGCGCTTTGGGGTGGCTGGCAGGAGGCCAGCGCGGCGACGAGGTTTGCAGACCACTTCGAGATGGCGGCAGATGTGTTGCCGACACCGCCAGATGGCGTTACGGATGAGGGCTACTATGAGTTCTACACCATAGCGACCGATGCGGCCGGCAACGTTGAGCTGGCACCGCTTGTGGCTGACGCAAGTGTTATCACTGACATCACGCCAGTGGAATCGATGGTAGATGCGCCGGCTTGCACAGGGACAGGCCAGGTTCTGGTTCACTTCTACGCCACGGACAATCTAAGTGGCCTGGCGATGGTGGAGCTTGAGATCGCTACCGTTGCGGGTGTTTGGGCGCCGACAGGCCTTTTCAGCACCCAGACCTCGGGCGTGATGCTCTTTGAGCCTCCGGCCGAGGGTCTCTACTCGCTTGTAACCGTTGGCTATGACCGTGCTGGCAATGTTGAGGGCGACAAGGACCTCAGGTCGGTGCAGATGTCCTATGACGTAACGCCGCCAGAGACCACTCTCACAAGAACAGTTGCCGCGAGCCGCACCGTGCCAATAGCCGTTGACTACAGTGTCCTTGAGGAAGGCTGCGGTCTGGTTGAACTGAGACTCTATTACAAGATCAATCCGACTGACAGCCGCTGGATGGACTGCGGTCTGAGCACGACCAGCGCGGACGGCATATTGAACTTCGTGCCGCCTGCTTTGCAGCAGGGCCGATACTATTTGGCTGGCCGTGCGATAGACCTTGCTGGGAATGTGGAGCAGCTCCCGGCGGCGCCGAACTATGACATCGAGGTCATTTATGATGTTACGCCGCCCGTAACGACTGTTCCCGATCCTGCGACAAGGCTGTTGAGCGACTGCGAGACGATCGGCGTCTCCTACATAGCGCACGATGCTTACAGCCCGATCAAGACGGTCGGATTGTATTACAAGCACGAGAGTGGCGCCTGGATCGATAGTCTGCTGAGGCTGTCAAGCGAGACTGGTGAGTTCTCGTTCACGCCGCCCGAGGCGGACGGCATCTACTACTTCATCATTGTCTCCGAGGACGCGGCCGGCAACGCAGAGGCGTTTGTGCCGACCGACGAGGGCATGGCTTGGTTCATGTTCGATAGCGAGCCGCCGTATGTTGTTGCGGGCAGTCAGGAACCGGTCCCCAACGGGAGCCAGTATCCGCGAGACGCGAACATCGAGTTCACGCTGAAGGATGACGGCTACGGAGTCGGTCTGGCCAGCATCGAGGTTGAGGTCATTGACGCATACGGTCGGAACATCACAGCCTCAACGATTACGACGGTCGTGAATGATGATGGCAGCGTTGATGTAGTGTTTGAGCCTGGCAGATTCTATGCTTACGAAGATGTTATTACAGTCTATGTTACGGCTTGTGATCTGGTGCCATCTGCGGTGCCGGGCAATTGCACGAACTGCATTGAAACGCCTGACTCATGGAGCTTCTCGGTTACCTCAAGACGGGTGCCAGAGCTGTTGGATGGCTCTGTAACGCCTGAAGTCGGCTATGTGCCGGCCAACACCGAGTTCACATACGAAGTCAAGTACTCCAGCGCAACGGCTCAAGTTCCAATTACCGAGCTCGTCTATATCGACGGGACTTCTCACCAGATGGAGCTTGTGGCAGGAGATGCATGGAACGGAACCTATCAGTTCGTGACCTCAGGGTTGGCAGAGGGTCTGCATGAGTATTACTTCCTGTTCGCGACAGACAGCGGAGACCAGGCAAGATGGCCGGCAGTTGGCGCACAGGAAGGACCTACGGTGAATGCAAAGATGAGCACGACGCTGTCCTGTGGCGTTCTGCCTGAGGAGCCGAAGGTCCACGACACGCTGGTTATTTCTGGCAGTTTGGGCACCGGCGCAACCGAGGAGACGATCGAGATCAACATAACGAATCCGGTTACCTCGCTCATTGGGATGGCAGTTACTACCGACGACGGGGACTATGTCTATGAGGCGTCGGCGTCGGTCATCGGGCCTTGGTCAGTGAGCGCGTTTTGGGCTGGCAACGGCGATTATGCTTCGGTGGAGAGTTCCATCGTCGAGTTTGACGTTGGCAAGATTCCTACCTCGCTTGATCTTGCGGTTACGCCTCAGTCGATCGGGATTGGTGAGACAGTTCAAGTAACTGGGCGGCTGAATGCCGAGCCCATTTTCAACGATGGTGTTGTCTATCTTGAGTTGACCAATCCTGCTGGCGAGCGTTCTGACGACGTCGAGGTGGAGCTGTTGCCGGACGGCTCGTTCGAGCTTCTGGACTTCGATATGCTGACGCTCCTTGGGACGTGGCAGATCGCGGCCAAGTTTGATGGCACAGGCGAGTATGACGCCTCAGAGTCCGAGTTGGTGACGGTAGTCGTTACTGGCGGAGATGCTGCGGTATTGCTAGAGGGCTACTCCGACCAGACAAGGTCCCGGAACGACAGGCACCGCACGATGGAGTTCGTCTATGAGACTCTCCGGAGAAGAGGTCTGAGCCATGATGACATCTACTATCTGACCAGCATGGAGCAGTCGAAGTATGCGGATGGGCCGTGCAACGAGACGGGCTATGACGACGTCATCACGGAGCTTATCGATAGGATTCAGGCGGGCAACGCGCCCAGCACTCTGTATCTGGTTATGATGGGCCAGTCCGCAGACCAGGGTGCGTTCTTTACTCTGGAAGTGGCGGATCACTTGTCGAATGCGAAGCTGCGCAGCGATGTCGAGATGTTGAAGAGCCTTGCGCCGGCGATGAAGACAGTTGGTGTTATGGCCTTCGACGCTTCGCAGCGGTTTGCGGAGTATCTTGGCGCGATGAATGATAGTGTGTTCATCTCCACGGCCGCGGAGCCCGATGGTTACACATATCCGGACCCGGGCACGGAGAACGGCGACCTGTTCGTTGCTGAGTTCTTCTCCGCGATCGCTTCTGATAAGAGTATCGACGCTGCCTTCGATATGGCCTACGACTCGGCCAAGGTCCTCCATGAGACACAGGAGCCGATGATGTTCGATAACGCTGGCCTAGCGCCGGCCACGAGCATCGGAAGCTGGACGATCAGGGGCGACATGGCGCCGGTCATAATCGACTACGCGGAGGGCACGACCTTTGCGGACAGCGGCGCGACTCCTACGACTGTTGACTTCTGGGTCCGTGCTGAGGATGACGTCATGGTCTCGCAGGTCTATGCTCTAGTGATGCCTGAGGGCTATGATCCGGGCGCAGAGCCATTCACGAGCGCCTCTTCGGCGGCGCCTATCGCGCTTACGAGGTTGGTCGGCGGTTACTGGGCAGGCGACTTCGAGATAGCGGTGCCAGGCACCTACAAGGTCGCGTATGAGGCGGTGGACAATGTTGGAAATGTGTCCGAGCTTGCCCATTCAACTTGGGCGATGGCGACGTTGGACATCGAGCTCGAGCTCAATGGCTACATGTTCCATCCGGGTGACACGCTCCAGGTCAGCGTGGGCTACACTAATATGGGCGACGTCCCAGTTTACGTTGACCTTTACATCGTTGTCCAGATCCCAGGTAACCGCTACTTGTTCATAAACGGTATCAGCGGAAATCCGTGGGTTGTCTCCACACCTTATTGGTCAGGCTACGTGCCAGGTGGTCATGAGGACCCATTCCCGTTGCTCTTGATGCCCATACCAGAGACGGGCGGCTTGGAAGGCACATACTATTGGGCGGCGGCGTTTGTCGAGCCAGGTACCACCTGGAACATAATAGCTGTTTCGGACATTCCGTCGATGGAGATCAGGCCGTAACGCTAGGTTCGGATGAAATACGATAATCTACCGAGGAGGGGATCGGTCTTTGCCGGTCCCCTCCTTTTCTTATTCTTGGCCTCGCTGCTTCTGCCGGGCTGTCAGAGCGATGCGGACAGGCGGCAGGCGGCATACGACTCGCTCAAGGCGTGCGTCAATGCTTACTGGAAGGCGAGGGTCGCAGGTAAAGTCTGGCAGGATACCGAGGAGTGCTGCGCCTCAGTCGAGGCAAAGGAGTCAGGCGGCGAGGCCAGCAGGCGAGACCCGGTCGCCCCGCAGGTGTCCATTGAGCGCTTCGAGATCAGAGGGCTTGAGCTGAAGACAGACTCAAAGCGAGCCGAGGTCAAGGTCTGGCTGGAGTATAGCATTCCCCTCATCCCAACCTCGCTTACCAATGTCGTTACCGAACGATGGGAGCGCCGTGACCGGGTCTGGCATCGTGTTCCCTCGAACCTGAACGCTATCCTGGTCGGGGCCGGGCGAGCAGACTAGACTAGCCGCGACACTGGAGAGCCTGTCGTAGCTTGATTGTCCTACGTGGTCAACGGCGCCGATAAGGCGCCAACCTCATTCAGACCTTATCAATCGCGTGCGCCAGTGCCTCTTGCAGCCTCTCAACGCCATCTTGGAGGAGCCGGATCTCCACGGCGAGAGCGAAAACCTCCTGAGACTCGTCCCGCGATAGGTTGAAGAGCCGTGGCGCGTCCTTTTCAGTTGTCACCGTGAGATCGAAGCCGCCCGAGTGCCGGCGACCAACGAGGCGAGCTATCTCCCTTTTTGTAAAGATGTGGTGGTCGGGGAACGGCACGCCGGTCACCACTGCGCCGAGCCTTGAGAGCGTTGAGAAGAAGCTCTTGGGATGTGCGATGCCGCAGAAGGCCAGGACCTTCTTTGCGCTGAGATGGTTCAAGTGCAGCGTCTCTTGGTCGGAGATGCGCGTGAGTCCGGTGGGGCGATGGACGGAGTGGATGAGTGTGATGTCGGGGTTGTGCCGGCGGATCGCCTCGTCTGTCGCTGCCAGCTCCTCAGGGCTGCATTGGTCTGTCCGGGAGACTATGGCCACCTTCGCCCGTTCAATGGCCCACAGCGGCTCTCGAAGCAGGCCTCGCGGGAGCAGGCGCCCGTTGGCGAATGGCCACCTCGCATCGAACATCAGGATGTCTAGGTCCCTTTGCAGCCGCAGGTGGCCAAACCCGTCATCCATGACGAGCACGTCAGGAGCGAAGGTCTCACATGCAGCCCTTGCCGCGGCTGCCCTGTCTGCGCTCACAACGATGGGCAAATCGTGCAGGCGGCCCGCAATGGTCAACACCTCGTCCCCAAAGCGGGCGAGCGACTGTCTCGGCCCAAGGGCTTCGAGCTCGGCTGCCGTGAGAACTCGCACCGCTCGCTCACTGCGGCCATAGCCGCGCGAGAGCACCGCCGGGCGCTTCCCCATCTCTCGGAGGAGTTGGCAGACAAGTATGACGGCTGGCGTCTTGCCAGTGCCCCCGGCCGTGATATTGCCCACGCAGACCGTTGGACACGCCGGCCGGTGTGTCTTCAGTTTTCCGGTCTTGTAGAGCCAATTCCTGGTCATTACTCCAGCACCGTAGGCGACCGAGAATGGCTCCAGCAGACCCAGGACGGCCGTCGTTAGGAAACTGTGTGACTGCGGCAATATGCGAGCGTTCTCGTCCGCCTCAACTGGCATGGCGAGGCCCGGGTCGAGGCGAGCGAGCAGCACAGCCTTCAAGCGCGAGGCAAGCGATGCGGCCGGCCTGGACCTCACTGGAGCCTATCCTCTCTGAAGAAGCCCGAACGCTCAAGAATAGCCACGGTCCTCTCCGTCGCGCCTCGGTTGGCCTGGATGACCTTTATTGCGGCCTTCGCCATCTGCTCCCGCTTTTCGGGAGATTTCAGCACCTCGGAGATCACTCCCAGCAGTTGATCTGAGTTATCAATCTGAATCGCGGCCCCGCTGGAAACCAACGTTGCGGCGATGTGCCGGAAGTTCTGCATGTTGGGCCCAAATACGGTCGGGACGCCGCAGGCCGCCGGCTCGATCGGATTGTGCCCGCCTCGAAACTTGTTACTGAGGCTTTTCCCGACGAAGGCTACCGCGGCGGTCTGGTAGGCCCGCGCCAGCTCTCCGATAGTGTCGAGGACGAGAACGTCGAAGTCGCCCGAATAAGATGTGCCCTGCTTGCTTCTCAGGACGTAAGACAGGCCGTTTTGAGCGGCTAGTTGACCGACCTCGGGCCCTCGCTCGACGTGTCTTGGGGCGATGATCATCGCAAGTTCGGGACGTTCTCGTTTCAGTGACGCGAAGGTCTCGAGGACCACCTCATCCTCCCCGGGGTGCGTGCTGCCGGCCACGATCACCGTCCTCGATCCGTCTAGGCCGAACGATCTCGCAGCGTGCTGTCTCTTTGAGGCGGTGAGCTCTCGCGGGGATACGTCGAACTTCACCGTCCCGACGACCTCCAGATTGCGCTCCGGGGCGCCGATGCTGGCGAACCTTCTTTTGTCCTGCTCCGACTGGACCAAGACCGCGGTCAGTTTGGGAAGGATACGTCGCCATAACAGTCGTGTTCGCCAGTAGCGGCCAAGAGACTTGTCCGAGATGCGCCCGTTGACCAGCGCGACCGGTATGCCGCTCTTGCTAGCCTCATTGATGAAGTTCGGCCAGAGCTCCGTCTCCACGATTATCGCGGAGCGTGGGTTTGTCCGCCGCAGGAAGCGCCTCATCAAGAATGGCAGGTCGAGGGGCAGATAGAGCGTGATGACATCGTCTGCCAGCCGTTCCTGGGCAAATGCTTGCCCAGTTGTCGTGATTGTCGAGAGAACTATTGGCAGACCGAGTTTCTTGAGGTGCTGGATGATCTCTAGCGCCACGCCAACCTCGCCGACCGAGACGGCATGGACCAAGATCGGCCTCTGGCTGAGGCTCGCAAGCGCTGCCCTTGCTTGGCGCCTGATGAGGCCGAGCCGCTCCCACAGGTTTGCCCTGTGTTTGTGCGACCAGAGCAGAATGGGAACGGCAATTGGCGAGAGAACAATGAGGGCAGTATGGAGAAGAAGGTTGTAGATGAAGATCACGCTGCGTCATCCGTATGCTGGCAGACATCCACCAGGCTCACGTGCTCCCGTGGGGCACAGAGGTTGTCAAGAAGCCCTGCCACGCACGAGCTCCTCGGCCTGCCTCGTTATCTCAATCAATCTTGTCTGGAGAAGCTGCCTGAGCGATTCTATGGTCTGCGCATCCGCATCCTTCGGGACCTCAATCGGCTCGCCGGATACAAATGCGCCTCGACCAAAGGGGGCGGGAAGAATGAAGTTGTCCCAGCTATTGAACTCCTTCTGTCTCGAGCAGGCGTAAGTAACGGGGAAGATCGGGACGCTGGCCAGCTTGGCCAGAACAATGGCGCCTTTATGGGCCTTCCACTTGGGTCCCCGTGGCCCATCAGGCGTTATGGCCACATCTTTGCCTGTGCGCAGAACCTGTGCCATTTGCCTGAAGGCCGTTATTCCTCCCCTTGTCGCTGAGCCCCTAATGGCGTGGATGCCCAGGTGCGAGACCGCTCGGGCTATGAGCTCACCGTCTCGGTGGTTGCTGATCAGGACATAAAGGCCGTTGCCCCCGTAGGCCAGTGGCATCATCAGGAGGCGCTGGTGCCACAGAGCGAAGATGGAAGGGAGGTTCTGACGCCATCTGTCATCTATCTTCTCGAGCCCTACCGTAGAGAATCTTATCGTCCGGCCGAGTAACCTGACCAGCAGGCTTATTAGGCGAGGCGCCGTGGCAAGGACGAAGCGGTTATTGAGGCGCATCTTAAGCCCCGGACTGTGTCCTCAGTGGCTGTTCGAGGATGGGGACGTCGATGACGTTGTCGGTTTCTGGTCTAGCGGACATTGGCCAACCTCCTGCATAGGTGCTGTATGTGCTCCGGCGTTGTCCCGCAGCAGCCGCCGATCATCGTCGCGCCCGCATCGGCGAGTTTGGCGGTTTTCTCGGAGAATGCTTCCGGCGACTCGTCATAGACGGCCATGCCGTCCTGCATCCTCGGCATCCCAGCGTTTGGATACGCGACGATCGGCAGGTCGGTGCAGCCTCTAAGCGCCGAGACGACCGAGACCATGTCATCCGCGCCTGTCCCACAGTTAGTTCCAACGCCATCCACGTTCACGCCTTGCTCCGAGAGCATTTGGATGAACCGCTCAGGGCTCGTGCCCATCATCGTTCGCGGCCCGCGAGGCGTGGGCTCGTATGTGAGGTTGATGACGATTGGGAGCGACTCTTGGACGGTCTTGCCAGCACTGGCGGCGGCAATCGCCTCCTCCGGCGAGATCATCGTCTCGACCATGATCGCGTCAACGCCGCCCTCTACAAGCGCCTCGATCTGAACTGCGAACTGCTCAATCATCGCCTCGAGGGTTGCTGTGCCGAGCGGCTCGAGAAGCTCGCCCGTGGGTCCGACGCTGCCGAAAATGAGAGCTGCTTTATATCTGCCACAAGATTCACGAGCCTGCGCCGCAAGCTGTGCACCTGCGCGGTTTATCGCCACTGCCCGATGCGCTAGGCCGAACATGGACAGTTTTTTTGGGGAGCCGCCAAAAGTGTTCGTAAGGATCACATCCGCGCCAGCGTTGAGATACGCCTCGTGGATCTGCCGAATGCTGTCTGGGCGATTGATGTTCCAAAGCTCGGGGCACTCTCCGACGCCGAGCCCAGCGCTCTGGAGCATCGTCCCCATCGCGCCGTCAACGATGAGCAGCGTCTTCTTGGCAAGGAGCTCCGAGAGTCTATTGTTCAATTTGTAGGAACTCCTTGGCTTTCTGGACCGCTCCGGGAGCGTCGTCCGCGTAGCCGTCTGCGCCGATCGAATCTGCGAACTCCTGCGTTACCGGGGCGCCGCCCACCATGACAGCGACACTTCCGTTCAGACCTTCCTGCCTCAGAAGCTCTATCGTCCGCTTCATCTGCGGCATCGATGTCGTTACGAGCGAGGACAGCCCAATCACCTTTGCGCCGCTCTCTTTCGCGGTCTCAACGAACTTCTCCGGCGCGACGTCCCGGCCCAGGTTTATCACCTCGAACCCATTCCCCTTGAGCATCATCCCGACTATGTTCTTACCTATGTCGTGCAGATCGCCTAGAACCGTCCCGATTATGACTGTCCCGAGAGGCTTGCTGCCGGACTCGGCGAGAATGGGTTTCAGAATCTCCGTCGCAGAGGTCATCGCCCTTGCCGCTAGCAGGACCTCTGGGATGAATATCTCTTTCTTCTGAAAACGGTCGCCGATGACACCCATACCCTCGATCATCACGTCCAGAATCGCCTTCGCCGAGTCGCCATCTTCCAGCGCGCTTCTGACGAGCTCACATAGCCGCTCCTGCTCGCCCACTATAAGAGAATCCTTGATGCCACGCTCGTCCAATTTTAATCTCCTTCCACTCTAGCCAAACTACACAACGAGCAATCCTACATTTATCCCAGATTGAGCTGTTTCCATTTTTGATTGAGAGAATACACGAAGGCGAGTATCTCCGCCACGACCTTGTAGAGCTCGGCTGGAATCGCCTCCTCCAGGTCCAGCAGCATCAGCGCCTCGACCAGGTCAGCATCTTCCTTAATCGCTATGTCGTGTTCCTTGGCAAGCTTTATGATCTTCTCCGCCAGGTCTCCTTTGCCCTTCGCAATCAGCCTCGGCGCCTCTGGACCCCTGTGGTCGTAGGCAAGAGCGGCCGCTTTTTTGATCTTTCTCCCTTTAGCCATCGATCAGAGCCCCGCGTCGATCTCGCTGAAGTGGAGCGCCCTTTGCGAAGTGGATGCCGTGTGCTCAAGCGGCTCGGCGCCTTTGATGAACGCCTCGATTATCGCGTCGGCTGTCTTGTCAGTGGCGAGTTCCCCGGTCTTGGAATCAACCGTCCTGAACACGATGCCTTCAGGCACGGGGAAGTCATCTTCAGGCTCGTCTTTCAACGCATCTTTCATGAATTCAATCCAGATCGGAAGCGCTGCCCTCGCGCCAGTCTCGCCCTTGCCGATTGGCTTTAGCTCGTCGAAACCTACCCAAGTCCCCACAACGAGGTTGGGGCTGAAACCAACGAACCACGCATCGGCGAAATCGTTCGTTGTGCCAGTCTTGCCCGCGAGGTTGTGGCCCAGCTCCTTTGCCCTAATCCCAGTGCCGCGCTGGATGACTCCTTTTAGCATGTGGATCATAACGTAGGCGGTCTGCGGACTGAGAACCTGCTCCATATCCGGCTCCTGACCATAGAGCGGCTGCCCAGACCGGTCGGTTATCTCCTTGATGAAAACTGGTGTAAATCGCTTGCCCTCGGTCGCAATCACGCCGTAGAGGCTTGTCAATTCCAGGAGACTGACGCCCATTGAGCCGAGCGCCAACGAGAGGACCGGCTCAAGGTCTGATCTGATGCCGAGCAGCCGGGCGTAGTGAAGAGCGAGCCCGGGGCTTAGCCTCTTGATCAGGTTAATCGTGGCAAGGTTCTTGGACTTCTCAAGCGCAGTCTGAAGCGTAACTGGGCCGAAGACTTGCTCGCCGTAGTTATCCGGCTTCCAGACTGTATCTACCTCGTCCATATAGACAGGAACGTCGAGTATTATGTCGGTTGGGATCATTCCCGAATCTATTGCCGTGGTGTAGATGACAGGTTTGAAGGCCGAACCCGGCTGCCGGCGAGACTGGATAGCCCTGTTGAACTCGCTTGTTTTGAAGCTTCGGCCTCCTGCCATCGCCCTCACATAACCAGTGTGGAGGTCTATTGCCACTAAAGCTCCTTCCACCAGAGGTTCCTGGTCCAGACTGAGCGGGACGGGACCCTCGTCATCGGCATGAAAGCTGTCTCGCACCTTGACCTCAATTACGGAGCCCGTGGCTATAAGAAGCTCGTGCGTCTTGTTCAAAGCCCATTTGAAATGTCTCTTCTCTATTGTTCCCTGAATGTCCTTGCCAAACGTGACGGCAATCGCCTCGGGTGTTATTCCGGTCACCGTGGCCAGGGTGATAAGGCCCGGCCTTATATGCTGCCTGTCGAGCTCATCGTCGAGCTTGCCGCCCTCAACGGGTCCGCGGAAACCCTCCCGCTTGTCCACCTCCCTCAGCCCCCTGTCAAGCGCACTCTCAGCCGCACACTGAAGCCTCATATCGATCGTCGAATAGATGTTCAGGCCATCGCGATAGACCATGTCTGCGGGAGAAGCCCCAAAAAGCATGGTCTCCGTTTCCTGTTCATTCTCGTCTTCTAATTTCTCCGATGGCGCCTTGAATATCTCAAGGCAGCTGCGCCGGATGTGCTCGAAGAACCAAGCTCCGCAAGTCGTCTTCATTGATTTGTCCGGGTCGACAGTATTAAGAGGGGTTGCGGTCGCCTCGCGGCAGAGTTGCTCGGAGATGAGCCCCACATCCGCCATTCGCCGGATAGCGAAGTTCCGTCGTCTCTGAGCCAGGGACGGGTTCCTCAGCGGTGAATACCTGCTCGGTGCGCGAGGCAGACCGGCAAGCAGGGCGAACTGAGGCATGGAGAGCTCCTGCAGCGGCTTGCCGAAGTACACCTGTGCTGCGGCCGCGACGCCATAGGCGCCGGACCCAAAATATATCTCGTTGAGGTAGTACTCCAGGATCCTTTGCTTGTTGGCCAGCTTCTTCTCGATCTGGCAGGCGAGGATTATCTCCCTTATCTTTCGCTTGTAAGTTTTTTCAGGCGTTAGGAAGAGTCGCCTCGCCAGCTGTTGGGTGATTGTGCTTGCGCCTTGTTCGATGCGTCTTTTGCGGAGGTTCGCCCACATGGCGCGAAGGATGCCGAGCCAATCGACGCCGCCGTGTGAGTAGAACCTCGCGTCCTCCACGGCGATGATCGCCTGCTGCATGAGTTTGGGGATTCTCTCGATTGGCGTCCATATTCGTCGCTCAATGTAGAACTCGTGCACTTTGTCGCCCTTGCCGTCATAGACCAGTGAGGCGAGGCTCGGCCTGAAATCGTCGAGTATCTCGATAGATGGGAGGTTGGATGCAAGTCTTGAATACACAGCAAAGCCGGCTACGGCCCCAAGCACCACCATAATTAGGATGAGCCACGCCAGCGTTTTGATCAACTTTCTGCCCCTACCTGACCCACGCTTCGCTACCACTGCTGCCTCTCGATCTTTTCAAGCTCGCTCTTTCGCTCCGCCACCAGTGCGAGAACTTCCTCCAGCTGGTGAACATTGATAAGGGGGGAGACCTTAGCGCTCTTGGTCAGCGCCCCCTTCTTTTTAACAACTGAGCGAACCCTTCCGACCCTCAGGCCGCGTGGGAAAACTCCGCCGAATCCCGAGGTCAGCAGCGTATCGCCCGTTCTTATATCTGCCGCCGCGTCGATATAGACCATCTCGCAGAGGTTCGTGCCGGTGCCCTGGAGTATCCCCGGCGCCCTCGACCGCTGCACCAGCACCGCTATGCTGGACCTCGCGTCCGTCAAGAGCTGAACACGTGCAACGTGGCTTGAGACTTTAACGATCTTGCCTACGACACCATCGTAAGTGATGATGGGCGTGTTCCTACTAAGGCTGTCTGAAGACCCCCGGTCTATGAACACGCTGCTGAAGAGCTTGGACGGATCAACACCTATCACAGAGCAGACAAGCGAGTCGAAGCGCCTCGACTCGTCGAGCTTGACGATCTTCCTGAGGCGCTCGTTCTGAATGGCGGCTTCCATCAGCTTGGCCTTCTCGGCCTCAAGCCGTGAGACCTTCCTTTTCAACTCTGCGTTCAGTTTATTGGTGTTGACGAAATCGACGTATGTGTGGAACGTATCCCCGATGAATTCGCAGACCGTCGCGCAGGTGGATTGCAGCGGAGCGAATGTGGCCATAACGGCACGTTCGACGATGAGCGTCCGGTCAGGATTGCGAATGTCCAACGAGAGCAAGTAGATTGACGATGCGATGTAGGTTACTAGCAACACAAGAGTTCCGTGTTTACTAGCGAAAGCAGGCATGTCTCGTCCCTGGTCGGCTATCTTGACATCGCCGACACCTTGCGCAGAAGGTCGGGGTTGTTCAGCATCCGGCCTGCACCGAGCGCCACTGATGTGAGCGGGTCCTCTGATATCTTGATAGGCAGCCCTGTCTCGTCCTTCAAGCGTAGATCGAGATTCCTCAGCAGTGAGCCGCCCCCTGAAATCGTCAGACCGCGCTCGGCGATGTCTCCTGAAAGCTCCGGAGGCGTTTTCTCAAGCGCCTGCCGTATCAAATGCACGATCGAATCTACCGTGTCCTTCAGCGCTTCTCGTATCTCGTCACCGGTAACCGTAATGCGCTTCGGCACCCCTCTTATTATGTCTCGACCCTGAATCTCGACCGAAAGCGTCTTCTGAAGCGGATAGGCCGAGCCCACCTGTATCTTCACATACTCAGCCATCCGCTGCCCGATCAGTAGGTTGTGTTTTCTCTTGATATATTGCTGGATGTCGTCATCCATCTTGTCGCCTCCGAGTCGAAGCGACTGCTTGAACACCATCCCGCCGAGTGAGATCACCGCCACCTCCGTCGTCCCGCCGCCGATATCGACTATCATGTTGCCTATTGGCTCCTCGATCGGCAGCCCTGCCCCGATGGCCGCCGCCATCGGCTCCTCAACCAGATAAACCTCTGCCGCCCCGGCCTTCGTTGCCGACTCGATGACGGCCTTGCGCTCAACCTGGGTAATCCCCGAAGGCACCGCAACGATTATCCTGGGCCTGATGAAGGGCCTCGAGATTGCCCCACCGCCGTGCGCCATGCCGATGAAGTGCCGAAGCATCTTCTCTGTTACCTCGAAGTCCGATATAACGCCGTCCCTCAAGGGCCTTATCGCGAGTATGTTCTCCGGCGTTCTGCCAACCATCTCCCTCGCCTTTTTGCCAACCGCCAGGACCTTATGGGTATCGAGCTGAATCGCCACGATGGATGGCTCGCTGAGCACTATGCCCCGATTCTTCATGTAAACGAGGCTGTTGGCTGTGCCCAGGTCGATGGCCAGATCGTTTGAGAAGAATGAAAAAAGCCACTGAAACATCAAGGTTACCTCCGCCCCCGCCCAGTTGACCTGCCGGGAGTCATCCTGCTAATATGCTATATAATTCCAGCGAAATCCTAACACACTAAACTAAGCGTGAGCATGCTTGCTGTCAAGACAAGAGGTTAGTCGTAGCGACCACACAGAATGATCGCAATATCCAAGGCACATTTGGTGTGCGGTCCCTTGACGCCTCTTTCGTCCGCGGTGGCCGGATGCCCTTATTCAAGCAACAGAAATGAACCAGAGCAGATGAGGGAGAGCATTCATGGGAAGAACCATTCCGACCGGCGCTCACAAACGGGAGACGTTGTGTCCAGAGGCCCCGTGATACCTACACAGGAGGCGTTCTTGTGAGCCTTATCAAAGCGGTGCTTTTCGGGGCGCTCCAGGGCTTGACCGAGTTCTTGCCGGTCAGTTCCTCCGGCCACTTAGCTGTCTTTCACAAGCTTTTTGGCGCCGCAGTGGAGTCAATGGTTCCAATGGGCGTAATCGCCCATTTGGGGACGCTTTTAGCGGTTCTGATCTACTTCCGCAAGGACCTGGTAATGTTTGCCCGCATCCTGTCTCCCAAGACGCTGTCGAGCGTCGTCAGGAGGCCCTCTAAACTGTTCATCGCGCTGCCGCCGCAGGATGATCATGGCAGGCTGTCATATCAGCGCATCCTCGCAATGATCGTAGTCGGGACGCTCCCCGCCGCAGTCATAGGCCTTGCCTTCAAGGATACGATTGAGCGGGTGTTCGCGAGCGTCAAGGTGGTTGGCGCGATGTTTCTTGTAACTGCTGCTGTGCTCCTTTTGACGAGACTGGCCCAGCAGGGCGAGAGAACGGTCTGGCACACTTGGCTGCTCAGCGCCTTTCTCATCGGGATTGCCCAGGCTCTGGCCATAACGCCAGGCATCTCGCGGTCCGGCTTCACGATCGCCGCCGGCATATTCCTCGGCCTCAGGCGGGATTTCGCGGCCCGTTTCTCCTTCCTGCTATCGATACCGGCCATAGCTGGCGCCTTCGTGCTCGAGTTCGGCGACATCGCTCGTGCTCTGAGCACCCAGGGCGCGTTGGAAATGGTCTTGATATTCCTTGCCGCTTTTGCGATTGGCTACGTCTCAATAGCAGTCCTTCTGCGTATCGTCAGCCGGGGCAGGCTGCATCTGTTCGGTCTTTATTGCCTCGCCGCTGGAGTATTGACGCTCTGTCTGGTCTAGCAGCGCTGAAGCACCTGGCTGACGCTGGGATGGACTAGCTGAGGCTGTCCCTCATCTGATCGAGAGCACGCCGCAGCGAGGCGGTGGTTTCGCGCCTAACGTTGGGCCTCGCCGCAATCTTCGGAAAGTCATGCTTCAGCAGCAGGTCCATCTCGCTTCGGTTGAGCTCCTCTTGCCTCAAGATCATTTGCAGCGATTCGGGGGTGATCTGGTCTGAGATGGCAAGCTCGAGGCACCTCAGCGCGTTGAAGTAGCCGTGAACGTTGCTCACTCCTTGGCAGAAGAGCGAGATCGCCTGTTCCGTCTTGCCCGGCTGGGAGAGGAGCTCGTCAAGGTCTTTGAGCGAGATCATCGCTCGCACGAGCTCGCTAAGCACTTTTTTGCACTTGCCGGCGCCGCCCGAGAAGCTCGCGCTGAGGAATGTGATGAAATCGGTCTCCACAGTGAACTTGAGGCGTGAGAGAATGCCGGAGAAATAACGGACGCGCTGGCCGAGCGTCTGGGACACAAGCGCCTGAAACGGCTCGAAGTACGACAGCGATATGAAGCTTCTTTTGGAGCCTGACTTGGCGCTGATTCTGCTCCTCAGTCTGGCCTTGTGCAGGCCGAGCTCGAGCTGAGTGTCGATCATATCCCGGAACTTAACTACGTTCAGTATCTCGGCGCCCTCGCCCTTTACACCCGCCTTGTAGGGCCTCAGCAGCGCGCTCATCACCGGCTCGTTAAGCGTCTGCACGGGCGAGCTCTTCGCTGCTTGCCGATCTCCTAAAAGCCTGTCGAGGTCAACAAGATTTAACATGTTGTCGTTCCCAAGCGCAAACGTCCGCGAGGCGCCCATCTCCCTCGCCCGGGCGAAAAACGCATCCTCGCCCTTCTGGTGAAGGTATCGCACGACCTCATTGACACTTCTTAGGCTTGAGGCCAAGCCATCCTCCCTCGGATTCCGAAGCGACTTGGTTACGCTGGGCCTGATCTCGGTCAAAAGACCCAACGCCCTCCTGTGTTGTGAGAAATACATCACGTCGTCGCACAGGTTGAACAGAAGAATCCGTTTGAGAAACCAGAAGTGGGAGAGGAACTTCTCCCTGATGTTCGCTAGGGTCGTCCTGATCTCGCTCGTGTCGGCCTCGCCGATCTCTGCGTATGTCTCTATTAGCAGATTGATGCTGGACATACACGACAGGAGCCGCCTGCTGAGCTTGGCGCAGATCTCCTCGAGGCTCTGCTTCTTGCTGCATCGATGGACCACGTTTTCAATGCTGAACGGCTCGTTGGAGCGGACAACGACGTGCGTCATCTTGGAGAACATCTTGCCGAGCTCGTCAAGGCTTCTGATAGCTTTCTTGTTCGCCTCCATAAACGGGCTATATCGCTTGACGAGCTGTCGGAGCTCTTCTCTTGGGCTGCGAGCTGTCAAGCTGTTGTCCTCTTTGTTTTGGCTGCGATGAGCTTTGCGACTGGGACCATGATCGGTGGGCAGCATATCTCGGTGATTCCGAGGTCAAGCAGCCTGCGGAGGCTGTATTCGTTTGAACAGTGGGTTCCGGCCACAAGTATGCGTATGTTTGGATTGACGCTTTTGGCGGCCTCGACCGCGTGCCTAATGATTCTCTCCGTGCTTTTCTGTATCACCCTGAACGGGTCCCCGTAGAACCAGCCCCGGTCAACGTATGCACCGAGGAACTGCCTGGCATCTTCCCGGACGATGTGGTGCGTGGATGTCGTTAGTTTGTCGGACCTGATCACCACCAGGTTGGTGTGGGGAGCGAGCTTGTCCATCTCGAAAGCGATCCCACTTATCTCCACAATTGGCGCCACATCGTAGTGAAGGTCCGCCTGACCGAATTCGGACGCGATCCTGTCGGTGAGGTCTCGCACGTAAAGGAGCTCGCCCACAACGCATATATAGGGCACAAGTATCTCGACGTGCATCTGTTTGTCTTCAGACTGAATCTTCTGCATGGCGGAGAGTATCGCCCTAATCTCTATTTCGTAAATCTGTGGGAGCGTCGTTGCCAGCCGCACGCCCCGCCTGCCCAGGATCGGGTTGTAGTCCTCCTGCCGTCTCTTGTGCTCTCTGATTATTCTCACCATCTTCTCGATCTGGCGGCTGCTCAGACCCACATCTTTGGCCTCTAGAGCCTCGCCATTCCTTGCACTCAGGATATACTTGGCGAGGTTGATGACATCGAACCGCTCCTTGGGGAAATACTCATATATCGTGTGCTTGCAGAGCCTGATCGCGATGTAGTTCTCATCGATGGTCTGAAACACGCGCAGGAAATCCCTCTTTAGCAGTGAGTGTAGCCGCTTGCGGGCTCGTGGCTCGTCTGGCGTGCCTACGCTAAGCACAAAGTCGCATAGCGCGAAGTTGACCGATTTCTTGAAGAAAAGGACATCACTTCGGAAGTTGGCCACGCCGTCCGCACCGAGCCTCTTGGCCGTTGCATAGGTCTCATAATCCTCCACCTGGGCATAGACCTTTATGTCGCTGTGCCTAGCGACAAGCTCGCAGAAGCGCTCTGCCAGCGGGTCCTTGATGCCAGAAATGCGGATCTCCATCTGGTCCTCGTAGATAAGCCCGTGGTGAGCGTCTATTGAGACGATGTCGCCCTGTTGCAGGACCCCAGGTCGTATCCCACTGTCTCCATACTTGATGGTGCGGGCCACGGGGTCGATCTCGAGCTTCGCCTTGACGATGCTTGGCCGACCAAGATAGCGTGCGTTCAGCGTTGCGTGCGAGAGCACATTCCTTTGCGAGGAGATGATCCCATCCGCAGCCTCCACGGCTGCCATGTCTGATAGAAGTAATCGAGCACAGCAGAAAATGACCGGCTCGTTTTTGGACTTGAACTGCCTAATCTCGTCAATGTTGAAGCAAGCTCTGCCGGTCGCGTAACCCGGCACGAGCGGGCTGCCCTCGCCGATCAACTTCATTGAGCCCGGAGGCGTGCAGGTTACGGTAGCCGAGAGAACCTGCTCGAGCTGCCTCGGGTCTGTTCTGGCGATGACGTCAGTATCGGATGCGATGCCCTCCTCAATCATGTCCAGCTGTGCCCGCAAGAAAGCAGCAGGTGCCATCTTGGCCGGCCTTGCCTGAAGAAGATAGAGCTTCCCAGATTCAATCGTGAACTCAATATCCTGAACGTAGCCAGACACGCTCTCCAGCTTCCGGGCGATCTCGGCGAGCCTCTTGCAGATGTCAGGATAGGCCGAGTGGAGGTCCTTCACGGCACCCGCCTCGCCCAGGTCCCTGACGACGTCGTCCCCCTGTGATTGCACGATAATCTGTCCGAAGAGTCGTGTTTTCCCCGGCGCCTCGGCAGGCTGGCCGGTAGAGGGATTCCTGCTGAACACGACGCCACTGCCGGACCTGGCATCGAGGTTTCCAAACACCATTCGCTGAATGGTTACCGCGGTCTTGACAGGCTCCTGAATGTAGTTGGTGCGCATGAACTCGCGCACCTCCTCGGTCCTTGCCGACAGCATCACTGCTATCACGGACCTGCGCAGCGCAAGCCAGGGGTCATCGGGGACTGGGCAAATTGCCAGATATTTATCGATCGCTTTCGCCAAAGAATCAGGTCTGTTGCGGCCCTGATCCCCAAGTATGTCCCTGAGCTGTCTTCTCTTGATCCGGTAAACCGCGCTGCCGTAGCCCTCGATGAACCTTCGGAAGGAGTCAAGCAGGAATCTCTGCCGTCCGTCTGCGTCAGCCAGCTGGCCAAACATCTTCCTCCTGAGGCCCACGTTGCAGATGGTTTCCATGAGCCCGGGCAGCGAGACCGTCCCGCCTGACCTGACCGAGACAAGCAACGGGCGCCCGACCTCTCCAAATAGCAGGTTGCTCTTCTTCTCGATCCAATGGATGCCCCTTTCGATGCCTTCCCACAGACTATCGGGCAGCAACAGTCGCTCCATCACGGCGCTGGGCGGCAGGTTTGATGAATCGACTTCCGAGAGCACTCCGGCGTTCAATCTGTTGAACTCGTCGGTTACCGAAGTGGGGATGACGAAACCGTCTGGGCATGGCATCCCAAGCTCGCATAGATGCACGAGGCCAGCCGCCTTCGCGCCAAGTACAGCGATGCGTCGTCGCTCGTCGCATTCCAGGTAACCCTCAGGCATACCCTGATAGAATCTCACAAGATCGAAGTCGCCCATTCCGCTCACGATTGGCCTGTAAAGCCCTCGTCTCGTCCGCAAAGCCATCTCAAGCGCTCATCATCTTTGTGCGCCTCGATAATCAAAACAGAGCTTGACCCGATGATCAATCACCTTGCACCTATGGGTTTGACCCAGGATTGTAGGTAATCCAGCGCTTATGCGATGAGGGCTACATAGATGCCGCCCAGGTCGCGGTCTGCAACACGCATGAGTTGCACATTGCCTCATCGCCCGACTTCAGTCGAGGCGATGCGAGAAGGCTATCATGATCGTAAGCCCCGAATTCATTCGGGGCGGCCTGGGGCACGCGACCGCTCTCCTCATCCTTTCCCTGTACATGGGCATTCTGGGAGGGAGGAGGAGGCGCCTCGCCTTCTGAAGCCACCCGACTCGAAGTCGGGTGTTAGGATAATGAGAGCCATCTATATCGCCGCGTTAAAACGCGGCCGAGGTCAGTGCGACACTCCACCTACAATCCAGAATCGCACCCGCGCTCAAGCGACCTCGGGCGCGGCCCGATAGCGCCGAGGCGCAAGGCCAACATTCTGCGCCTCGCGGTATGTGCTTGACGGCGGCATCTGTGTCTGATAAGCCTTTCGGCCATGGATCCGGTTTCGCATGTCGTCTGGGGAATTGTGGTAACGAATCTCTTGCCGGGGCCTGATGCGACGTTGCCCAGGGTTGCGATCGCATCTGCCGCGGCCGTCGTGCCAGACCTGGATTTCGTTACTAAATTCTTTAAGAATATCTACTTCTTGAAGTATCACCACAGCGTTACGCACTCGCTCGTGAGCGTGGCGGCCGCCGGTTTCGTCATCGCATGGCTGGGATGTCTCATCTTCCCCGGTATCGGTTTCTGGGAAAGCTATCTGGTCGCGCTCGTGGCCGGGGCGAGCCACTGCGTCCTTGACCTTATCATGCACGGCACCGGGGCGATGGTGTTCTGGCCCTTCTCGAGACGGATGCTCACCGGCAGCCTTCTGTTAGGATTGAACCCCAAGACCTCTCACGCGCGATGTCATGAGAAGTCGCTCCGGGTCTGCACAGTCTGTCAGCTTCACAGCGCCATCAAGGCCCCCATGATGCGGCTTGGCGTTCTGGCGGCCGTTGTCTCGACATTTGCCGGCCCGCTGAGGTTCGGCCTCGCGCTCGCAGGCGCCATACTTGGCCTTCTCTATCTGTGCCTGTGCTACTTGCAGAAGAGAAAGGTGAGGCGCATAGCACTGGGGCTTGTCCCAGCAGCGGCCGACGTTCGGGCATTTCCCGCCGACTTCTCGCCCTTTGAATGGCTCGCTGTATGCGCCGTGCCTGATGGGTTCCGGCTGCTTTGGCTGAACTCGCGCGTGGGCCAGCCGCGGGCCATCCGGACATTTCCGAAGTCCGCATCCTCGCTCGCTGTCGAGAGGTCCAAGTCAACGAAGACCGTCCGGGAGTTCCTTTCGGCCTGCATCGTTCCGTGGGTCTTTGCGATTGATGACGGGGATATTGTCCGTGTTCAGTGGCAGGACCTGAGCTACGCTCTCAGCGACTCGATTGATTTCTACGCGGCGCGGATCACGATGCGGCCAGATCTGTCGGTCATTAACGAGGACTTCCGCGAGCGCTGGCCAGACGTTTGGCGAGCAGAGCGTCAATCTGGTCCGGATTAGTTAGAGGCGATTCTTGGGCTAGTTGAGCCTGAGCTCCGGCCAGCAGCGCACGAGGTTGCCGCTGCGGCCCTTGACGCGGAGGTTCAAGTAGAGTCCCTCGATGTATGTGCCGTCTCCGGTCGGGATGTGCGGCCAGGGCACGCTCTTGAGGCCTTCGCTGTCCGTCGCTATCACCTCAACCAGATAGAGCCCCGTGGCGACGCCCGACAGATCGTCGAACTGAACTTTCGCTGACCACTCATAAGACTCGAGGCCCCCCAAACTCGCGGCCATCCGCACCATAGGGAAGGTAAGAGCAGTTCCGGGGATTCTCGCACTGCAAGATGCGATCGCACCCGGGTCGGCCGGGTTATCGCCGTCAAACACGTAGGCTCTTACAACGAAACTGCCGCTCTCGGCCGCAAACATCGCGTTCTGTGAGATGCCGGCCCCAAACACTATCGGGTGCTTCGCTCCGTCAGCGATGAGGCTGCTTACTGGGCCGGGCTCTGTTCCCGGAGCCGTTAGTTTGGCCGTGAAGATGCCGTCGCGAGCCGTAGGATCGTCTCCCTCGCCGCGGTCGTTCAAGGAGACCGACAGGTCAATGTCTGAGTAAAAAGCCCTGATGACATCTATAAAGGATGGGCCATAGGGCAGCGCCACGACTGCGATGTTGCCTGTGATGCCGCCGTCGGGGCTGACCTTGAGATATGAGTCCAGCGTGCCTGCGACATTGAATGCCGGGTATTGCGCTGGCGCGATCTCGATGACGTTCACATAGTCGGAGACCGTAGTCTTCTCGATGACTATCGTGGTTGGATTCTGTGCGTCAACGCCGTAGGTAAGCGGCCTCTCGGGGCAGGATATGTCGAGAGTGTGAAAGTCGCCCTGGGGGAATGTGCTAACCTCCCAGACCTCGGGCGGGACAGTCGTGTCGTAATTCAGTTCAGGCGCGGCGAGGTCTATTTTGACCCATGCAGGCATCGTGTTGGGATTCGTCGATTCGTCTGTCGTTACGTGGGTCAATCCGGGCACGCTGTGATAGCTGCTGCCGATCGCAAGCGGGAAATCAGTCATTTTCCAGTCCGAGACCAGTATCTCTCCCTGACGCGTCGGGTCCGCCGTAGGCACGTGCAGCATTAGAGCGATCTCCTGCTGGCCGGTGGCAACGTCCGAACGCTCGGGTTTTGGCTGGTAGCCGATCGAAAACGGCGTCTCGTCAGGCGCCCTGTCATAAAGAGTAACCCCAATCGATGTCGGATCGAGGCGCGACAGCGTCTTGTCGAAGATGCTGGCGACCATCTGGAACGTGTAGTATGCCTCCCTGCGGAGCTCCGGCAACATGTAGGGCCTGTCGGGGGTGAGAGTGCAGCCGGAGTTCGTGTGCGTCCTATTGATTAGGCCGTAGTCCGCGCCAGTTGCCCCCGCATCACCCTCTTGCAGCTGCCAGTGCGTAACGTGCACGTTGGCGTAATAGCAGGTCATGTCTGATCGGGAGAGATACTTGGCCATTCTCACGAAGCCGCGCATCTGGTCTCCGCACGGGTCATTGTAGTGGAACGGAGCGCAGTCCTCCGTATTGTAGAGCTCTATCGAGCCAGGCTCCTGACCGGTTACCGCCCCGATTCTCGCCCTGAGGTCGCCCACCTGCTTCAAGAAACCCTGGGTCGGCGCCCCCAGGCTCGCGTAGTGAGTGAACATCGAGCATAGCCCGTAGTCGTCATCGTCCGGCGCGTATTGATGAGGCGAGGGGACCTCAAGCTCGGGCGCCCCGAGATACCGTTCCGCAGCCGAACGCCAGACGCCAGAACGGAACCCGTGGAAACCATAGCCATCGATGTAGGTCCTGAAGAACTCCTGCGTTGCACCTAACGCCGCCATCTGCTGGACGACCGCCTCAACGTAAGGCACGTCGCAGCCGCAGGTAGCGCCGAACAGCAACTTAGCGTGAGGTGTAAGGCGCTTCATAAGAGGAGCCGCGTTAAAGAGCATCTCAGCGTAGAGCCTTGTCATCTTCCTCCAGTCCTCCTCGCCTGCATAAGGCGGATACGGTCTCCAGAACTCCGACTTGCAGAGGCAGCTCTGTTCGTTGGAACTGCCGCTGGGGACCCAGTTCTCCTCCTCCCAGACCATCCATCCGTCAACGTATTGGCCGTAGTATTCCGCGACCTTCTTGCAGTATTTGAGGAATCTCGCAAGCCATTCCGCGCAGATGTAGGTCGTCTCGATATGGCCTATGTCGGGGTCCTCGTCGTCGTAGGAGGTCCTGCCGCCAGGATCGTCGGCCGAGCGAACGTAGAAGCACCATCTCTGCTCGCCGTCGCACGAACTCGACGCGTCCGGAGTGTAGAGCCAGTCCGGATAGAACAGCGGATTGCTGAACGACAGCGTAACGAGCGTCTTGACCCCACGGTCGTGGCATTCCTTGAATGTCTCGAGCGTCTCGTTGTCAACGTCGGAGAAGACCGGCTGCCCCGACACGTTGGTTTGGCCCTGCATCGCTGCCCACGAAAGCGGAGTGTCCCAGTGGGAGACGATGAACCAAGCGGCGCCAAGCTCGAACGCCTGATCTCGCAATATGCGGCCATACCGCGACTCGGAGCCCTTGTAGGGGAAGGATAGCGCCACCCCAAAATGGTTCTCGGAACCCTCACCCGAGGCGAGGAGCCTGAAGTGCCTCGCCCAAGATAGACCGCTCGGGAGTAACGTCATAAACGTGACCAAGAGAGTTAAGATAATGGGGAATATCTTGCGCCTCATGTAAGCGACCTCCTTATTGTGGCTACTACTTGCCGGATGTGAAGGCTCTCCATTCTGATCCATGCTTTACGAAGCTTTTTAGGTCAACTCCAGCGCCCACCGCCTATGTCCGGCGAGACTAGAAACAATCATCATCCTACTTGACGAGGCGAGCCGTTTCAACTGATTGGGCGCCGAGCTCTTGGGAGCGCTCTTTCAGGCAGGAGTTTTCGCATTTTTGGGGAGAGGAGTGTTGGGTTGCAGGCCGCAAGGCGGTGATTTGGGTGTGCGAGAACTGGAATCGGCGAGCTGGACGCCGCCAGCCCCAACGGGGCTGAATGTGAGTAGCCCCACGTGCAACGTGGGGTTACGGGCGTGCCCAAATCCGTCTTGGCGACCCCAACGGGGTCGAACAAATGGACAGAGCAACGACATCGTTCGACCCCGTTGAGGTCGCCTTTCAGGAGGTTTGGGGCCACCTGTCCGTAGGCTGGGCCTGCGGCCGGCGCCTACGGCTACTCAACTTAATCCCCTTGCGGGGATGCGGGAAGAACGCCGTCAGTTGGGCAGGCCCGGGCACGATTACGAGAACTCCTCCTTTCAGGCGCTTGACTTGAGAATTGGAGCTGAATAGCCTGTTGTCATGGCAGTCTCACTCAATTCATTGTTTGCGAGGCAGGTGAAGCGATGAGCAAGTATCTTGGCCCTATGAGGCGCACAGCGGTCAATCTGTTGCTGGCAATGGCGGCCCTCGTTGTGGCGCTGTCGCTTGCAGAGGGAGTTCTGCATATTGTATCGGGTCCGACTGTTCCGCCGACGGGAACGCAGTTTTATCAATATAATCCCCAGGTGGGATGGAGCAAGATTCCTGGCAAAGAGGGTTGGTTTGTTTGCCCTGAATACACGGTTTACAAGAAGATCAACTCTAAGGGGCTAAGGGGGCCGGAATGTCCGTATGAGAAGCCTGAGAACGAATACCGAATCCTCTGCCTCGGGGACTCGTTCTCCGAGGGCTATGCGGTTGAGCTTAAGGACCTTTTCACAAACCTGCTTCAGGATGCTCTGAACGGAAGAAACGATGGCCGGAAGTATCGCGTGATCAACGGCGGTACCGCGGCCTACAGCACAGACCAGGAGCTTTTGTTTTACGAGACCGAGGGCCACAAGTATCATCCGGACCTCGTGGTGCTTCTTTTCTGCTTGAACGATGTTTGGTTCAACACGCGAGATCAATACCCTCCGAAGCCGAAGCCGCTATTCAAGCTCGAGGACGAGAAGCTGGTGCTTACGAACTCGCCTGTTCCACGGGCGGACGTGTTTCCAGAAGAGACTGGCCCGCAAATGCCTCGCCAGCAGCTTTCGGTCGCGTCGGTCAAGGAATGGCTCAATGAGCACTCTCGTATCTATTCCTTCGTGAGGTCGCGGATCAAAGGCAGTTCGTGGCTCAACAGGGCCGCGGTCTGGCTCGGGCTCTCCCACGGCTTGGGAAAGTCCAGCGGGCCGGCGGCGAGCGGCCTGCTCGTCCTGGACGAGAGCGCCCCGGCCGCGCCTCTGCCAGACGTTTACAAGGTGTGGTATAAGAGCCCACCGTCAGAGATTCAATACGCCTGGCAAGTAACCGAACTTATCCTGGCGAGGCTCAGAAGATCGGTCGAGGCGAACGGGGGCCGACTGCTGGTTTTCTATATCCCTGACAAGGGGAGCGTGGAAGAAGACGGGATTGAGGGGACCAAGCGCAATTATGGTCTTACGGATGAGCTCTTTGACCTCGACGAGCCAGGCAAGAGGGTGAAATCCATCTGTGAGAAACTCTCTATCCCCTGCATGAAGCCGACTGACGTGTTTCGGAGCGAGGCACGGCGCCTCGCCGCGAAGGGCCAGTGCTTGCACTTCAGGTTCGATATGCACTGGAACGCGAATGGGAACGCCCTTGCAGCTAAGCTGCTTCTTCAGCGCATTGAGGCGGAGTTTCTGCCTCAGGGCAAGAATGCGCTTTGAAGTAGTTCTGGCTTTTGCTCCGTATTCATCTCTTGGCGGGAGCCGAGCTTGACAAATGTGCGGGGCTGATTAAAACTCTATGGATGATGAACCATAGATGATCGTCATGTTTGAGCATTGATCGTTTTCTTTGGAGGGTGAGGCAATGAGTAGGCTTAGGTTATTGGCAGTTCTCTTCGCGATTGTCCTGCTGTCGTCGGCGCAGGCTCTGTTTGCAGAACACGTTGACCTCGCGATAGACACGAATCAGGAGGTCTATCACGCTGGGGATACTTTTGAAGTCTATGTGTCGCTGGAGAATTTGGGCGATGGCTTCAATGCGCAGCTTTATGTGGCCATCGACTACGGTGGTGTTCTATTGTTTTTGCCTGGTCTGAGCACGGATGCGGCGCCTCTTATATCAGCTTACTGCCCTGCGGGAGCCAGCTTGTCCGATGTGATGGTGTTCTCGGTCTCGCTTTCGGAGGGCGTCCCGGAGGCAGACTACATTCTGAAGGCGGCCGTGCTCTCGGGGGATACCTATACTGTTGAGAGCCAGATCGCCCAGTGCAGCTTCTCGTTTGAGTCGGGAGGCGTGGAGATAGTAAGCCGAAACGACTATCTTCCTTTGGCGGAAGGTTACAGTTGGACCTATTTCGCCGAGGGCAGTGGAGAGAGTGGCCAGGGCACCGCTGTCGTTGAGGATGCGCAGGCGGATGGGGACATCTATGAGTTCCACGTTTTTCAGGAGGGCGACACTGACGTCGAGCTGATTTTCTTGGACGACGGTGGCGACATCTACGTCCGCGACGTGATTATCGATGGCGATTCGAGCTGCTCAGATGACCAGCTGATTCTACCTGCTGACCTTGACGAGGGCGACCATTGGACAGTTCAGTTTACTGCCGAAGGCTTGCCGATCACGGCGACGGTTACCGTGGAGGGTCAGGAGGACGTAAGCGTTCTGGCAGGTGATTTTGAGGATTGTTGGCGCCTTCAAGTTGGGACGTTGTTTGATATTGTCACGGGAGACCTTTGGTTTGCCAAGGACGTTGGGCTTGTCAAGGGGAGTTTTTCTGCATCCTTTTATGGCCTCGGGACTTTGGAGCTACTGGACTACGAGCTCGATTAGGACTGACGTCCGCCTCATGCATCGAGCGGACGGCCTCCCGCGTTTGGTCAAGATTTCGCCTATTCTTGTGCAAAAGAGTAAACGATAGCTAGAAATGGCACGAGGCCTTGACTTAAGTTGGCCGATTCGCCATATTCAACAACTTGAGTTCTGCTGGCTTTGCTCTGTGTAGGCTGTTTATGCAGAAGGAGGGTGCTTGTTGTCCGTGATAAATAGGGTGGGATGCCTTGATGTTTTATTTGTGTGTGGAGTCGCAGGATAGTGCGTAGCCGCTTTTACACGGTGATGATAATTCCGGACGCCAGGTCCCATGTCCGGACTGTTCTTCTCAGGCGTGGGTGGATACTACTGGTTCTGGCTTGTCTGTTGGCAGCCATAGCGGGCGTTGGGCTGCTTGTCAGGGCGCAGCTGATTGCGAGGGAGCGGATCGCGCAGGTTGAGGCGCAGGTCGCTCGACTCAGGTCAGAAGGTGTATCTACCCGGCAGATGGCGCAGCTTTTGGGCGATGTGGACCGGATGAAGATGCGGGTCTCGAGGGTTGACACTAAGGCTGCCCAGATCGAGACGATGATCGGTCTGGACGGCGAGCTGGCTGTTGGTGGGCCTGACAGCGGTCGGCATTCGGACGCTTTCTCGCGCTACTACAATGGTAAACAGAAGGAGCTTTTGGGGGAGATCTCGGACGAGCTGGGCATGCTCGAGGCGAACCTGGACCGTCAGAGCGCACGGGCGGACCTGCTCATGTCATACCTTAATGAGCACAAGAAACTCCTAGCCTCGATTCCATCGATAACGCCGATTGATGGCGGATGGCTGTCGTCTGGCTATGGGTACAGGCGGGACCCATTCACTCATCGAAAGGCATTCCATCATGGCGTCGATATCGCTTGCCCGGTAGGCACGCCTGTTTGCATTACTGCTGATGGCGTAGTCGCGAGAGTGAGGTGGTATTCGGACTGGGGCTATGCTGTTGAGGTCGATCATGGGAACGGCTTCTCAACGTGGTATGCCCACTGCTCTAAGCTAACTCGGGAGCGCGGCGACCGGCTCGAGCGGGGCGATGTCATCGCGCAGGTTGGCTCCACGGGCAGAAGCACGGGGCCTCACCTGCACTACGAGGTCCGGATCAACGGCAAAGCGCAAAACCCCATCTACTACATGCTCGACAGGAGATAGCCGCCCGCCCCGTCCACGAAACACACGAAGACACACCAAGGAGAGAGCTCCGTGTGTCTGTGGTTCACTCCCTGCTAGATATAAAAGACATTCTGGGCGCCATGCCCGCTTTTGGGGTTCACGACATAACGCCCGAAATAATAGGGTGTGGGAATAGGACCAAGCCACATACATAGCCACGTTGCTCGGGCCTTTTCGGTATAGACCTGGCGCATTGGACAATCTGGCTCTTTCTGCTATGTTTGCAGGCAGAACAGGCGTCTTCTTCGGTGTGGGATAGAGCAACCATTGGATGGTCATGGTTGAGAAAAGAACTGTCTTGTCCGATCATGCTTTAAGGCAGATAGAGGAGAGAGGTATAAGCAAGAACGAGGTGCTAGAGGCTATTGATAAGGGCGAAAGAGTCCCTGCAAAAAAAGGACGACTGTCGTTCAGGCTCAACTTCGACTTCAACAGGCGTTGGGGCGGGAAATACTATGCGGTCAAGCAAGTGGTTCCCATTGTTGTTGAGGAGAAGGAGAGATTAGTCGTGGTTACGGTTTATGCTTTCTATTTCTAGGAGGGGCGCTGATGAGAGTAAGTTATGATCCTAAGGTCGATGCAGTTTACCTCCGGTTCGTGGAGGGCAAGCAGGAGGTTACGACGCTGCGCCTGAGTGAGGACGTTGCGATCGACTGCGACTCTAAGGGTGGAATCGTGGGGATTGAGATACTTTCCGCGCATGAATACCTGAGATTCGCGGGGGACCAGCCGCTAATGCAGTTCGAGAACCTCGCGGTCGAACGAGTCGGCGTGTCTTGAAAGGCGCCTGGCGGACAGCCTCTGGAGGGTTGGGACGACAGGGCTGGCCCCTTGACTCACCTGGCCCAAAGTCGCTCGATAAGTTCCGCCTTGTCGATCTCGATACGGGCTGCAATATCTGTCAGTATCTGTTGGGCCGATAGCCAACCTTGCCAGGAGTCTCGCCAACTCCTGCCCGCTAACTCCCCTGGGGAGCCTCACGGGGTCAGGACCTCCCTGCGAATCACATGTAACCGGATGACGGTTGGCATCTCGTCGTCATCGAAATGACAGCGGACTGCCTCCGCGACCCTCTCTTTCAGCTTTTCCAGGTTGTCCGCCTCCGTGAAGATCGAATGGCCGAGAGCCCACGCCTCATAGCCGCCCTCCGGTGACTCTTTTACTTGGGAGATGCTCTCCTTTGGCATTTGCTGTTTCTCCTCGAGAATCGGCAGAGACTGAGCGTCAGCTGAACACTATATGCAGTAGTGCGTATCATGGGAGCCTGCAAGTTCAAGCGCCGTCAGGCTGAAAAGGCCATCCTACAGTCCAAGCATGGGAACCGCTCGACTGATGCGTTTTGCAGTGATTATGGCGATTGGTCTTTTGAGGGGACATAGTATAATAGCGCAGTTACTATCAGTGGCGTTCCCCTGTGGGGGATTAGTGAGGTGGTTTTGGGATGTTTAGCGCCATTTTAAGCAAAGTTTTCGGGACTCGGAACGAGCGGGTCCTGAAGCGGATGTCCCAGGCTTTGGACGAGATCAATTCTCTGGAGGAGGGTATCTCGCAGCTTTTGGACAGTGAGCTGATGGCGAAGACGGATGCGTTTCGTGGCCGGCTGGGTGATGGCGAGACGCTCGATGACATCTTGCCGGAGGCTTTCGCCGTCGTCAGGGAGGCGGCGAAGCGGACGGTGAGTATGCGCCATTTTGACATGCAGATGATCGGCGGGATTGTGCTTCATCAGGGCAAGATAGCGGAGATGGCGACCGGGGAGGGCAAGACGCTCGTGGCGACGCTCGCAGCGTATCTGAACGCACTTACTGACAGGGGCGTGCATATCGTTACGGTGAATGACTACCTTGCGAGAAGGGACGCGGTCTGGATGGGCCCGGTTTATGAGTCGCTAGGGCTTTCGGTCGCTGCGCTTCAGAACGATATGGAGTATAAGGATCGTTTGGCCGCCTACCAATCCGACATTATTTACGGGACGAACAGCGAGTTTGGGTTCGACTATCTGCGGGACAACATGCGGCACGACGTGAGTGAGTTTGTCCAGCGAGGCCACAACTTCGCGATCGTGGATGAGGTGGACAGCATCCTGATAGACGAGGCGCGAACGCCGCTCATTATCTCTGGGCCATCAGAGGAATCGACCACAGGATACTACGAGGCGGACCGGGTCGTTCGTCGTCTGCACAAGGACCGGGACTTCGAGGTTGACGAGAAGGCTCGGAGTATAACGCTGACGGAGGCAGGGATAAAGTCGATAGAGACGCAGCTTGGGATCGATAACCTGTATGCGCCGGAGAAGATGGATTTTCTTTCGTATATCAACCAGGCGCTTAAGTCACGGTTTTTATTCAAGCGAGACGTTGACTACGTGGTGAAGGATGGAAAGGTCATCATAGTTGACGAGTTCACGGGCCGGATCATGCCTGGCCGGCGGTATTCGGACGGTCTTCATCAGGCATTGGAGGCGAAGGAGGGCGTTCGCGTTGAGAGCGAGAACCAGACTCTGGCGAGCGTCACGATCCAGAACTATTTCCGGATGTATGAAAAGCTTTCTGGGATGACGGGGACCGCCGACACTGAGGCGTCGGAGTTTTACAAGATATACAAGCTCGAGGTTGTGGTGATTCCTACGAATAGGCCTCTGGTCAGGGACAGTCAGCCGGACGCGATTTATTTGACGGAGGGGGAGAAGTTCGAGGCGGTCGTGGAGTCGATAGAGGGGCTTCATGAGAACGGTCGGCCTGTTCTTGTTGGGACGACTTCGGTGGACAAATCGGAGCGGTTGAGCCGGATGTTGAAGAAGCGGGGGATCAAGCACTCGGTGCTGAACGCGAAGCACCACGAGAAGGAGGCTGAGATTGTTGCCGAAGCAGGCCAAAAGGGGGCGGTAATGATAGCGACGAACATGGCGGGCCGGGGCACGGACATCGTGTTGGGCGAGGGAGTGGCTGAGTTTGGCGGGCTTCACGTGCTCGGGACTGAGCGGCACGAGGCACGGCGCATCGACAATCAGCTGCGTGGTCGAGCTGGTCGTCAGGGGGACCCGGGCTCCTCGAAGTTCTTTCTGTCGCTTGAGGACGATCTCCTCAGGATATTCGGCGCAGACCGCATCAAGTCGCTGTTGCTGCGGCTGAAGGTTGAGCCCGGCGAGCGGCTGGAGCATCCGTTGCTGACGAGGGCGATTGAGACAGCTCAGAAGCGGGTCGAGGCGCAGAACTTTGAGATAAGAAAGCATCTTCTGGAGTATGACGATGTCATGAACCGTCAACGTGAGATCGTATATGATCTGCGGCGGCGAATCCTTCTTGGCAAGGCCGAGGAGGAGTTCATGGATTTTGCCGAAGAGTCAGTTGATGACATTTTGGCCAAGCACGCTGACCGCAAGAAGGACCCAGAGGAGTGGGATGTTCGGGCGCTGGTTGGTGCGATGCGTGGCTCTTTAGGGATAGACCTGACGGGGGAGCTCGACCCGGCGAAGTACGATTATGAGGATTTCAGGGAGATTCTGATCAAAACCGTCAGGAATGGCTTTAGACAGAAGGAGAAGGAGATCGGAAGGGAGGAGCTGGGGGTCTTGTGTCGGCTCATCATGCTCAGGGTGATCGACCGGGACTTCAAGAACCATCTTCTTGGGATCGACCACATTCGCGAGGGGATTGGGCTTCGCGGCTACGCACAGGTTGATCCGTTGGTCGAGTACAAGCGGGAGAGTTTCGATCTATTTGAGCGGTTGATGTCGGGCATCGCCCGGAGCTCGGTGTTTTACGTTATGACGCTTCAGATGGCTCCTGAGACAGGAAGGCGGCCGTCCCGCAGGCCCGCCCGTCGTCCAGTCCAGACCTCAGATGTCAGTCCAAAGGGGCAGGAAGGCGCCTCAAAGAAACAGCTGGTAAGAATGCAGAAGCAACACGGCAAGATTGGCCGCAACGACCCCTGTCCCTGCGGCAGCGGCAAGAAATACAAGAAGTGCTGCGGCCGAGACGGAGAGCCTCCGGCCGCGTAACTGCTTCTGCTGGTTGCCGGAAATCGTCGGCTCGCACGTGCCGAGCTCGCCTCATGAAGCTCGTTTTTCAGCTGGCTCTGGCAGGCTGTTCACCGCGTTGCAGCTCTTGTAGATGACGATTATCCCGAGAATATAGGTCGGGATGGTGAGAAAATACGAATAAGGCCCCAATAGACACCCGACTCCGGGTATTGGCTTCAAGGTCGCGACGGTTCTGTAGAGCCACCTCGTCGAGATGAGGATCGAGAACGCGAGGTAGAGTTTTTCAGGGAGCTTCGAGGCGCTGAACTCGTTGCGGTCCAGAAATCGGTCGTAGTCCTTGGCGAATCCCCATATTGCCTGAAACAGCCAGTACATATTGAAGAACGGTATCAATAGGAATCCAGCAGCCTTTCCGGCGGTTGTCCGGGCGTGCCCATCCTGAATGGCCTTCCAGACCCTGTAAACAAAGACCACGAAAACCACCAACGCGAAGAGAGGCGACACCGGAGATAGCGGACAGATACACCCACACATAGGGGTGTTCTCGCTCTACGAATCGAGGCCACAGCACGGAAGTTACGAGAGAAAGCGCAACGCTCAGCGCATAAGCCCAGACGAAGAAGCCCTTTGAGATTCGCTTCCGGTTCATGCCGTTGTCTCCGTTGTTGAATGCGCTAAGAGGCCAAAATGCGAATTATCATGCATCAGACGCGAAGATCTGGACGGGTGAGACAAGCTAGAAGCAATGGCGAATTCATGCTGGACGACGAACAATGAAATCCCGGATGCCGCTGATCATAATGCCAACTTGTTTGTCGTCATACTCGTGGTATTTCCCATGGGCGGCGAGGTTGCGCAACTTGAGCCAGCTGTCCACCTGCGAATGGCCGAGTTTCTCATAAGCACCTTTGCCCTTCAGCTCATCATTCATTCTACTCGCCTTTTTTGGCTGCATCTTTCCCTTTTTGTCTGGGGCTACGGTTTCTATGCCATTCTTCTGACAAAGTTTCCTGAGGTGTTCTTCAAGGACTCCGCCGGCGATGACTGCCGCAGGATCTTTCCAGGTCTCCTCGAGAAGATATTCAGCTTGCTCCAGAAAGTCAGAGAAGAGATCTCCATGAATGAGCTCGTGAATCTCCGCCAAGTAGCCCTTTTCATAATCGGCACGTAACGCCCTCAGAGTTCCGATTGCTTCTGACAGGAAATAGCGATTCCCCTCGGGGAAATGCCTAATAGCCATCTCAGCGTTCCTTCTATGGACGCTCCCAGGGGGGGCAAATCGCTCAATCGTTGCCACGACTAGAGTGACAAACTCTGCTCTCGGCTGCATATCAAGGTCCGGATAGTCGTCGCGCAGGGAGGAACCGGCTCTGCTTACCTCCTCAAGAGCAAAGTCTATCTGCTTCAGAGCCTCATCGATGATTTTCTGATCAACACCCATAGCCTGTGTCCTCCTTCTTGCCAGGATTATCTTATCACCTCAGAAAGGTATCATACTCCCTTGCGAACGTCCTCATCCTAGGATACTCGTCCTGTTCAGCCTCCCAGACACAGCTCTCGTTACAGCGATTGCCTCATGGTTCATGTAGCTTCACAATATCCTCATCCTGGACCAGCAATTCGTCTTGGGACGTTTCGCAGATCTCAAAGAAGCTCTCGCCTGACTCTGAGATCATTGTTACTAATGAATTGTGGTAGTCGGCCAACCACCTGTATTTCTCTAGGATTGCGGGGTTTTGCGCGAACTTCCTCAGGTTGCTTTCGACAAGCTTACGATGGCGGACTATAGGCTCAATCCCCGCTCTGAAAGGGATTCCAAGGGAGGGGCCGGACTGTGCCGTTTCATTCAGATGCCCACGCAGATAATCCACGAATAGTACACCGTCATCCCACATCCTTGCGTAGTTCTCAATCGCTCCGTGGAACCACTCACTTCTGTCGAGCTCGTCAAATGCGCCTTGGTCAATGATCACCCGGGGATATTCGGCCACTTCCGATTCAAGTTTACACGCCCGGATGAGCGCTGGCCCGAAAACGATCTTACCCTCGGCGAATATGTCTCCGACAGTTATCGCTCCTCTGATGACCAGCCCTTCCAAGAGAAGATTGCACTGAATGTGTTTCAACGCATGGAGTTCAAAGTAAAAATCTTCAGTCAGGCTGTGCTTGCTTCTGTCGTCTATGTTTCTTACTGTTCTGACTATCGAGTCGGAGAAATAAACAAATGTCGATTCCCACATTCCCGGGATGCCGGCATCGAGCTTGGCTTCATGAGATACTTGGCTGAAGAATCCCAGGATCCGCTTGATGTCATCACACGTCCGGGTCCTCACAAGCTCTTTGAATCCGAGAATATCTATGAAGGTTACGACAGCTTTCGTGTATTCGGCCATTGCTCCGGTTCCTTGGTCAAATGCTAAACTACTCCACGGTTTTCGTCTTGAGATATTTATATTGGGCCAGTGCCCACAGCTCTTCGCATTATACCCCTTCAGGGCATTCGAGCTGCAACCGTTTTCGTCCTTCCGCGCTTGTCTTCGAGGCGGATGGCAGGCTGGGAGGCGCGCTGTTTGGTGGGAGGTCCGGCTGGGTCGGCGAAGTTTGCGTTCAGGGGTGCGCCATCAGCTGTCAGTCCTTGCTCAGGGCAGAAGAGCAGAGAGCGAGAATGCTCAGACGTCAGTCGCGGGCGCCTACTTCATAATCTCGCTAAGGAATCGTTTGAAGAGCGGGTGCTTACATGAACCGAGGACCTCAAACATGAACGCCTCGAGCGTGGATACGGTCGCCCCCGCATTCCGCATCCTCTCAAGGCCTGTATCGTGGTCAAGTTCTGACCTAGAGCCAACGCAATCTGCGAGAACGTGGACGCAGTATGATGCGGCGAGCAAGTCACAGACAGTTTGCTGGACACAGATGTGAGTCTCGATGCCAGAAATGACCACGCAACGCCGGCCGGAGCCGCTTAGGTGCTGTGAGATACGCTCGTCCTTCATGCACGAAAAGGTGGTCTTATGGAAGGTCGAGACGTGGCCGGTCAAAAGGTCTGCGATCGGCGCCACGGTGGGGCCGAGCCCGGCCGGGTATTGCTCAGTAGCAGTGATCGGAAGCGACAGCAGGCTACAGAACTTGAGTAGCCTGGAGACCTTTTGCAGGATGCTCTCATGTCCTAGTATGTGTGGGAGGAGTTTTTCCTGATGGTCTATGATCATAACCAGAATCTGGTCTTGGCTGGGTTGAGGTTTAGTATTGAATGAGTTTTGGTTGTTCATTTTTTGCTCCTTTATTGGTTGTCATGGTTGCAAAGGGCAGATTGTGCTGGCCATTATTTTGTATATATACTCATGTTTGCGGGTCAAGTGCCAGTATTGAGTGTAGTAGTGGGGAGAGCATACTACATATTGGGATTGTTGTGGGGCTTGCCATTTGTCGCTACATTTGGCATGTTTACACGGGCATTTAGGAATGTGAAAAGGGGGTTGACTCCTATTGAGTATGTGTTGTAGGGTTCTTATACACTGGGATAGTGATAAATGAGAAATCAATTTTCAATTGGTATCATCACTCCTGAGAGTCATACCAAGCATGGCCGCGGAGTGATGGAAAAATTTGGAAGTGAGGGAGGTGAGATGATGAACAAGAAGGGATTTACCCTTATCGAGGTCGTTGTGGTTGTCGCCATTATCGCCTTGCTAGCTGGTATCCTGACCCCGTTGATCTTTAAGTATATCGACGAGGCAAACCAGACCAGAGCGCTTGGTGACTGCCGCAACATTTCAACCGCGCTTTTGCTGTTCCACAAGGATACGGGAACTTGGCCGTATTTCTCGCAGTATCAGACGGAGGCGGATATCGATTACCTTTATGGGAATATGGGCGACATGCCGCGTTTCGAGGGGGACGCTCAGTCCTCTTGGGGCAATACGTCCGATGACATGTATTTCCATTTGGTAACCAACGGTAATCCGGATCAGAATACCTATATTTATAGGTATAAGAGAGCGGCGACCGAGGGTGGCTTTATGTCTCACGGTTGGAATGGACCTTATTTGCCCTACGTGACCGACGATCCTTGGGCTTACAAGTATGTCGTGTCAGTTGGGGCGTTCGATTACGGGCCGTCTAGCCAGCAGAAAACAGGCACGCGCAGCAACGTTTGGTGTTTGAGCGCTGGCCCGGACTTTGCGGTCCAAACGCCGATTTGGGCAACGGAGACACATTTTGACGACATTGGTTACCGCACCATGTAAGGTGTGAGAGTCAGATATTGTTGAATTGACAAGCCGGCGCCTCTGGGCTGTGGTGCTTGGTCGCGGTAGAGGCGCCGGGCGCAATAATAGTTTGTTTATTAGGGATATTGCTGGTGTGGTGTAGGCGGGTAGTTTTGCCGCAAGTATAAGAGTTTGACCTTGAGATAGAGGTATTCGAGAGATGGCGCTGTTAGGGGAGAAGCTAAGAGAGATTGGTCTAATAGATGACCAGCAGCTTGAGTTGGCTCTGAGTGAACAGAAGCGAACAGGGGAGCTGCTTGGTCAGATATTATTCGACCTTGGGTTCATTTCGGAGGACGACCTTGTCAACGCGCTTTCTGGCGAGGGAGGTCGCTCCGAGATCGATCTAAGCGCGGCAGATATCGGAGAGGACGTGCTCAAACTGGTGCCGACCGATTTCTGCAAAGCGCATAGCATATTGCCTCTTTCGAAAGATGATTTCACACTGACCGTTGCGATGGTGAACGCGTATGACGTGAACATTATTGACGGGTTGGAGCGTCGGACCGGCTTGCAGATTCGTCCTGTGGCGGTAACGGAGCAAGATTTGGAGAAGGCGCTCGATAAGTTCTACGGCAGCGATGAGGACGTAGAGGATATTATTGATGAAGGCATGAAAATGGCCGAAGATACGATGAGGCGGCGTGGCGAGGCTGGCCTTGGAGAGATCGAAGAGGCCGCTTCGCAGGCACCGATCATCAAGTTAGTAGATAGGATTATAGTCCAGGCCGTTCATGAGCGCTGCACTGATATTCATTTTGAGCCTGACGAGAAGCTGATGCGTGTTCGGTATAGGATTGACGGGATTTTGCACCAGAGAAAGACTATACCGTTGGACTTAAGGGAGTCTATCATTTCGAGAATCAAGATCATGGCGGACTTGAATATTGCCGAGCGTCGTATTCCTCAGGACGGCAAGATCGGGTTCTCGGTGGGGAAGCGGAAGATCGACATCCGGGTGAGCGTATTTCCCACGGTAACCGGTGAGAACGCGGTTTTGAGGCTGCTTGACCGGGCAACGCTGCAGCTTGATTTAGTGAAGCTGGGGTTTCCTGAACACGAGCGGAACGAGTTCGAGGCGCTGCTAGATATGCCTTATGGGATTATCCTCGTTACAGGCCCCACGGGAAGTGGGAAAACTACAACCCTTTATTCGGCCATTTCCCACGTGAATACGCTTGAGAGGAAGGTTGTTACGCTTGAGGACCCGGTCGAATACCAGCTTCCGATAATCCAGCAGTCGGAGATCAACCCCAAAGCAGGCTTCACGTTTGGCTTGGGCTTGCGTTCAATGCTTCGGCAGGACCCTGACGTTATTCTGGTCGGAGAGATCAGAGACGATGAGACAGCGGAGCTTGCCGTGCGTGCGGCTCTTACAGGCCACTTGGTGCTGTCCACGTTGCACACGAACGATGCGGCTGGCGCTTTGCCGAGGCTGACGGATATGGGGATCGAGCCGTTTCTTGTTTCGTCGTCAATTCTCGGGATCATGGCCCAGCGCTTGGTGCGGCTGATATGTCCCAACTGCAAGGAGGCGTATGAGCCTAGTGAGCAGGATTTGAGGCTGCTTTCGCTTCACAAGGAGGCCGTAGAGGGGACACTCGGGCTGGACGCGCTTGAATCGATCGTTCAGGACAAGGAGGCCATCCAGCGGAAGGATCAGGTGTTGACGCTTTATCGAGGCAAGGGCTGCAGCTACTGTAACCACACAGGATACAAGGGCCGGATAGCCATATTTGAGATGATCGTTATGAACAAGAAAATGCAGGCTATGGCGGAGCAGCGTGCGTCGATCGAGGACATCAGGCGAGCAGCGAGGAAGTTCGGGATGCACTCGATGTTTACGGATGGGATGAACAAGGTTCTGAATGGAATAACGACCATTGATGAGGTTCGTAGAGTTACTCTGCTTTCGGCAGAGGTAGAGTTCTAAAAAGACTGAGCGAGGAAGGTTTGCCCGTATTTTCGTATAAGGCGAGAGATGCTTCGGGCCGCGAGACAGAAGGCGTCCTGGAGGCAGAGAACTCAGGGGTTCTAGTAGAGCGGCTAGGTGAGCTTGGCTACGTAGTTACGAAAGTATCGAAGGGACATGGCAAAGATGCCAAGAAGCGCAAGGCCCAAAAAGTTAAGGTTAAGGCGCGAGACCTGATCACGTTCACTATCCACCTTGGGACGGTTATCTCGGCTGGGGTGCCTCTTCTCACGGGTTTGCAGGACTTAACGCGTGAGACCGAGAAGCCGGGTTTCAAGCGGATCATTCACGATATAACAAGCCAGGTAGAGAACGGCGCTATGCTGGCAGATGCGATGTCAGTCCATCCCACAGTGTTCAACCAGCTTTACGTCAGCATGGTGCGCGCGGGCGAGGCGACGGGTCGTATTGACGAGGTTCTTGAGAGGCTTGTGCCATATCTGGAGTGGCAGGAGGAGCTGAAAGGGCAGATTCGCGAGGCACTGGCCTATCCTGTGGTTATCTTGTTCGTTGTCACTGCCGTGGTCGTGTTTCTGTTGGTTTTTCCGATACCGCGGTTCGCGAAGATTTTCAGTAAGTTTGATGTGGAGCTGCCGCTTCCGACGCGGATCGTTATCGGCATAAGCGGTTTTATGGTTCACTACGGGTTTTATCTTATTATTGCGCTGATAGGGCTATTCATAGCTTTCCGTATAGTGATCAAGAGGAGCAAAAGCGGCCGTAGAATCTGGGATGCGTTCAAGCTGAAGCTGCCGCTGTTTGGGACGCTAATAAGAAAAGTTGCGCTCTCCAGGTTTTCCCATACAATGTCGTCGTTGTATCGTGCAGGTGTTGAGATTACGGAGTGTCTAAGGATCGTCGAGCAAGTCATCGGCAATGTGATTTTGGGCCGGGTCATAAGAGAGGCACACGACAGAATTCGCGCCGGTGGGTCCATGCCCGAGGCGCTTGCGGAGAGCGGGGAGTTCCCTTCGCTGGTTTTGCGGATGCTGGCGATTGGTGACGAGACTGGGGAGCTCGACATGACTTTGGAGAAGGTGAGCGATTACTACGACAAGGAGGTTCCCTACACAATCAGGCGGATTTTCGCGATAGCCGAGCCGCTGATGATCGTGTCAATGGGTTTGATCGTGGGGACGGTTGCGCTGTCGGTGTTCTTGCCTCTTTATGGAATGATCGCATTCATCAAGAAATAGAACGGATAACAATATATGTCTTTCGGTTGTCGGGCACCGGTTAGTGCGAGATGAGGTGTTAACCGATGATGGGATGTAAGGTTATGCTGCGAGATTTTAGCGGAAAAGGTTTCACACTGATCGAGATGGTCGTTGTGATAGCGATCATAGCGCTCTTGGCTGGCGTCATAACGCCACTGGTTTTCAACGTTTTGGACGATGCGAACGAGTCGACCACGCGAGAGGAGATGGCGCACATTCGGGAAGCGGCCGTGAATTATTACCGGGATGTGAACCAGTGGCCTCCGACGCGGGTGTCTGACGGGAGTAATGTCTATTCTGGCTTGAAGATGCTTGCGGCGACTAAGACGAGCTATGGTTACTTGCTGCCATGCGACAGCAGCGGGCAGTCGTATTTGTATGCTGTTCCGGTGCCGAGCTACGACGCATCGACCGGGATGGGCTGGAACGGGCCGTATGCGACTACTGAGTCAGAGACAGATGGTGGTCTTTACGCAGACAGTTGGAGCAACGAGTACGCGTATATGTCCTACTCGGGCTACTATGTGGTTTATATTGATCCTGATTCGGACAGTCCGATGCAGGGCGAGGCGGGTGGGGGATATATAAGCGTTCCCATCCAGCCGGCAAGGGTTTTCATAGCAAGTAAGGGACGGGATCAGCGGCATACCGATGTTGTTCCGAGCAGCACGCCGAAGATGAAGAGCGATAGCGAGCTATATCCTGAGAACGGCGACGACATAGTGCTGTTGATAGCTGGCACAGATTACGGGAAGAGTTGGTGGTACCCGATTGCCGCAACTGAGGCATATAAGTAGTATAGACTGGCTTTGATTGATTGATGCCCGTGATTTAGGGCAATAACCGAGGTCATAGGATATGGCAAAGACTGTTATCGGCATCGATATTGATTCCAGCTCGGTCAAGGTAGTAGAGATCGAGCCAGGGAAGGAGCCCTTGGTCAGGGCCTTTGGTGTCTCGAACTTGGAGTTCAAGGAGAAGCCGTCTCCGGACGAGGTTGTGAGAGCTCAGACCGAGGCGCTTTCGGAGGCGATTGCTAGCCTGCCACCGAGAAAGAAGTTCGAGAGCGTTGTGAGCCTTGTCAGGGGTCGGGACGTCCGGACTCGGATCCTGTCGTTTCCACCGATGCCTCGGAAAGAGGTAGCGGGTGTAGTTGAGCGCGAGGTTCGGAAGGATGCGGCGGTTCCGATAGAGGACCTCATCTTTGACTATTCGCTGTTGCGGATGGTTCGTGAGCGGGGTCAGGACAAGCAGCAGGTGATGATCGTCTCCGCCAACCGGGACTTGGTGTATGAGAACATCAACGTCCTGCGCACTTTTGGGATACTCCCAGCGGCTATCGCAGCGCCTTCGTGCGGTCTATACGCATCTTTGTCTCGCTCGGGGGTCTGGTCGAGTGGCGAGGCGGTCGCGCTGATCGACATCGGTGGAGACATAAGCACAATGTTCATCTTTGGGAATGAGACGCTCTACTTCCAAAGGGAGATTTTCACCGGTTACGATGACATGAAGACCGCCTTCGAGGAGGGCGAGGACGAAGCGGAAATGGATTTCGGGCCCGGTGTTGCCGGTGGGCCGAGCTCAATCGAAGAGATTCCTGCCTTGCAGCGAGTTGCGACGGAGTTGAAGCGTTCTTTCTTGTATTACAAGCAGCAGTTCAGGGGCAATATCGTAAAGAAGCTCTACGTTTCGGGCGAGGGGGTTCGGCTTCCGCGAATTGACGAGTTCTTGGCGGAGGGGCTCGAGGACGTCGAGATCAAGTTCTTCAACCCGTTGGAGGGTCTCAATCTGGAGGGCTTGGGTTCTCAGTCCACGGAGCTAGAGACTCTTGCGCCTCGGTTTGCAAGTTGTTTAGGTCTTGCGCTGGAGCCGCCCAAGCTGGTCAGGATCAACCTGCTCCCGTCCGAGATAAAGGCCCAGGCCTTTGTGGCGGTCAAGCGGTTCGTCTATACGGGTTTGGTTGTTGTTGTGCTTGCCATAATTGGCCTGTTTTACCTGTTTCTCCGTGACGATCTGGGGAAAGCGAGGAAGAATTACGAGGTAGAGAAGGGGAACTACGAGGAGCTCAAACCTGCCTTGGATGAGCTCCAAGGCGTCAACGGGCAGATTGCGCGGTTCCAGAGTTACTCTGGCCTTCTGGCCAAGCTCACCGAGAACGAGCCGCTTTGGCCTGACATATATGAGAACTTGGCGACGCTTGTCTCGGCCAACATGTATGTGGAGACCGTGAAGATCAACCGCGTTGGAGAGAGAGGCACGGGGCGCCGAGGTCGTCGGGGCCGGGGTGCGGGGCCGGGCGTCGAGAGCAGCGCCAAATGGGAAGCTCTGATTATTGGCTATGCCTACGACGATTCACAGGTAGCGCTTCAGGAGAGGATCGCGAGATTCGTTGATAGGCTTACGGAGTCTCCGTTTTTCGAGGAGGCGTATTTGCAGCCAAGCAGGGAGACCGTGGAGCGGGTCAAGGCCGAGCCGCTCTTAGCATCCACCAAGGGGGCGGCAAAGGGCGAGAAGCTCTTTACCGAAGCGCTTACGACCATTTACTCTGATGTTGTGCCTGGCACGTATAAGCAGAAATTCGAGATACGCTGCGAGCTTGAGGGGCAGCAGTTCTGGGACAAGGTCAGAACGAAGGGATAGGATTTACTTTAGTCATAGTGGGGTAGTATGATATGGTACTAGGGCGGTTCGGCGAGCTTCCAGCGGGCGCGAGGATCGGTATCGTTGCCGGCGTGGCGGTTGTTTTTCTTGTGATAGTTTACTTTGGTTTATTCAATCCCATCATTCAGGAAACGAAGGAGCTCCGCGTCAAGACGGGGCGAGAGCAGGTGAGGATCGAAAAGGCAAAGGAACTCATCTCGCACCTGACGGAAAAGAAACTGCTCCTGGCAAGGATGAAGGAAGAGGCAAAAGTCTTGATGCTCAAGGTACCCGTTGATTACAACCTTCCGGCACTTCTGGAGCAGTTTGCCTCAACCGCCCAGCGAGCTAGTATCAATCAGCTTCCGATCGAGCAGATGGACAGTTACCAGCACACTTTGCCGGGGAGCGATCTCCCGTTCTATGTCATTCCTATCAGGATGAACAACGTTGACTGTAGGTTCAAGGACTTGGTGAAGTTTCTCGAGGGCTTAGGCTATCTGGACAGGCTCGTGAATATCAAGTGGATTGACGCTCGCCGGCTGACTGCGGAGGAGAAAGGCGGGGAGTATGAGATTCCTGGGCTGCGCGTGGACATGCAGATGGAGACGTATCAGCTCAAGGGCGCAGCGGCTGAGTCGGCTTCGTCAGGGGGCGTAGGGAATGCTGGGTTCTAATATCGGGGCTCGTGAGGGCAACTATTTGAGGTCCTTAAATATGGCGCCCTTTAATCTGGGAGGAATAGGGTTTGCTCAGGAATAAGTGGTTTATGGGTGTGGTCATCGCTTTGGCCGTTCTTGTTCTCGCATGGCAGTTGATTCCGTTTATCGTGGAGAGGGTATCGCGGCACAAGGGCCCCAGTGAGACCAATATAGCTAAGACCGCTGTCCAAACGGCTCCTGAGTTGGATGTTGAGGTGCCCACGCGGGACGTTGGGCTTGAAGTGTCTGGCCAGGCGGCCGCCTCGGCGGTATCGGCAGTAGCTCGACCAGGCGAGGCTGAGGCCAAATGGATGGGGGAGTTTGCGGCCGCGAGCAGGGATACTTCCAGGTCGCCATTTCAGCGTAAATATGAGGGACTGGGCAAGATATTCATAAGGTCACGCCCCGGCGGTGCAGAGATTTATATCAATAATACATTGATGCCAAAGCAGACCGACTGGCTGGTTCCCGTGAGTTTTCCGGCTGGCAAGTATCTGGTGGAGCTGAGGAAGGAGGGCTATAACCCTTACGTTACGGACCTTGTGGTCCCGGAAGGGTTCAGCGATTTTGAAGAGATCACAACCATAAATGCCGCTCTGCGCAAGAAGCCTGAGGCGAGCGCGCAGCAAGTCCAGAGAAACCTCTTATATGTTCGCGGCGAGCCGCCGGTTCGAGTGGCTATGATAATGCATAGCGGCAAGCAGTCGTGGGCAGTAATCCAACGATTGCCGCTATCTGAGGGCATCAAATGGGTAGTCACAGAGGGGGAGGACATCCAGTTCTCAACACCGACTGGCGGCCCAAGAGGCGCAGAAGAAGTGTCTCAGAGGATCAGGATCATCAGGATACTTCCTGAGGTCGTAACCATCCGCAATCTGTTGATCAACCTTGATTACGACTTCCCGATCGGAGGCACATGGGGTTCGGAAACCAAGCAGGAGGCCGCGGCGAAGTCGTAAACGTGGTTGTGGGATATGCGTTCAAGATGGGAGTGCTTGGTCGGGAATGTTTTGACGGGCGTCGCATTTTGGGTAGTATATGGGTAACGGGAATGAGGAATTCGTTTAGGGCGGAATAGAAGATGATGTTTGTCATACGGGAGGCTGATGTGAAGAACGGATGGGTAATGGGGGCGACCTCAATCGCTATTCTTTCTCTTGTTTTGATGCTTGTGTCGCTTTCGGGGTGTGCGATGATGCGTGCCCCTGCGGTGGGACCTGCCACGAGCGAGGCAGAGGCTGTAGTTGAGGAGCCAACGGTTGCTACTGAGAGCACCGAGTCAGATGAACCAGAGCTTGAGGATATGACCGTCTTGGAGACCCTTAATCTAGCGGACGTCTCCGAGGCGCTCTCGCTGGCGGAGGCTCCCGAGTCGCCGGTTCCGTCTGTGCTTCAGCAGCGGTTCGACATAAAGGTTCAGGACGCACAGCTGCAGGATGTTGTCCAGACTTTGGTCAAGGGCAAGGGCCTGAACGTTATCATCCCACAGCGGCTCCAGGGCACGATTACATTGGACGTCTCAAGCGTTACGCTCGAGGAGATATTTGACATTGTTCTTAGGTCTTTTGGCTATTCGTGGCGCATAGACAACAAGTTCCTTATCATCACACCTGGCGAGCCGATCAAGGTTTTCAGGATCAAGCAGGCACCCATTCTGGACATCAAGTCCCAGGTCGAGGATATATTGGCTGGACGTGGCCTGGTTCTTACTGACATGCCTTCACGGACGCTGACGCTCATAAACTGTGATCCAACGGTAGCGAACTATGTTGAGGAGTATATACGGGCTGTCGATGTGAAGCCTCCGCAAGTTGAGATAGAGGTCGAGCTGTTTGAGGTGCAGCTGGACAGCGACCACGAGATGGGGATCGACTGGACCTTCAAAGATGTTGATTTATCTGGCTGGTCCAACCTGCGTGGCACAGCGATGACGTTTCTCACAGGCTATCTAGGGGGGCAGGTCATCGCCGCTGGCCTCAGCAACGATCATGTGGAGATGCTTTTGATGGCCTTGTCTCAGCAGGGCGATGTCGAGATGATATCCTCACCAAAGCTTGTCGCGATGGACCGGAGGACGTCTAAGTTCGACATATACACCAACATACCATACACAGAATACGTGAAGGTTACGGACGTGAACCCGCTCGGCATCGCCTACACAGAGTATAGGCCAACAGTGGCGTGGCGCGAGGTCGGAACACGACTGGAGATCACGCCGCAGATATCCTCCGATGGCTACGTGGCCATGTCGGTTAAGCCTCGCATCGAGACTGTGATTGGGACTGTTGGAGGGCAACCGCAGACCAACCGAAGAGAGGGCGATCTTTACGCGAGGGCTAGGGATGGCCGGACGATCGTGATCGGCGGGCTGATGTTCAACAACACTCAGGAGCTAACCTACAAGATCCCAGTGATCGGGGACATACCATACATAGGTCGGCTGTTCAGAATGACCAAGCGCTCTACTAGAAAGACCGAGATGGTCATTTTCTTGACGCCTCATATCCTGAACGACACAAACATCGCAGATTTCGCCGAGGCGGAAAGAGCAACCTGCAACAGCACAGCGGGCAGGCC